>Ga0115002_10010089_pt1 | contig 10199 bp, 4 predicted proteins | sample ArcticOcean_MG_C_8_FD_89576 | JGI IMG/M metagenome (GOLD analysis project Ga0115002, IMG submission 89576) | Marine microbial communities from western Arctic Ocean - ArcticOcean_MG_CB11_86 | ecosystem: Environmental > Aquatic > Marine > Oceanic | place: Arctic Ocean: Canada Basin | collected... | reverse complement strand
GTGCGCTGGCGCGGGTAAAATAGGAGAACCGGTGGGACTGAAGAGGATCGATGTCGCGCGGCGGGGAATAGTCGTCGGGCAGAACGTCCAGGTCGATCACCCCGCGCGTTATCCCCTCCTCGCTGACCAAGGCCAGCTCGCCGGCCAGGTCCAGCGCCAGCGGCGGCGCCAGGTCGATGCGCAGACTGCGAATCCGGGCCGTTTTGGCGGGGTTGTCCGACGAGAGGTTGATACGCACCTGGATGAACTTGCGTGGATTGGGCGACGTGACCGTCGCCTGGTTGACGCCATTGGTTGGCAGGTAGCTCACGCTCCACTCACTCCAGCCGATGAAGGCCAGCTCCCCGTCCTTGGCCGTTGTCAAGCGGGGCGCTCGGCGCAGCTTCTTGCCGTCTTCGTCGATGCGGCCATCGCCGTCATTGTCGATCAGGTCGATGGGATCTTCGTCGGTCAGGCCATCGCCGTCGTCGTCTTTGCGCGAGGCGTGCTTTTGGCTGGAGGGTAGGGTCTGCCAGATCCCCCACGCCAGCCACTCCAGCTCGGTGGCATCGTAGATATCCTTGGGGACCTCCGTGCGGCTCTCGGCACCTGCGGCCTCGACCACCTGGTAGTAGGTGAAGACGCTGTCGGTCTGGTCTGAGGTGCGGGTCTGAATATTCAGCCGGACATCGGGGTGCAAATCCAGGGGCTCGACGCGCTCGACGACCTCACCGGTGATCGGGTCGGTCTCCCGGATAATGGCATCGCCGTCCCAGGCGATACGCGGCAGGGTTTTACGAATGAAGTTGCCCCGTGAGTCAGTGAGCGATATCGGCGGCGAGTAGGCCCAAACGCTCGTCGGATATCCCTCTCCATAGAGCTGAATCTCGGCCAACGTCGCCAGCGAGCCGTAGCGGCCCGACCTCAGCCCGGTGATATCGATGTCGCGGAGCTGCAGGAAGCGAATCTTGCGCATCGGGAAGTCCTCCTGGAAGACGCGCACCACCGGCGTGTGGTTATCGACGTGCTCCTCGCTGATGATGTTGTCCCATCTGAGCCCTTCTTCCAGCTGCGTGAAGTCTGCGGGGGTCTCCATGTTCAGCGGCTTGAGCAGCGTACCGTCGGACACCCGAATGTCCGGTCCCAGGAAAGCGCCTAGGTGGCTCTGGTTGATTTTCTTGTTGACCACCGAGATGTTGTCGACCCAGAACGTGGCCCCCAGGTCGTACCAGGCCGTGCCCTTGACGTAGACCGGCGACCAGGTGTTGGCCGCCCACTCTGTGTCATACACCCCATCGGTGGCCAGCTGCGGCGCTCCCAGGCCGCCGTGTTCGAAGGATGCACCGGCGCGCCTCTCGGGCCGGTAGGCGTAGTTGTTGCCTCTGCCCCACACCTTCACCTCGGAGATGCGGGGAACCTCCTTGACATAGTAGAGGATCGGCCCGCGCTTCTGATCGGGCAGGGACTCATATCTCGCCTCGGCACTGAAGTCACTGTCGGCCTGGAGTTCGACAAGCAAGCCACCGGCGGTCCGGCGCTGATAGACGAGGGCGCCGCGCTGCTCCACGGGCAGCGCCTCGAAGGCGACCAGACCTTCTTCGCCGGCTCCTAGGTAGGAGTCACGCCAGAGATCAGAAGCGATGATCTTGACGCGGACATACTGAATGAAACCCCCGGTGATGTCGGCCAAGCCGTCCAGGTCCCAATCAGCCCGGTCCAGCGGCTCGAGAGGGAAATTCATCTGCAGGTAGCGCCCCTCGGTGCCAGGTGTCGGCACGAGGCCTCCCTCTCCAGCAGCGGCCTGCTGGGTCGCCTCTCCAGCCGTGAATCCGGTTAATCGCAGGGCGACCAGCGAGAACCTCAGATTGTTGCCTAACGGGAACGGAAACCGCTCGCCCATGGAAGCGAACAGCGCCAGAGACTTGACCGGCTGGCCGAGGAACTCATCCTCGAACTGGCCGGCAGGAAAGATGATGGTCACGCTGTCGGCGAAGACCAGGCGTCCCAGGTCGACCTCGAGCTCCCAGTTCCTAAGGCCATCAATGTGGAAATCACCGGCGTCCCCCAGGCGACTCGAGAAGTTGGTCGGCGTGTCCGGCTCCCAGTACGTGCTCAGGTCGTCATCGATGACATTGCTGGCCAGTCGGCTGTTGGACTTGACCGATACGCCGCCGGACTTCGACGCACCACCGGCGCGAACCACATCGGAATAGATGAAGTCGGTCGACGTGGGGGCGACATTGATTTCACGGCGATACAGCACCGGCCGCAGCCCTTCGCGATCGACCCGGACGACATCGGCATCACTCAACGGCACGTTGAGGCTGCGAACCAGGTCATTCTGGAAGATCCAGTTATTCCAGTGGGCAACGCGATCCACGCGGATCGCGCTTCCCGCCACTCGGTAGGCAGCACCAGTCTGGGCCACACACAGATCCGGCAGGGATACCAGGGCGAGGGTCGCCCCCCACAGCAGGAACTGCTTCATAGAATCCTCTCTTTCCGTGCTCTTGCCTCAGCAGCAGGGTTGCGACCCGCAACGGACATCAAGGGCCTCAGCGAGCCGGGCGAAAGCACCGACGAACAGCAAACTTCAGTCTCGCTACAGCGAATCGGACCGGATCGCTGGCTCGAGTAACTCACATGAGATCGGCTGGGAGCCATTCAGTACGCCACCGAAACGACACGCATCTGAGCTGACTCGGCATTATCTGCCTCGACCAAAACCCGCAAGATGTAGAGACCCGGTGGCACGAGGTCTCCAACATCGTCGCGGCCATCCCATGGCTGGGAAAACCCTCCCGACGCCAACTGTCGTTCCGTGTGGTGCAAGCGCCGGCCGTTCAGGTCGAAGATCTCGACACGAACCGATCTTGGCGCCAGCAGTCGCTTCAGGTCGAATAAGACCGTCATCTCGTCGTTGATGCCATCGCCGTTGGGCGTAAAGGGATTCGGCGCGACCTCAAAGTTGCCAACCAACTCATCACCCTGCGAGGAAACGTCAGCGAGCACGACCAGAGAGTTGCGGTCCGAGAGCTGATCCGTCGCGTTGAAATTTACGACATCATCGCCCTCCACGCTTTGGGGCAGGAAGTAGGCCAGCGTATCGGGCGCGTCCTCACTGCTGGAGAGGGCCAGGATCCCATCCTTGCTGAACTGCCGAGCGACGTCGCCCCCCAGCGTGTCGAGATAGAGACTGGCTGAGAAGCGGGTGTGGAAGTCGATGACGCGGCCACGGAAGCGTGCCGTCACCAGCGCCTCAAGCTCTTCGTCGCCGCCGTCGCTCCCGATCGTCGGAAAGCTGACGACGAACTGGTTGTCTTCAACCAGCAGTTCCCGGAACTGCCCGTCCACCACGTCGCCAGCGCCCGCCCCGGCGCTGGTCAATTCAACCACCTGCCCATTGCCCAGATCCACCTCGATGCCCTCAATTCCCTCGACACGGGCCGGAGTGAAAACCTGCAGCCGATTGAACCCGCTGTTCTCCGCTCCCACAGACGCTTTCAAGGCCAACACGAAGGAGGTGTCGCTGCCGGCGGTGATATCCACCGCCGGGGCGATCTCGCCGAGTACCCGATCGGTGATCTGCGGCGCGGAGTACTCGATGCGCATGTTGCGGACAATCGTGCCTGATTCGGGTGCGTCGCTCTCGAACTCAACCTCTATCTGGATGAAGGGCCGGCCGCTCGGTGCGTTGATCAACTCGCCGCTGAAGGCCTGCTGGGCGCTACTCCAGAACTCGAGGTCGGGTTCGATTGTTCGGCGCACGCTGACCGGTAGACCGATGTAGTCGTCGCGGCTGATGCGGATCGCCTGGCGGTCCTCGGAATTGGCGGCGCTGTAGATTTCACGGGCCTGCAGGTTGAATTCGGCCGCTTCCAGATCTATCGCCTGGCCGAAGTTTGGGGAGCCGTTCCGCCGGTCGACGACGATCGCTCCCTCCTCGATCCACTCGACCTGACGGTCGTAGAAGTTGACACGGTAGTAGACGTTGGGCTCGGCGGTCCTCCCCGTCCGCACGCGCACGATAACCCTCGACTTGCTGGGATCGCCGATCTTCTCTACGTCCCAGAAGATGCGCCCTAGGGTCGCTTTGGGCACCGGCAGTGCATTGGAGTGGTACACGGCACTGGGCACGAACCCGTCAGCGAAGTACTCCATCTCGGCCAAGTCGTAGTCCAGAGGGGTCTTGAACTCCATGCGGGAATAGCGCATCTGCGCCGGCGGATCGAAGAGGACGGCGATCGTGTCCTCCACGTTGGCCGGTACGCTGGCCGTGGAAACAAAGGTCGGGAACGTCTCGCCGATCTTGATGAATTCCGGGAAACCCAGGGGCCCGGTGTCCGGATCTTCGAGACTGAGACCGGCGATCACCTGCTCGGTCCCCGGCAGGCCGCGAGAAAAAATATAGGAGGCAACGCGCACGGGCTCTTCGACCCGTGGAAAGGAGCGGAACAGGCGGATCGGGAAGTAATGCCCGAAATCCACGTAGAGGCTCCACTGCTGGCTGACGTCCTGCCCGACGCGATCGATGCGCTCGAAGCTCGACAACGGATCGCCGTCAAAGACCCGTCCCAAGCCCTGCTGCAGACGGATGCCTGTCAAGGCACCCTCGAATCTGCCGAAGGTTGTCAGGTTCAGCGCCTTGTTGAACTTGTCGGCCCCGGGAGGACGTGGGAACGACTCGGCCACGTTGATCATGGCCTCGACCTCAGTGATGCCGGCTCGGCGCAACAGCTGCACCGCTTCCAGGCTTCGTGGAAAGGACGTCCACTGGGGAATCAGCACGGTGCCCTCTGTCAGGATCGTCCCATCTTCGAGCGGCACCTCGGCCGACGCCACGACATCGACCCGGGCCACATTCGTCGAGAACTCCAGGAGCAGAGAATCGGTCTTGGCATCCACCTCGTCGGCGGTCAGGCTGAGGGACACCTCCGGAACCGACACCAGGTGCTCGGGCCTGATGGGAGCGATGCCGCCCGCGTAGCGTTCGAACTCTACCAACTCGATGTAGGTATTCTGAGAAACCGACCGCCGCTGGATGTCAGTCCACGTGGCATTGCCCGGAATGGCGAGCTGCCTCAATTCCGCGGCAGCATCTGCCACCCAACCCGCCAGGACCAGCGCGGCGACACAAATCCCGATTCTCATTCCGTCACTTTCGTGCGCGTGAGCGCTCTCGCCACAATGGGCACCCGGCTCTTTCGAACGTTCTGATCATATCGCACAGATGCAACACGGCAAAGAGAGGGGGGAGACTCGTGCCCCCCCCCTCTCTAAGCCAAACAGATCAAAGCGGAAAAATCGACCCGATTATTGCAGCGAAGCCTTGATGCGGCCCCAAGACATGTCCTCAACGGCCGTTGCGCCACCGACGCCGACCAGACGTGCGTCGATGAAACGCTCGGCGTAACGCCAGGTCGCGGCTTGACCAGACAGAGTGTGGAAGGCGCGATCCTGACCCACAGCCTGATCGGTGTCAGGCAGTGAGATCTGGAACCCGATGATCTTGCCGCTGGTCAACTGTCCAGCCTTGCTGTCGCCGGGGCTGTTCCAGACCAGGTCATCAAACGGCGTGCAGAAGAACTCAATCACGCTCTCCGTCGGGTTATCACCGACCGAGACACCACCGCCGTCGGCATAGGGCAGGTCGTTGACCCACTCGCCACCGGCACCCAAGTAGAAGACGTGACGGCCACTAGGGTCGTCAGCGACGGCGACGTACTGCTGTGCCGTGCGGTTGTTGTTCAGCTTCACTTCCTCGTCGGTCCAGTCGGGGTTGGCCGAGCCGGTGTAGTCACCACCGGTGTGATCGGAGTCGAGCATGATCTCCATGGCCTCGTAGTTCCACGGGCTACTGCCGTCATACTCGCGACCGAAGTAGACGTTGTCGAAACGGTTCATGGCGAACCAGATCGTGTTGTTGCTGCTGCGCCAACCCGTCCAGATGCTGTAGTCCATATCGGTCGGATCGTACTGGGCGCCGTCACCGACGGTCGGATCGGCAAAGAAGTCGGCCGGTAAAAGATTCGGCGCACCGAATACGTCCTCCCAGTCCTCCACCGTGCCGTCCTGGAGGTCGATGTCGGCGATGTCCGCGTCGGCGGCCTCGAACAGCAGTACTACCTTGTCGCCAATGTGAGCGCTGGCGCTGCCCGTGATGCCGCACACCAGACCAATGGCGAGTAATGCAGTCAATTTCCTCATTCCCCTGTGTCTCCTTGAGATAGATAAAGATAGGAATGTATGTGCAATCATTCGGAGGCATGGCGAACCGCGGCACACAACGCCGCCGCGGAATCCCTTATCATACCACCTCAGATTGATAGGGCGAATGCCCATGACATGGGGGAATATTAGTTTGTATTTCGTAGGTATGTCAAGGCGAAAAATAGAGACATGGCCAGTTGTGCCAAATCCAGAAAAATTATTGGCAAAGAAACACATGCGAGTTGCTAGTGGCTCGGATGGAAGTTCCAGGTGGAAGAATACGCTGGATTTGCGCGCCCAGTTGCGCGAATCTGCATGAGAATGTCCTGCACCGGGAGTATCGGCTGGCTGGCGGCTGCGAGGGCCGGGGCACGTTCTGCCAGGCCGTGTCCGAATTGCGGGCTGCCCTGGATGCGGTAGGCCCGGTCGGGCTTTGAGCGTTTGGTATAGGCGTGTGAGATCGCCGATGCGACACTGGTGGCCGACGGTCGGCCGTACCCCTTTCAAGCAGGATGTGGCCAAGCAGTGGATGACGCTGTGGGGTAAGGTCGTTGTGTCTCGTCAACTATATCAGCCCGACCGCGGCGGCGCTCCGGGTGGGTGCCGTTGGATGAGCCCGTCGGTATGACGGACCGCTTCATGGCACCGGGTTGGGAGCGGGTGAGTGCGTTCCTGAGCGCTCAGTTAGTGCCGGCAGATGGCTGCGAACGCCGAGACGGCCAAGACCACCTGGAAGGAGGCTGGTGTCGGCATGGTCGCCACCTACAACACACCGCTGGTTCCCGAGAGCGAGGATCCGGCTCGCGTCGACGTGCGGTATGCGGCGCGCATGCCAGAGGGAAAGATGGCGACGTTGATCACCGGCTTGGTCGACCAAACTCAGCGAGCGTTGCAGCGCGGCATCTTCCATTATCGGATCGTGTTGGCCGACGGCAAACACGAGATATGGCGGGTCGTGGATGAACACTCGGTCTTCGATGAATTTACCCTCATCCTCGACTTCTACCACGCCGCCCAACACCTGTCGAAGGTGGCCGAGCACCTGTTTGGCCAGTCGTCGATGACGGCCGACAACTGGTTCGGGAAGTGGCGCCACAAGTGGCGGCTAAGGCCATCGTCGGCCACCGACTCAAGCGTAGCGGCATGCGATGAACCCGCCAGGGAGGCCAGCAGATCCTCAACCTGCGAGCCCTCCTGAAGTCTGGTCGCTGGGGAGCCATTCTCGGAACTGGTACGTGGAACGAACCACACACGAACGGCGGCGGGCTGCGTAAAGACGCGGCTACACCCGATCTATTGATGCTTCAACTCCCGATTGAGGATGGAAGAAAGTTTGCGCCGCACGCGTGCGGCTCCGGCATCGTTCCCGCCCGCCTCGTAGGCAGCAATCAGGGTGCGCAGGGCCAGTTTCGAGTGCGGATGCATGGCCGCCATGCGTTCCAGCTGTTGCACGGCATCGGCCACGCGGCCGTCCTCCAGATCCACGAGTCCCAGATTGACGCCGGCTTCCAGGTTCTGCGATGCGACGCCCAGGGCGCGCTCGAAGAACCCGCGCGCCCTGGGCAAATCACCCCGTTGGAAATACACGGCGCCGATGGCATTGAGGGCCTCGGCGCGTTCCTCGATCTGTCTTGAGGCCTGGAACAAGGCGAGCGCCTCCTCGAGCTGACCGAGGTGCTGGTGGCAGCGAGCCAGCTCGTAGCTGATCCAGAAATCCTGGGGACTCTGGGCCCGAGCCACCGCCAGGTGCGTGATGGCCTGCTCGTGCCGGCCTGATCGGTATAGCAGCCTGCCGTAGTAGTAGTGGGCCATGCCAGAGCCCGGCATCAGTTGCAGGGCGCGTTCGAACTGTGCCGCCGCCTGCCCTGGCTGATCCATCGCACCGTACGCCCTCCCAAGCAGCACCCGCGTGTCAGCACGCCGTGGGTTTTCCTCTACGGCGCGCTGCCCCTCCTGCACGGCATCCCGGTGCCGTCCCAGGTGAAAATAGGCCACCGCCAGGTTGTGTCGCGCGTAGTTGTACTGCCCCGACGTCAGCTCCAGGGCAGCGAGCGAGTTCTGGGCGGAGCGCTGGTATTCGCCTTTGCGCAGGTATACCTCACCCAGATCGAAGTGGAGCTGGGCATCGTCCTCCGGCACCGTTGCCGCCGGGAGATTCAGCACTACCGTCAGGACTGCGACAGCGCCCCCGAGGGCGGCAAAGGAACGGTAGCGACCGCCGCGCCAGTCGATGACGAGTTGACGGCAGGTCCACGCGGCGAAGATGAGCAGTACCGGGATGGCCGGCATGCGGTAGCGAGCGGTGACGAAGAACAGCAGGACCGCCGCCATGTAGGAGAGGGCGAAGAGCCGAAGCAGACGAACGGCCGACTCGCGCCGGCGCCAGGTCAGGACGAGGCCCGCCATGGCGAGAGGGCCGACAATGCCGAACGGAAAGGAGAGGCCGCGGTCCCACAGCAACCAGCTGAGCAGTTGGGAGTGGCGTCTGGCGTAGTAGACGTCCTGATTCCGCTTGAGCTCCGGTCCACTCCAGAACTGGTAGAGCTTGCTGGCCATGAGCGCCGCGTAGTCGCCGGGCTGGGCGGCGATGTACGACAGGGCCTTGCGGTAGAAGTAGGCGGATCGCTGCGAGGGCAGAGTGAAGCCGGCACGCACCGGCTCCGTCACCATCTCCTCCCACGCAATGCCGGGGGGAATGGCGACGGCGCGATCTTGATCGGCGTTGTTGCCGATGTGGAAGTTGACCCCGCCGTTGGCCGAGATCAGCACCACGTCCCCTCCGACGACAACGTTCCTGACCGTGACCGACAGGACCACCGCCATCAGGCCAAAGCCGCTGAGAAACAGAGGCCGCAAGGTTGCCGCCAGCCCCGCCGGTTGCGCGTCCTGCTCCAGCCGCAACCGGGCGATCCAAGGCATCAGCAGGGCAAGGAACAGCAGGATGTTGGGTCGGGTGATCGCCGCCAGGCCGCCGACGAGGCCTGCCATGAGCCAGCTGCGATCGTCCCGCGCCGTGAGGGCATGCAGAATCCGATCCAGCAGCAGCAGGTACAGGAAGATCTCCAGGCCCACCGCCAGCAGCTCTGCCTCGAACTGGACCAAACCACCGTAGGCGGCCGCCGCGGCGCCCGCCCCCAGGGCCAGGCGCCGAGACCCGAAGGCCCTGTCGGCGAGCCGCACCACGAGGAGGCAGGAGAGGCTGCCGACGATCGCCTGGGCGACTCGGACCGCGAAGAAGTAGCTGTCAGGAAAGAGCCAGCAGAGCGACGCGAGAAAGTAGATGTAGCCCGGTGCCTGCCAGAACGGCTCCGAACCACCCCACAGCTCGCCGGCGGCGATCGCCAGCGCCTGGTCAAGGAAGGTCTTGGCGTCTACGACGGGCGCATCGAAGAAGGGATTCCCCCGCAGCTCCCAGGCATAGACGAGCCGCAGAGCGAGGGCGAATACGAGCAGGAGCAGCGGCGCCCCGGCACCGCGGCCGGACAGACGGGCCAAGGCGGCGCGCAACCGGGACTGCACGCCCTCCAGCGCTGAGGGGCGGGGCTCCAATCGGATTAGGGCTCGCCGTCCCCCTCGTCCCCCTCGTCGCCGTCGCCGCCGGTAGTGTCGGCACTATCGGCGGCGGCCGCGTTGAAGCGGATGAGCTTCAGCTGGTGCAGGCCCATGGCGAACGAGCCTTGTGGCGTCGAGCCGGTGAAGACCTCCATGACTCGGCGCCGGTACATCGCGCCCGTCTCCCCCGACCACCGCACGATCCCGGCATCGACGGTGCCCCGTGCTTGCCGGCCGGTGACGAAGGTGATGACAACGGGCCGGATCTCCTGGCCCTCCACGTGCTCGAACTCCAGGGTCGTGATCCGCTCCAGTTCCTTGGTCCGCTTCTGTTTGTCCTGCTGATAGTCGAAGCTCGTACGACCGCGGTAGCGTAGCGAGTCGACCTCGAATCGCCGCCCTTGCAGGTCGACGACCGTCGCCGGGCGAATCACGACCGACTCCGGCTCGCCTTCGTG
>Ga0115002_10010088_pt1 | contig 10200 bp, 3 predicted proteins | sample ArcticOcean_MG_C_8_FD_89576 | JGI IMG/M metagenome (GOLD analysis project Ga0115002, IMG submission 89576) | Marine microbial communities from western Arctic Ocean - ArcticOcean_MG_CB11_86 | ecosystem: Environmental > Aquatic > Marine > Oceanic | place: Arctic Ocean: Canada Basin | collected... | reverse complement strand
TTACCGACTGTATCGCCGTAAATCCCGAGGGCGAAGTGCAGCGCATCAAAGTGCTGAGCTCAGGCGCCCTACGGGGAAGGATCATCAAAAAAAAAGGTAACCACCAATATCTCATTTCCAGTAATTGGCCAGCGGTTGAGAACATATTTTCCGGATATACCTTTCAATCTCTCAGCCACAAGGAAGTCCGGACAACAATAAGAAATTTTGATCAGGAATCGAGCTGGCTTGAACTGGAAGAAGGACTCAACTTAACCATTGGTTCTGATTTTGAAGTTTCAGCTCATGAGGAAGCCCCAATTCTTTGTGCCAGGCTGGCGACCAGGACAAAAATGAATGATCCGCTACCTCCGATGGACTTCAGACTGGGATCAACAAAAGGAACCAATGCTTTACTGGAAAGAAAGGGAGGTAAGGTTGTCTTTGTAATAACAAAAGGTTTCGTTGACCTTATTAGAATAGGAACGCAACAGCGACCTCATCTTTTTTCTATCAATATTCAAAAAGAGCTTCCACTATACAAAACAACTATCGAAGTTGATGAACGAATAGATGCAACAGGGAAACTAATTTATGGATTAACAGATGAGGAAATAGCTCGGATAATTGGTGAATTAAAAAATCAGCCAGTTGATGCAGTGGCTATTGCTTTATTGAACAGTTATAAAAACCCGGAGCATGAAATAAAACTTAAAGCTGCGATCATTGCAGCGGGGTTCAATCACATCAGCACTTCAGCTGAACTGTCCTCAGCAATCAAACTTTTACCTCGTGCCGAAACGACCGTTGTCAATTCCTATTTGTCAACGGTAATAAATGAATATTTTACTGGGATAAGTAGCAAGCTTGATTCGGGATCGCTGAAAGTTATGACAAGTGCGGGTGGTTTAATTGATGCCGGATTGTTCACACCAAAAGACAGTTTGTTGAGTGGCCCGGCAGCTGGAGTTGTTGGAGCGGCCTCAATAGCTAAAAGCATCGGCGTCAATCGACTTTTGACATTTGATATGGGAGGTACGAGTACTGATGTGGCTCGATATGATAACGGATTCGAATACCGCTATGAGTTGCAGATCGGGTCTGCACACCTGCAAACACCTAATGTTCACATTGAAACAGTCGCTGCCGGAGGTGGGAGCATCTGTGATTTCGATGGGTTCAAACTCGTTGTCGGTCCTGAGAGTGCCGGAGCAAGTCCGGGGCCTGCTTGTTATGGTATGGATGGACCCCTTACCATAACCGATGCGAATTTGCTTTTGGGCAGAATAGATACGGAACAATTTGGTATTCCGGTAAATAAAGAAGCAGCAATCAAACGCCTTGTCGAATTAAAAAAGTGGATGACAGGGACAACAGAAAAAGAGTATTCCGATGAAGAGGTGCTGACTGGATTTCTGACAATTGGTAATGAAAAAATGGCTGAGGCCATTTCCAATATTTCTGTTAAAAAGGGCCATGATCCGAGTGAATACTCCCTTTTGGGTTTTGGTGGGGCTGGGGGACAACATGTTTGTCAGATAGCAGAAATCCTGGGTATCAAGAAAATAATTATTCCTTATGATGCGGGTTTGCTGAGTGCATACGGTATGGGACAGGCCAGAATTGAAAGATTTGCGAGCAAGCAAGTTTTAAAATCTCTTGAATCTGTGAATAGGAACTTGTCCAGTTATTTTTCGGAATTGGAAACAAACGCAGGGAATGAGCTCAAGCGAGAAGGTTTTCAATCTGACGAAATTGAAACGACTTCGAAAAGTCTATACCTCCGGTTTTTTGGTCAGGATTCCACAATCGAGGTCAGGTCGGACCAAATGGATATCGTTTCAGCCTTCAAACATCAATACGAACAACTTTATGGTCATTGGGTTAATGGGCAGATTGAAGTAGAGTCAATCAAAGTGGTTGTTGCATCTAAGGAAACTGAGACCACCAACCTAAAAAAGGAGTATGAGGAGCACTCACCGGATGCCACGACGCGGATCGAATCTTTTTTTGAAGGCAAATGGTTTTCCACACCAATATTCACCTGGGAACAACTTAAACCCGGTGCCAAAGTGAAAGGGCCGGCGCTTTTAGTCAGTAAGAATTCAACAGTAGTTGTTGAGCCATATTGGAAGCTTGTCATTGATAAAAATTCAAATGCAATCATCAAACCTGGTTCCAGGTATAGGGAATCAGTTTTTGAAACCAAGGCTGAAGAGATCCAACTGGAGTTGTTCACCAACCGTTTTCGTGGAATAGCTGAAGAAATGGGGGTGCTACTCCAACGCACAGCTTTTTCTGTAAACATCAAGGAACGTCTTGATTTCAGTTGTGGATTGTTAGATGAAGATGGAGAATTGGTAGTTAACGCCCCACATATTCCGGTCCATCTGGGCGGTCTGGGCATTTGTGTGCGCACGGTAATTAAAACACTGGACTTAACCCCCGGCGATGTAATTATTACCAACCATCCCGGATATGGCGGGTCACATTTGCCTGACATTACGCTCATTGCACCCGTATTTAATAAGAGTGTTGAACTGATTGGCTACCTGGCCAATAGAGCACATCATGCAGAATTGGGAGGTAAGCGCCCGGGCTCCATGCCTCCGGATGCTAAAAACCTTGCAGAAGAGGGTGTTGTGATCTCACCTCAATATCTTGTGAAAGCTGGCAAGGTGCATTGGGATGAAATAAAAAAACTACTAACGTCTGGAAAATATCCGACTCGAGCGATTGAGGAAAACCTTGCTGACTTGAATGCAGGCCTTGCTTCGTTAAAAGCGGGAGAAAAATCATGGCAAAAGCTTTGTAATCAGTTTGGCACAGAACGTGTGAAATTGTACATGAGCAAACTTAAGGACCATGCATTTAGATGTATCGCTGAGAAAATCGAAAAGTTTGATAGGAGAGAACTATCGGCGAAAGAATTCCTTGACGATGGTTCTTGCCTCAATGTCACCATAAAAATCAATCGTGGTAAATTGGTATTTGATTTTGAAGGTTGTTCTCCTACACATCTCGGAAACCTGAACGCCACTGCGACAATAGCAAGTAGCGCTGTCATGTATGTCTTAAGATTACTGATTGATAAAGACATTCCATTGAATGAAGGCCTGATGCAAAACGTGGAATTGAGAATCCCTCAGGGGACGATTCTGAATACTGTTTTCCCCAATGAACCAGAAAATTGCCCGGCAGTAGTAGGAGGAAATGTTGAGACAAGCCAGCGCCTGGTTGATACCCTAATCAAGGCATTCGGTCTGGCAGCCTGCAGCCAGGGCACAATGAACAATGTGCTCTTCGGAAACGATCGCTTTGGTTACTACGAAACTATTTGTGGAGGCACCGGAGCTGGTGAAGGATTTGATGGGGCCGACGCCGTTCATCAGCACATGACCAATACAAGGATTACAGATCCTGAAATAATGGAGCACCGCTACCCGGTTCGATTGAACGAATTCAGCATTCGTAAAAACTCCGGGGGACAGGGGAAATGGAATGGTGGCAATGGTGTGAAAAGAGAAGTTGAATTTTTAGAATCGGTTGAACTGACCATCTTAAGCCAGCATCGGAAAGTGGCTCCTTATGGCCTGGAGGGGGGAGAAAGTGGAGCATTAGGTAAGCAAATAATTATTCGCAATGACGGAACTGAGGAGCCCATGTCGGGTATAGAGGGAAAAACCATGTCTCCAGGAGATAGAATAATAATTGAAACACCGGGAGGAGGAGGTTTCGGCGGATCATGAGGTAGGTTTTAAAGTATTTAAAGCAATTTCAGACAGACCATTTCCATGTTGGGTTATATGCTACCATACTGGGATTCCTTGCTGTCTTCATATTCGTTACTTACTACTTTGATATAGACTCAGTACCGTCATCAATTCAACAACAAGCCCCTGTATTGGCCTGTAATGTCATTATTTCAGGCTTGTCCATACTTGGTTTCAGTAGGGGATTTTTCATACAACGGAGTTCAGGTTGAGGACAATGTTAAGGTGAAATGGAGTTAGTGTAAGATCAATTTAGTGATTAGCTTTATTATCCAATTTTTTCAAAATTCTAAATTAACATATGGTTAACCATGGGACACAATAAATCACGAAGAAATTTCATAAAGCATATTGGTGTTGCTGGAGCGGCCTTTAGCCTGGTTCCACGCCATGTATTAGGAGGAAGTGGCTATATACCACCAAGTGACACCCTTTACATTGCCGGGATCGGTGCAGGAGGGAAAGGCCAAAGTGACCTTTCAAGTTTTGCGAAAAGTGAAAAGGTCAAAATAGCTTACTTGTGTGACGTTGATACCGTGAGAGCTGCCAAGTCGATTGAAAGTTTTCCTGAAGCAAAATTCTACAACGATTTTCGAGAAATGCTGGATAAAGAAAATCAAAATATTGACGCCGTCAGTGTTTCAACCCCTGATCATAATCATACAATCCAGGCGCTGTCTGCCATGGAAATGGGTAAGCATGTTTATGTCCAGAAACCTTTGACCCACGATATATATGAAGCCAGGCAACTCACAGAAGCCGCGAAAAAATATAAAGTTGTAACCCAGATGGGGAATCAGGGTGCTTCCGGAGATGGTATCCGAAAGACGATGGAGTGGTACAATACCGGCCTCATTGGTGATGTGCATACTGTTTATGTGTGGACTAACAGGCCGGTGTGGCCCCAGGGAATCCCCTGGCCCTCAGAAAAGCCAAAAGTCCCTAAAACACTGAATTGGAACCTGTGGCTGGGAACAGCACCCTACAAAGATTATGTCAACAAGCTGATCCCATTTAACTGGCGGGGCTGGTGGGATTATGGAACCGGAGCCCTTGGAGACATGGGTTGTCACCTGATGGATACGCCATTCTTCACACTGGAACTCGGTTATCCTACCAGTGTGGAATGCAGTGTAGGCAGTGTTTATGTAGATGAGTTCAAAAGAGGATATTTCCCTGAAAGTTGTCCGCCATCAACACATATAGTTTTGGATTTTCCTGAAAGAAATGGCAAATCATCTGTAAAGCTTCATTGGATGGATGGTGGTATTCAGCCGGAAAGACCCGAGGAATTGGGTCCAAATGAAAAAATGGGAGATGGTGGGAATGGCGTCATTATGGTAGGAACAAAGGGTAAACTGATGTGCGATACTTATGGTCGCAACCCACGATTACTTCCGTCGTCATTGACGGATTATGTGAAAGTGCCTGAAACGCTTGAAAGAGTTCCTCAGGGTCATTATCAACAGTGGGTAGAGGGCTGCTTTGCAGGATATGAAAAAGCCAAATTAAGTTCTTCGTTTGAAAAGGCGGGCCCGTTAACAGAAAGCCTGCTGATGGGTAATCTTGCCGTTCGGAGTTACGACATTCAGAAACCAGGAAACGATGGTCGTTTTGATTATCCGGGTCGGTTCATCAAACTGCTCTGGGATGGCCCGAATATGAAGGTCACCAACTTCGACGATGCTAACCAATTTGTAAGGCGGGAGTACAGGGAAGGCTGGTAGACAAATACTGATTTATCTGGCGCATTTCACACCGACCTAGGAGGAATCCTCAAATTTTCCGTCACTTCGAATCTGCCTTGCCGGGCAGGCAAGCCCAGAGAGAAGTCTCATGAATGAATGATGGAGTAATCACACTTCATGAGACATCTAACATCAGGGGTCGATATGACGGTAGAATCATGGCCGCAGCGGTTGATCGACTGGCTAACAGATAATGGGTATTTGGATTAACGTCATTTCGATCCGACGAGGGAGCCTTATCATTAACCGTCACCTCGAAACGCAGTGAGAAATATCCTACTAAAACTGAACAGTATTTTGGGAGATTATCTCACCCCGGTAAACAGGGATTCGATATGACGATATGGTGGGAGATTGTCGGAACGCCGCATCAATAGAAATAAAGTCTAATTCTTCAAAACGAAATTTTTTCAAGAGCAATAAAAAAAAGAGTCCGGCAATGGTCCAGACTCTTTTAATATTAACAAACTATCGGATTCTTAATCAGGAAAGTTGGGTGGATTTTAATGTTTTTCAAATTTTTTTCCTGCTTTCCCCTATCAGACAACATAAAGACACCAAAAAATCCAGAAGGTTTCCATGAATAAGAAAAACTTTTAAATGGTTGAGAAACCAGACAAGATAGGTGAAGGTCAAGTGTGTTTAATTCTCATTGCTAACCATGATCAACGTTGCTGCTCAGAACTAGTGTTGAAAGTTGATCAATTCTTATAGAGAATATAGAATCTCTCTTGGAAGCACACTTCTACGCAAAAAGGTGAATATGAATTCAATATTGGGTATTGCACTAAATTAAAAACCATCGCCAACTCCCGGAAACAATGTGCAGATTTTCTGCAAAACTTGCAACATAAGTTCTATCTCTTCCCAAATCGCACTATCATCCTATCTTTTGAAAGGAACCATCACCCTCATAAATAAATTGCACTATTCGCCTTTTGAATAAGGATATTGGCAGAGAGGGAGTGTTTTATCAAGAATAACTATGTTAAAAAAACCTATGAGTGTAAAAGAAAGTGATTAATAACATTTAACGGTAGGTTTGTGTGTTTTTTGAAGTTGGATTTTAAAAGCTTACAACAAACACTTCCATTTCACTCTTCCGTTTCCCATGCCTTTTGTATCTTAGCCGCAAGGCCAGACAAATCTGAAATACTTGAGTTAATGGACATAGTTTTTTTAATTATTGGGCTGGCAACGGGAGCTGTGAGCGTATGGTTTATTGCTAGGTTCTACTTCAAAAGCCAGAAATATGACAGTCCCCTGCAGCAAGACCTCGAAGTCGAGATCAAAATGACTTCAGAAAGACTGAAATCAGCTGAAGATCAAGTATTGGCAAAAGATGCCGAACTCAAACGAAACCAGGAGGAGATCATCCAGCTCAACAGCCGGAATTCCACACTTGTTGCCAACCAGAAAAATCTACAGAATCGAATGGCAGAAAACCAGGAGGAGATCCATAATCTTCAGGAAAAATTCACGACAGAATTTAAAAACATTGCCAACGAAATCCTGGAAGAAAAGAGTAAGAAATTTACGGACCAGAACAAGACCAACCTCGATGAGTTGCTCAAGCCATTGGGAGAAAAAATAAGCAGCTTCGAGAAGAAAGTGGAGGACGCAAACAAGGATAACCTGGAACGTAACTCGGCACTCAAAGAACAGCTTACCAATTTAAAAGAACTGAACCAGCAAATTACCAAAGAGGCTTCGAATCTAACCAGGGCACTTAAAGGCGATTCCCAGGCCCGGGGCAGTTGGGGTGAATTTATCCTTGAGAGTATTCTTGAAAAATCGGGGCTTGAAAAAGATCGGGAGTATTTTATGCAGGAGACCATTACGAATGAGGAAGGCCGTCGATTCCGGCCTGATGTGGTCATCCGCCTGCCTGATAATAAAAACATTGTGATTGATTCTAAAGTATCGCTGGTGAGTTATGACAAATACGTCAATACCGATGATGATGAAGAACAGGAAAGGATGCTCAAGGCACACATTATGTCGATACGAAAGCACATGAAAGACCTTAGCGATAAGAACTATCAGCAGTTGTATGGTCTTGATAACCTGGATTATGTCCTCATGTTTATTCCGATTGAGCCGTCCTTTCTATTGGCTATTAAAAACGACCATCAGTTGTATGACGACGCCTATAACCGAAACATCATCATTGTAAGTCCTACAAACCTGATCGCCACTCTACGCACCGTCGTGAGTATCTGGAAACAGGAATATCAAAACCACAACGCGATTGAAATTGCCAGACAGGGTGGAGCGCTGTATGATAAATTTGTAACGTTTGTTGAAGAACTCTTGAAAGTGGGTCATAGCATTAAAAAGACACAGTCAAGCTATGAAGATGCTATGAACAAACTCAGTACAGGCAAGGATAATCTGATTAGAAAAACCGAACGCCTGAAAGAACTGGGAGCAAAAACTTTCAAAGGCCAGGATGAACGCCTGATGGAAAGATCAGAAACCCAGGAACAATTGTTTCAATAAGATCCCCAATCAATAAACTGCCGGATTTACCGACCTTCACAAATTTATCTAACTTTGCATTCGCAAAAGTTTGAAAGTCATAGAGATGTCTGAAAAAGAAATAGAAAATACAAAAAAGCTCAACTATCTGGCAATTGCTTTGGTTCTCGGTCTGGTGGCAATGGGGGTGGTGCTGTACATCAATTACTCTGCAAAAACTAAACTTGAGGGCGAGATGACTTTGTCAGAAGCCGAATTGGAGACTGCATATTTTCAACTGGACTCCATAGGTGATGAATTAAGTGACCGCATACTGACCATCTCACAATTGGGAGGAAGGGTCGATTCCCTTGTCATGGTGAAAGAGCAATTAGAGGAAGAAAAAGAACAAATCAGAAACAGGACGAACAAACAGATTGGTGATCTGCGTTCCCGGGTGGAGGGTTATCGAGAGCTGCTACTCGCTAAAGATGAAGAAATCATAAAACTTCAGGCAATTAATGATGAATTGTCGACTGAGAATACGGAACTGAAAGTCCAGACCAATCAATTGAATCAATCGCTGCGCAACCTTAATGAAACGAAAACACAACTGGAAGAAAAAGTGGCTGTTGCAGGTCAATTGAGTATCGAAAACATGAAAATAATCGCAATCAATTCCAGGGGAAGGGAGAGAGAGAATGATATTAAGAATAGGCACATCGATAAACTAAGGATTGAATTTGCAGTGAGCGAAAATCCTGTGGCCGAAATTGAAAGCAAGGATATTTTAGTAAGGATAGTTGCCCCCGATGGTAATGTATTATTTGACGTTACCCGCGGTTCGGGCTCCTTTATTTACCAGGACCGTGAAATGTTTTTCACCGCTAAACAAGAAATCCTTTATGACCGTTCCAGCCAAACGCTTGGTTTCTTGTATGACAAAGGAAGCGAATATGCGCTTGGGCTGCACAAGGTTGAAGTTTACACCGAAGATTACCTCATGGGCAGCGGAACTTTTATTGTCAAGTAAGTCTCAATTCATAGTTGACTCCTGGCTTAGCAAAGTCATTCCGTTAAAATTAGTCATTCAATCACCTGATTTACATTCTCAAATCATTAGCACAAATACGTTTTATTTCCGGGAGTCAACATGGAAGAATATATTAACCTGACGGAGGGCGTACTTATCGGAAAAAAAATTATGAGATCAATTTAACCATTTATGACGTGGGTCTTAACTTCTTAGGATCAGAATTACAAATTTTGTCGATTACCTAATCCATGGGCATAAATACCCGGGCGTTTTTGAAATCATCACTACTGCGATGAGCGGAAAAAAAGTTGGTTTAATGATTGCCCGAGATGACCTTGCCAAAAGTTAATACAGAAAATATTCAGATTAGGGTAATAGGTGAGCAACTGGATAAATTAGGTTCAACGCTGCATGATATTGCAGAAGCCATAGAGTAAAAAGCTTCGGGCTGAATGCACTATAATTAACAATAGCAGGTATTGAAAAAGTTGTGTGAAACTCCACCTAGTTTGGTCGTTTTACTGGTTAGCATATTTTTTACTATTTTGGGGGTTAGATCGCTAACTTTAAAAGATGCCACCATTAATAGAAGAACTCATACAGGGAAACATACGTTGGGTTAAACAAACCAAAAAATACGATCCTGATTTTTTTAAGAAATTAGCTACTGAGCAAAAACCCGAGTATCTCTGGATCGGGTGTTCTGATAGTCGTGTTCCAGCAACTGAAATAACCGGTACATTACCTGGTTCAATATTCGTTCAGCGGAATATCGCCAATATGGTGATTCACACCGATTCGAATTTACTGAGTGTTGTCCATTATGCTGTCAAAGTGCTACAAGTCAAACATATCATTGTATGTGGACATTATGGCTGCGGCGGTGTGATGGCGGCTATGGGGAATAATAATTTCGGCTTTCTTGACAACTGGTTATTGCACATTAAAGATGTATATCGTATGCATGCCGATGAATTGAACTCTATTGACGATAAAAATGAAAGGGCAAAAAGATTTGTTGAGTTGAATGTTATAGAACAGGTTAATAACCTGGCCAAAGTTTCCTTTCTCCAGGAAGAATGGGAGCGTGGTGAGTACCCATATCTTCATGGTTGGGTTTATAAACTCGAGGATGGTTTAATTCATGATCTTGATATATCAGTCAATACACCTGACAGTTTGAGTGGGGTCTATCAGTATCATC
>Ga0115002_10010085_pt1 | contig 10201 bp, 11 predicted proteins | sample ArcticOcean_MG_C_8_FD_89576 | JGI IMG/M metagenome (GOLD analysis project Ga0115002, IMG submission 89576) | Marine microbial communities from western Arctic Ocean - ArcticOcean_MG_CB11_86 | ecosystem: Environmental > Aquatic > Marine > Oceanic | place: Arctic Ocean: Canada Basin | collected... | reverse complement strand
CTTTTGGCGATTCAAACCTAACTCTTTTTAGCAATTTACACAGGTCTTTTATTTTTTGTCGTGTACTATGGTCCGCCTATTTACAATGAGATGTGTTTTGGTTCTACTTCAGTTTATCCAACAGATCTAAGAGGCCCTGCCGCAAAACAGCTTCGGCCTCCTCGGCATAGGGGGATACCCGCACCTCATACCCACCCGTCTCATAGGCCTCGGCAACGGGAACATAGCCTGCACGACTACCTGCTACATATGAACACACCATGGTCATAGGGTGGTTCTCTTTCACCGCCATTGCTGTTTGGGCAAACACCTCACCAGGAAAACCAATAATCCGAAGGGGGCCTATACGCAAACCCTGAATGCGTACCTTGCAAAATTTGCCCATCCCCTCATCTACATCGCGTAATTTGCGCGGCAAGTGAATATCCAACTCGGCACCCACAATCGCGTCGTCACCATCCAATGCTCCCAACCCAGCAACCATCCCTTTTACATCATTCACAAACTCCGAAGACAATGCCTCAACCTTTTCAAAGGATTCTCGGCGATCATCTCGGGGGGCGATATTGGCGCACCCGCCATTTAAAAACACAAAAGGCGATCCACCATCCGCTTCCAACTTAGATGCCGCAAGCCCAGGCCAATCGCCCGACAACTGGTAATTGCGTTGGTTCAGCATCGTGCCATGACATGCAAAATTGCCCAATCGGCCAATCGCCTCACCTGCTGAGTCTCGTACTTCAACAAGAATCACTTCTCTATCAATGGGGCCATCGGGATTCTCTCCCAAAATAATCTTGCCATCGGGCAATTGCTCACGTCGATTAATCCCAATCTTCGACTCACCTGTTGTGCCAAACAACGTTGCATCTTGCAAACGCGACTTGGCAAGCGCAGAAGCAGCCACAACTTGTGCTTCTACCATTTGCGCCCACGCCTTATTGGCATCGTTGTATACGTTCGGAGCCGAATGGGTATGCGTCCCTATAAAAAACACATGCCCAGAAGGAATACCCAATTCGGTTTCTAATACAGGCAACGCGTGCTCAATTATTGCATCCGAAAACCACAAAATATCGGCAGAAATAACCAGTGCATCGCCATTGCTACCCCGTGCATAAAACGCACGCAAAGAAATGGGATCGTGCACAGATTCATGCCCATGATCACGCCCTGCATACCCCGCCAAAAAACATGGCGTTCGAGGTGTAATGTCAACAACGGCAGTACCAATTTGAAGTGCCATCCGAAACCCTCCGGTGTTCCCTTTAAAAAAGGGAAATGCGATCTGATTGTATCATGATTGTCATCGTATTCATTTATACAGTCTCTTCCTTCTTCAGCATCCCCACATCTTCCAACGCCTCACGCAATTCCTCAATCAGTTCTTCATACGCCTTGCTGTGAAAATAAGCCCGCGCTTTGGGCATGGTCTTGATCGCGGTTTTGCTCGTGTAATCCATTTTACCAAAATACACACCATCTGCCGATTCTGCGATCTGTTGGGCAAATTCTCGGGGTTGGCAATATAATACAGGTGCGAGCGATGCGTTGACATAAATACCCGCTTCGCGCAACTTTTTCATCGTTTTCAACCGTCCATATTCAGCTGCTTCAACATCTTTTGTGCCCGAACTTTAAATACAGCATCGCCTGTCCACCGTTCAACAAACAGATTCAAAGCATCTCGCGCTTCATCCAACTTCCCCAACCGGCCATACAATCGTGCAACCCCAAACAGGGCCAAAACACTCCGTTCCCCAGGCCCTTCTGCCCCTTTAAAAAACGCACGAAGTGCGTCCTCATATCGTTCTTCTTTCTCCAAAATCGTGGCCAAATTCAGCGCCGCTTGATAGGCAGTCCCTTGACCATACACAATGTCATTCAGCACCGCAATTGCCTGATCCTTTTCTTCACGCTGGATATATAGTTCAGCCAAATTAATCGCCGCATCTTCGTGACCAGGCGCCTCATCAAGTATCTCTAAATAGAGTTTGCGTGCCTCATCTAAATGAGTCAGTCGTTGCAATGCCAAAGCATAATTGAACTTGATTCCCACTCGCTTGGGTTCCAGTTGCATAGCCTTTTCAAAAGCTTCACAAGCCTTATCATACATACCTTTCTGAGCGAGTAACACCCCCACATTTGTCCATGCATTCACATGGGTTGGGTCGGTGGCAAGTGTATTCTCATACGCGGTCAGAGCATCTTCGACCCTACCCATATCTTGTTGGATAACACCGACATTATAATGCACTTCGGCATAATCTGGATAAATCCATAAAGCCTTGCGATAATGTGGCAATGCTGCCGTCAAATTGCCACGATCACGAATGGCGTTGCCAAAATTGAAATGTGCCTTGGCACTTTCCGGTACAACCTTTACAGCACTGGCAAACAAAGTATAGTCATTTTGCCAGTCGAGGTTGCGTTGCATCGTATTTTTTGCAAGGCCGGCAAGCAGAACAAATGCGATAGCAAACGCCAAACCCGGCCTTCGCGCTCCTATTGAAGAAAAATAAAGACCGCACAAAACACCATACCCCACCATGGGCGCATACATGAATCGCTCAGCCATCACCGTTCCAATTGGAAACAAGAGATTCGAAACAGGCAGTGCAGGCAGTGCAATCCACAAAGCGGCCACAACCCATGATTCGAAACCAGGCCGTCTGACAGAAAAAACAATAAATCCCAACAAACCCAAAACAACAATCAAACCCGCCAAAACCGAACCATGCCACAAAGACACGACAAGCGGGATGGCCTGAAAAGAATAGTCCGCAGAAAAACCACTCGGCCAAAACATCAGCACAGCATAACGCCAAATAACAGTCAACGCAGTAAACCACCGTTGCCAGTGATCCACATGCGCCAAAGGATTATCAATAAAGGTCGGTTTGCTCGGCAACAGCACCGCACCAATGACTGCGTAACGCATCCATAGAAACAAACCCACAACCCCAATGCACAACACGATCCCACTCAGGCTCTCTTTGAAAAACCGAGAGAACTGAGCCATAAACCCAGACTTGGATTCTCCCATATCTCGATGTGTATTGAAAAAGCCCGAAAACGCAACAACGGCCAAAATGCCCACCATCATCGCCGTGTGCTCTTTGCATAAACAACCTAAAAAAATAGCCAATGCCGCCAAAACCCAACGCCATCGGCCAACACCATAAGCAAAAGCAATCCAAGCCATCAACATCCAAAACGCGGCTAAGAGTTCAGCACGTCCCACAACACTGTTCACGGCTTCAGTCTGAACCGGATGTAACAAAAAAACAAAGGCGCACAATCCCGCAAACGGCCGCTCAAGAATTTTGCGCATCCCTACAAAAACCAACAGGGCATTGACAATGTGCAATGCCACATTCACCAAATGAAAACCCCAAGGTCCCTCGCCCAACACCAACCGATTGATTACATAACTCAAAGTTGTCAAGGGCCGATACAACCCCAATTCTGGGCGATCTGGCCAATAAGCAGACGAAAAAATGGCCCCAATATGAGGTTGCATCACCAAAGGGTTTTGTGCAACCAGGGGCCAATCGTCAAATGTAAAACCATTTTGCAAACTGTTGGCATAAACCACGGCACCTGCCAAAACGATTAGCACCGGATAAAACCATTTTGATTGCATCATTTTAAACTCTCAACACATGGTGAAATATCGACCACCCTGTCCAACACCGCTTCAAATGCTGGTAAATTACCATGAACATCTGCTAAAACCACGACGCGCACACAACCTCCTGCACCGGCCAAATGTTTACCGCCAGAATGGACTGACGGTGCTAGAAAAAGTCACACGGCCAAAATCATCGGGTGCATGAAACTGGGGGTTCGGAGTTTGGCTTGCTGACCACTGGCTATACTGTTGATTGGTTTTTCCACCCAAACGATTCAAACCCAAATGCCAAATATCCCCATCTCTTGGCGGTGTGTTTTTTGCAACGTGTGCAAAGTTCTTTAATGGAATTGCAGCTTCCAAAATCCAATACTGATCGTCATCCGAATCATCATTCAATGTACCCACAATGGACGTCTTAATCTGAATGCCCTCGCCATTCCACTCCTCTTCAACAGGCACGCCCGCGCCATTTGGATGAAACTGATCCAAAAAGATACCCAGCACATTCATCTCAATATTAAAATATGCTTGCGGTCGGTCTGGATTGGGGGCGGTAAACACCTCAACCGTATCGTCTTTCCACACAGACGAATCGCGCGCAGTATGTTCTGCCCAAATATGTGCATCTTCACAAACAAAAGCCACATACAGATTCTCATCATCCCACAACATCTTTGCGATGGTTTGCTCCTGTTTGCCCGACTCATACCACGGAAATACAAATTTGCCCACATCGGGTGCGCCAACCCAAGCGGGCTCATCCAACCGACCATCAATCAGAATGGGTGTTCCAGCGCGATAAACGGTATATGCCGGTCGCGTTTCGGCATGGGCAGATTTCCAAGACACCCCCAACAACAAAAAAGCGGTCATACAGACGATAACCCAACTCATAAGACACCTCAAACTGGAATGTGAACGGAAAACAACCCACTCATGATAGAGGGGAGCAAACAGAAAGTCAATCGTCATCCCCATTGACAATCGACACAACCTATTGTAATTTATACGGACTCACCCATTGCCAGGAAGGAATTTGAATATGACCCTCGCACTCATCGCCATAGCTTTCATGGCCCTCACGATTACACTGAAATGGTGTACTACATCTTCAATAGTAAGCAAAAAATCAAAATTGTCAGAAGCAATGGACGTAACCGGACAAGCCAAATTTCGCCTCAAAATCGCGGTAAAAGAGGTAACAGCGGCCAATGGAGAAATAGACAAACTCAAACGAAAGATTAAAACCTCTCAACGCAAAGCTGAGAAATTGCAGAAGGAATATAAGGAATTTAACACCCAAGCCAAACAAGATGCCGAGATGAATTCCGAAAAACTACGGTTGGCGAACGAACTCAAACAACGCAAAGGTGAAGCGTAATATAATCAAAGGCCGCTGATCACAAACGATCTACGGCCTCTTTTTTATCATCAAGCTTTATGAAATGCGCGCATCTAACGAAACCAGCCCGCGTAAAACGAGATCGTCTTCAATTTGATGATGCGTTTGCAACAAAGACGCCACATAACGCACATCCCCTCCAGTAACCACCAAAGGCAATGCCTGACCTGCAAGAACACACAATTCTTGGTAAATACGGTCCACCGCTCCCGCAGCCCCATATACCACACCCGCCTGCATGCATGCAACCGTATCAGTACCCAATACCCCTTCAGGTGCATTAACCTCCAAGTTGGGCAACAAACTCGTCTCCCGGTGCAATGCTTGTAGCCCCGTACGCAAACCCGGTAGAATAGTCCCCCCTCGAAATGTGCCATCATCCGTTATCAAATCAATCGTAATCGCGGAACCAAAAGCAGCCACCACCACACCCGAATGCAAAATATGGAACGCTTCACTGGCCTCAAGTAACCGATCAATGCCTACGTCTTCGGGCTTGGGAACCGCGACCAGAACACCCAAATTATCCTGCGCATTAACCACAAGCGGTGACACAGACCAAACAGCTTGCACAGCTTCTATCAACAGTACCGGAACACCCCGAACCACAGACGCGATCAAACACGCATCCAAACCCGCCCATTGTTCAAACATGGTACGCAAACGATCCGTAAAAAAACCAACATCACGTGTTTGATCGGTTTCAACCTGCAAACGCGCCTCTAAACGCCCCTCGACAAACAAACCCACCTTAACCCGTGTATTGCCCACATCCAAAACCAGCACAGTTCGCATAATTTATAACCCTATCTTGATATGAGAACCTGCTTACCATAAGCTAAGTGTGCATCAATCAAGTCGGCAGCACGCGCACCGTCACGGGCAACCAACATGTCGAAAATTTCTCTGTGCTCTTCGTAACTGGTGCGAATGCGGTTCACGTCGTGTCGCAGCACTTGAAGCGCGATGCGATACAGCCGATCACGCAACCGGCGCATCACATGTACCACCTCACGATTTCCTAAAAAACCACACAGCATCATATGAAAGTCTGCATCCAATTCTGTAAACACGGGTACATCACCTTGTATAAGTGCCTGTTTTTGTTCGCTTAAATTTTGTTCTACTTGCGCTTGTTGTTCTGCCGATAACACACCCGCTAGCCGTTGAATTGCAAACCGCTCCAATGCAATGCGCACATCAAAAATATCGACCACCTCATGCACAGAAATTTCGCGCACCAAAATGCCTTGCTGAGGTGATACAGAAACCAACCCCTCACTCTCCAAACGTTCCAAGGCCGCACGAATAGGTGTCTTGCTCATTTCCAAACGCACAACCAATTGACGTTCTGAAAGAAATGATCCGGGCGGAAAAACCTCCTGAAGGATCAACGCTTTCAGAGCTTCATATGCACGGTCTTTTAACAACACGCGTGGTGAGTCGATAACTGCAGGCATAAACAAAACCAATCAGATAAAAACAAAAGAGCATGGGAACCGTGCCCTACGGGTGATATTAACCTTTTACAATATCTTTTACGCTTGCTAACAAATTCTCCCGGTCAAAAACTTTCTTCCAATCGGCCTGAAAAACAGTCTCTTTTGCCTTTTCTACCGCCAATTTTGCGCCGTCGGAAAACTCCCAATCAATTTCATCAAATACAATGGCCAACTCAATATTGATATGTCCCATCATGAAGTCGCGTGCGGCTTCGGCAGGCACACCGCGTGAAATGGCTTCATCCATTGCTTCACGCATCACCGTAATGCAAGTGGCCGCCATAGTTTCAGACATCGCGGGTTCCAACATCGCCATCTGTTCCAAAGTGACCCGATGCGACCGTAAGATGGGTTGAAACATGCGACTGCCAATCGCTTCACCCTTGGCATAATCTTCTTCGGGTCCTTGAATCAGCGCATTCACAATCGCCTGCTTGGCCAAACCGCTGCCAAAGTAGTCACGCCGAGCCGCCATATCTACTTCATCATTAAACACCGGCGGGTGTGCTGGATGCGTTGCAAAATAGCTCACATCATCACGCTCGGGCAACTCACCGGCATAAGGTGCTGCCGGGTCTAACACAATCAGCATGGCACCAGACTGCAAATGGGGAACAACCACAGTGGACACTTTACCTACCAAAATATCTGGCACCGTCATCAGTGCCACATCTGCACCCTTTACAGCGTCTTCCAATAGCACACATCCAATACCCTTCTCTCGCAATTTTTCTTCACCCGCTGGACTCTCCACGCAAAACACTTCGTAATTGGGATCTGCACCCAACGAATTATAAGCCCGTGTTCCCATACTACCTGCTGCACCAATTAATGCGATCTTTGTTGCCATTTCCCACTCCTTCTGTTATAAAAATTGTCCCGTCTTCACATTGACAAAAAAATCAACCTTACCCACCTGCCCACCTTTAAACGTCATCTCCACACCATCCAAATCAACCCCATAAACCCGACACATAGGCGATCCGGGTGCTGTGGGCGCAACCACCTCCAATGCCTCAATGCCCAACGCCTTTGCCACATAATACGACGTATCACCGCCTGCTGTTGCCGCACGCTTCACCTTAGATTGTGCCAAAATGCCCTTCAAAATACGCCCCAATGCCTTACCAAATATCTCGCCACTTCTCAACTTGATGTCCAAATCGCTATACCCTTGCGCCTTCAAATAGTCCGTCGTCTTTGCAATACGCGGGTCATTCGGCCCCCGTCCCGTGTGTAAAATCACACTCCCCCCACTTGCTAAGGCTTCTAAACCCGCTTTAATCCCTGCAGAAATCGCACCCTCTACCATAGATTCATCTGCAAAAGAAACGGGATCAAGTGCAACCTCAACAAATCCGTTCTGAACGGCATAATCAATTTGATTGGCCGTCACAGGCGAACAACTGCCAGAAACAATCACAATTTGATCGACCCTATCCACAGTTGGAATTACAGGTGCTTCAGGAATGAGGCCCACATCGCGCCAATGGGCAACCAATGCATACTCAGCACCCGAAGACCCCGCAACAAACAACGCGCCCGCTTGTGCGTGTTGCCAAATTAGACGCCCAATCTTTGGCAAATGCACATCATACACCGTATCAAACAACACAACATCGGGTCTTGCATCCATCACCGAATCAAACGCCCGATCCAAACCCTCATCATCCAACCCCAACGCCAAAAGATCCAGCAATCCAATAGCCTTATCGGTTTGCTTGGCCAAATGCAGCCGCAAATCGGCCTCCGTCATCGGTGTGATCGGATGCTGTTTCATCGTAGGATGGCGATCTAAGCGAAACAAGTCACTGTCTAACCCCGACCGGGCAAATAAATTGCCAAACGCGCAATACCGATTCAGAACCGGTGCACCAACAACAAGCGGCACAAAGGGACATCCAAACACGTCGTGTCCCAAATCAATCGCCTGTCCAATGCTGCCCACATCGGGTGCCGAATCAAATGTTGAACACGTTTTGTAATGTACAATCGGAGTGTTCAACCCCTTGAATGCTTCATAAACAGGGCGTAACTCATGCACCATATCATCAGGAGCCATCGACCGTGTGCGCCCAGCAACACCCACTGCTTTCACACCGGGAAATCGTGCGATCTGCTCAGGCGCTGGCGGTGCCATAAACAACACCGTCTTCACCCCTGCAAAGGACAGCGACTCCATCACATCGGTTGAACCCGTAAAATCATCGCCATAATAACTTAAAATCAGACCAGACATCCACAATCCCCTACATCAACCAGCGAACCATCAAATCACCCACCAAATAACCACCCAAAGCAACCCCAAACCCAACAACCAACATATCGCCCCCGCTGCGAAAAATACTCCGCCCAGTAAACAAACTACGCGCCGCACCCACTGCAAAATGCGACAACATCGAAATGGCAAATGAAGTCCACATGGCAGTTGCCCCCGACATCAGCAAAAAGGGCACAACAGGAATGAATGCACCTACAGCTGTTGCCGAACCCGTTATCCAAGCTTCTTGCATAGGCGTGGCATGAGGTTCACCAATCTTCAACTCTTCACGCACCTTCTCTTCCAAAGCGCGCTCAGGATCAGACATCACATCTTGGGCAAGTTCCTCAGCCTGCTCACGATCAATACCACGGGCTTGATAAATCAGTGCTAATTCTTCGGTCTCCAATTCGGGCATCAACTGAATTTCTGTGCGCTCCATCTCAATCTCATAGGCATAAACTTCTTGCTCACTCTTGGCAGCCAAATACCCCGAAGACCCCATAGACAACGCATCGGCAATTGTACCAGCCACGCCTGTTACCAAAATCATATGTGGCTCAACAGCTGCGCCAATAACACCAGCCACCAACCCAAAGTTTGCAGTCAACCCATCATTAAATCCATAAACCACATTGCGCACAAAACCACCTGAATCGGCATTATGCCAAGGCTCGCCTTCAATATCAGCAATGCCCGACAATGTTTCGGCATGGCCTGCAGACTCCTTGGCCAACCGTAACGCCGTCTCTTTAGATCTTCCAGGTTCACTGTTTTGATACAGCTCGAGATAAGACTTCACCTCTTTGCCTTCTTCTCTCAACAAGAATGACAGCAAGACCTCAGCACCAAAATGAGAGCCTACCCAAGCCAAGAAACGCGACTTCAGAGATGGGCGAGGTTCTTTAAATGGAATGTCATATTCTTTAAACACCTGCCGCCAGGCTTCTGTATGTCGATCTTCGACATCTGACATACGCCAATACAGATCCTTCTTTTTTTGATTGGGTTCATGGTCTGATAATCGTCGATACAGAAAAGTGGCATCGGCTTCGTCTTGCAGGTGATGTCGCCACTGAGCGATCATTTCAGGTTTCGGTGCACTGGACATATAACGCTCCTTAAGAAGATGCTTTTGCTTCACGGCGACGCGCATGCAACACAGGTTCAGTATACCCATTTGCCACATCACGCCCTTTAAACACCAAATCCAATGCCGCCTGAAACGCGATGCTGGCGTCAAAGTTTGGCGCCATATTTTTGTAAAGCGCATCTCCAGCATTTTGACGATCAACCACTGCTGCCATCTTCTTAAGTGTGGCACGCACCAGTTCGGCACTCACAATGCCTTGATGCAGCCAATTGGCTATGTGTTGACTTGAAATGCGCAACGTGGCGCG
>Ga0115002_10010082_pt1 | contig 10202 bp, 7 predicted proteins | sample ArcticOcean_MG_C_8_FD_89576 | JGI IMG/M metagenome (GOLD analysis project Ga0115002, IMG submission 89576) | Marine microbial communities from western Arctic Ocean - ArcticOcean_MG_CB11_86 | ecosystem: Environmental > Aquatic > Marine > Oceanic | place: Arctic Ocean: Canada Basin | collected... | reverse complement strand
GGCCATGGGGTCATGCGGCAACTTGGCAATGTCTGCTTCCTTGACTTCGATGCCCAATCCGGGACGGTCGCTGACGTTGATGTAGCCGTCGGCGATGGTCCAGTCGTGCTCGGCGTAGTCGGAAAACATTTCGAAGTAGGGTGGAGACATTTCCTGGATCAGAAAATTCGGGGTAGCTGCATCGATATGGATCGTTGCTGCCGTACCGATTGGACCGGCGGCGTTGTGCGGTGCCATCAGCATCTGCTGCTTTTCGGCGGCAGCGGAAATCTGGCGAACTGCGGTAATGCCGAAACAATGCGTAATGTCCGGTTGCAGGAAAGCGCAGGCGCGGCGGCTGATCAGTTCGTCAAAATCGCGTATGGTAAAAAGCTTCTCACCCGTCGCGATTGGCACCTGGCTGCGTTGCGTGATATCCAGCAGCGCATCGACGGAGCCGGCTTTGACCGGTTCTTCGATGAACAGCGGGGTGTATGGTGCGACCCGTCGCGAAAATTCGATTGCCAACTCCGGCGTCGGGCTGCCGTGTGCGTCGAGCATGATTGCGCCCTCCGGTCCCATGGCCTCGCGGGCGGCTGCAATGGCTGCGATGCTGCGGTCGATCGATGAGATGTCCATCGGCCAGCGCCGCGCCTCGAGCGGGTTGCCTTTGATGCCGGAATACCCTTTGGCAATGGACTGTTTTGCTGTCTCCGCAGCGTCTTCCGGGGACGTCTCGACGAGGCCGCCGCTGGCGTACACCTGCACTCGGTCCCGGCGCTTGCCGCCAAGGAGGGTGTATACGGGCACGTTCCAGGCCTTGCCGCAAATGTCGTACAGGGCCATGTTGATGGCAGCGATAGCTGTTCCGTTGATCGGGCCGCCTTTCCATGGAGAGCGGTTGGAAAGATCTTCACAGAGCGCCTCGACTTGGGTCGGGTCGCGATCGATAAGCAGTGGCCATAGCTCTTGCAGCATGGTCTCGACCTGCGGCACCAGCCACTCGCCGCTGCCTTCGCCCCAGCCGCTGATGCCGGCATCGGTTTCGAGCTTGACGAAGAGCCAGCTTTTCTTTGTGCTGCACAGGAGTTCGCCGCTGTGCGGGTCACGGCTGTTGTCGCCGGTTGGCACAGAGAAGGGATAGGTTTTGAGGGCAGTTATTTTCATGAATCGTTCTCGGCGTGGATGATCAGTTCGGTCCTGGGTTCGATGGCACAGGCGCAGCAGATGCCGGGCGTGTTAATTTTTGGATCCTGCCCGAGGTCTGCCGAGCCGATCAGGTCAAGCCGGTGCCCGGCCGTGAAGCGTACCTGCCCATCGGAGCGAATGAACTCGGCTGACAAGCCTCCGGTGATATAGGCTGGGGTTGCCCACCAGCCTTCGCTCTTGAAGATCTCAATGGCGGTGTTTCCCGCTTGTTCGTCGGCGACGAAAGCGGCGATCGCCTGGGTGGCGCCGGCGCCTGGTGGTTTCCAGGCGCAGAGTTTTCTTTTGAGACCTGCTTTCAGTTTGTCTGCCATGTCGTGTGAGTACGACGAATAGTTGCCAGAGCTCCAAAGGTCGTACAGTTCCACGTACTCCTTGATCTGGCGGCCGAGCGCGCGAATATCCTGGCGTTTGATGGCGTTGGCGCAGTTGAGCGAGAGTCTACTCATGCGTTTGACGAATTCTTTCCGCCGACGATGCCTGAAGAGACGGCCGAGCAGTCCGGGCACGTCATGTCGTTGCGCTTTCGGATTGAACGCCATGACTACGTGTCGGGAGAACCAGTGGGGGTCAACTTCGATGTTGTTGACGACAACTTCGCCGTCGGCGACGGGCTTGCCTCGACCGCTCATCGGGGCTGTATGGACGGTATTGAGGCCACCCATCGCAATCGGGTAGACGTCGTCAGCTGCAAGTCCGGCACCGTCCGCCAAGCGGCGTTCAAACTCGAGCGCTGCACGGGCCACGTGCTCCTTCGAAAGCGGCGGCCCGTTGCGCAGATATTGCTGCGATGCCTCATAGAGTACAGCGAAGTTACTCGACGCCGAGATGCCGAAACCATGCACGCCCAGCGATCGGAAGGTGAATCCAAAAGTGCCGAGATCCGCGAGGATGGGTTCCACTATGGTGCTCCCTGGTTCCTGTTTTCGTGTTTACTGTTCAGTATTTTCCCTCTATTGGAAATTTGAGAGGTGGGGCATGAAAGTCAAGAGATCGGTATCGGAGGAAATGAAATTACTGTGTATTGTACGAGCGTTTCTGAGAACTGACCAACAACTACGGAGTTTCTAATGGTGCGGGCCATTGCTTCTGCGTGTGTTCTCATTGTAACCGGCATGAATTTAACGCCGCGGAGCGGGAAGGCTGGGACGGTCAGGAGGACAGCCGGGACCGGGAACTGTCGGCGCACGACCCGACACTGGCAAATCGTTGGCTGAACTATCACCGGGGCGAATACCGCAGTTGGAAAATCGGCGATGATATCCGTAATCGCCGTGAACAGGCCCGGCATGCCGGGACGCTTGCTCAAGTCGAACCCCAGCTTCGAGAGCTGGAAGCCGTTTTACGCCGCTTGCTTGTCGAACTTTTCGAACAGAAGCAGGCTATCCAGCAGAACGAGGTTCGGCAATTGAAAGCCGAACTGGTCGAAATGGCGACGATCATCTGAAAGGCGTGCCGCCAAACGTGAGCAGATCCTCGAGCGTCGCTTCGCTGAATGAGCGGCAATGAGGAGGAGTGGGAGTGGTAGACGCGGGGGTGCGGATCATGAATCAGTTGTGCCGCCCCCGGATTTCATTGGAAGTGGGTGTCGGATGCCGCCCCCACATTCTCATGAACCGGGGCGACCTTGCTGCAGAGCCATGAAGACGGCCTTGGTGATCTGGATGTCCTGAACGGCAACGCCGGTAAGATCGGCAACCGACAATTGATCGTCGGATGTACGGCCCGGTGATTTGCCGGTGATGACGTTGCCCAGTTCGACCACCTTGTCTTCGGTGATTTTGCCGGCGCGGCTGGCCTGAGAAATCTCGCCGCGCGTCCGGCTTTGCAGCAGGCTGTCGGCGACGACAACGTCAGCGTTGGCGAGGATCTGCGGGTCGAGTTCGATTTTTTCGGGAGTGTCCGAGCCGATCGCTGTGATGTGCGTGCCCGGCCGGATCTGATCGGCCTGCAGCAGCGGCTTATGTGACGGTGTACAGGTGACGATGAGATTGCAGCTGTCGGCAATTTCGCCAGGGTCGGATGTAGAGGTGACGGTGAACCCCGCGGCCTCTGCCACTTCCTGATATTCTTCCAGCGGGTCTTCTTCCCGGTTCCAGACAATGAGGTCGCGGCAGTCGACGACGCCGGCGAGATACTTCGTCTGTATCTGTCCCTGGATGCCGACACCGAAAACCCCGATTCGCGAAACGTTTTTCGGCGCCAGGTATTTGGCGCAGATTGCTCCGGCGGCAGCCGTGCGGATGGTCGTGAGGTAGCCGTTGTCCAGCAGAAAGGCCTCGGGTTCGCCGGTCTTCTGGTTATATAGCAGCATGAGGCCCTGGATCCGCGAGAGGCCCAGGGCAGTATTGCCGGGGAATCCGGAGGCAATTTTTACAACGTAGTAATCGTCGCCCTTGATGGCGCCGTACTTGATGTGCGTCTGCCCGGGCGGGTCCTCGAAAAGCAGTTCGCCGGGGTCTGGGACGTTTACCTTGCCGTCTGAATATGCGACAAACCCTTCTTCGATTGCCTGTATGGGGTCGACCTGTTTGAGACCTTCCATGATCTCGTCGATTCTGATTATCTGCGGTTTCATTATTGTCTCCGAGTTTTTGAAGGTTTCAGATGTTCGCTCTTCGCCTTGCGGTTGCAGCAAGGCAAGCAGGTGGCAGGTCCCAATTATAAGTGTCAGCTACGTCCGTGGGGACCGTCTGAAGGAATGGCTGTATGGAAAGGACTGCAGATACCGAATTCTCTTCTAATGCCTGCAACCTGCTGTTGTGATTTACATTATGCCGGATAAAATCTACCAACAGTAGTTTTACCGCGGCGAAAGTCAATGAGGACGAGCGACCACTCTGCCGGGGAACCCACAACGACAATTTCCATACGGGTAATGATCGATGTCACTGACGGGTGAAAAAACAGTATTGCCGCTGGCTGACCGGTTGGCGGAAATCGCGCCGTCGCAGATCCGTGAACTGCACAATCTCTACATGGCCCTGAAGTCGGAGCGCCCGGACATGTCGTTCGTCGCGCTGCATTTTGGTGAACCGAACCTGGGCACGCCGCCGTTCGTCGTCGATGCCGGTGTCAAGGCGCTGCAGGGGGGAGCGGTTTTTTATGAGCCGAATGCCGGGCGCCTCGACCTGCGCGACGAACTGATCCGGTTCTACGCGGAATTCCACGCGCACCCTATTACTCGCGACCATGTGGTGCTGAGTTGTGGCACCATGCAGGCGATTTTTCTGTGCATGGCTGGCCTGCTTAATCCGGGTGACGGGATGATCAACATCACGCCGGCCTGGCCGAACTTCACGGGTGCCGCGAAACTTGTCGGTGCCGACGTGCATGAACTGGCGCTGTCATTTGATGCAGAGGCGCAGCGCTTCTGGCTCGATTTCGACAAACTCCAGGAGGCAGTACGGAAGTACCCCAATATTCGCATGGTCAACGCAAATTCCCCGTCGAACCCGACCGGGTGGGTGATGACGGTCGATGAGAAGAATCATTTGTTAGAGTTTTGCCGACGACACAAACTGTTTCTGCTTGCCGACGAAATCTATGACCGCATCACCTACACGGAAGCGGGACGCACGTCGTTTCTGAAGCTCAGTGAACCGGACGATCATTTGATCATACTCAACGGTTTTTCCAAGACATATTGCATGACCGGCTGGCGCCTCGGCTATCTGATTGCTGCGCCGGAGGTGGCGCTGAAAATGGCGCAGATGCAGGAGTTCGTGACCTCTCACGCGCCCAGCATGGCACAGGTCGCAGCGATCACCGCACTGCGCGACGGCGAGCCGTTCATTGCTGAAAGTCTGGCCCGCTATACGCGCTTGCGCGACCTTGCGATGGAAAAGCTCAATGCCATCGGCGGGCTGACTGTGGCGAGGCCGGACGGTGCGTTTTACATCTTCTTCAAGCTGCCGGAAGGAACCGCAAGCGTGTCCTTCTGCGAGGAGTTACTGCGCGAGACCGGCGTAGTCGTCGCGCCGGGCGCGGCGTTCGGCGCCGGCGGCGAAGGTTGGGCGCGCATCTGTTACGCGACAGAAGACGCGCTACTGGCGGACGCCATCGAGCGGCTAGGTGCATTTGTGCAGGCGCGGCTTTAGGGGTTCTTGGATTCCGCCGGAGACTGATTCGTTGTTTCTGGTGTCTATGTCCTTTGGGTCACTGCGACCTAAACACCACTTCGCTTTGCCCCCCACATCCGCGGATCACCGGATAGCACTTTTCATGACTGCCGTATTCCTCTGGCGGGCAGTAGCGGACGTTCGGCGGGAAGTAGGCGTACAGGGCTGTGTTGCGGGGATTCGGGGTCGTGTTGGCAGCTGAACCGTGCACCAGATTGCTGTCGAAAAAGATGGCGCTGCCGGCGCGTAGCGGTACCTGTATCAAGGCGGACAGATCAACATCGTGGCGATCTGTGAGCGTGTTGTCGGCGCGGTGGATGCCACCCCAGTCCTGCAGCTCCGACTTGTGACTGCCCGGAATGACCTGGAAGCAACCGTTCTCGATTGTCGCATCGGTAAGCGCGATGCTGACGGTGATCTGCGTCGCGGGTTCCATGTGCCAGTATGATGAATCCTGGTGCAGTCCGTGCGCCGACCCGTGATTGCCGGGTTTCAACATGAGGGTGTTGCGGAACAGCAGGACATCGGGGCCGACAAAGGCAGATGCCAGGTCGACCAGTGCGTTTGTCCTTGGGAGGCGCTCGAAGAAGTCGGAATAGATGTGGACCTCCTCGATTTTACGCAGTACCGGCATGCCGTCTGCCTGTCGATGGGGCTCGGCGAACGGTTCGATCATAAAGTGCGCATTGACCGATTGCGGGTCCTGTTTCTCCAGCTCATTATACAGTTCGTGGAGGCAGCCCACTTCCGTGATGGCTTCAGCGATGGTGGCCGAATCGATCAGGTCTTCGGCGATGTAGAAGCCCTGGTCTTCGAGCGCGGATAAGAATGCGTCTGAATTCACGGATGGTGGCTTTGGTTGGCGCTATTAACTGGAGTCCTTAGGGCACCGGCGCTTCCGGCACTTTTTTCGGTTTGCCAACTGTAGCATCTGCCGTATCGTCGAGCGTCGGTTTTTCTGCTTCTGGCGGTTCCGGCAACAGCGGCAACTTTGCGGTTGTCGGCTGGTGATAAGGTTTCATTGCGGCATAGGTTGCACCGCGATCTTCGATTGCCGGACGGTCTGCGTCCGGGGCGAGTTCAATTGCCTTGACGACCGCTTCCGATGCCTCCTCGAACCGGCCGGCTTCTGCCTGTGCCGCAGCGAGCGTGTCGAAGGCTTGCCAGGATTTTTTGCGACGCTTGCAGAGCTTGGTGGCAAGGCTGACAGCGCGCGTGCTGTTGCGGAAATCTGAATGAGGTGCGGTCGCCAGGACCCAGGCACATGCTTGCAAGAGTTCGGCGTTTTCCGGGGCGATCACCAGGGCGCGATCGAAGTCGGCGATTGCTTTGTCGAAATGGCCCATGGCGGCGAAGCACTTGCCGCGACCGATGAATCCCTGTGGCATATCTGCTTTCAAGTTACATGCCGAGGTGTAGTCCGCAATGGCGATGGCGTATTCCTTTGCTTTGACTTGGATCTCGCCGCGATAGAAATGTAAGCGGGCACTCTCTGGCACCAGTTCGATGGCTTTGTCTATATCGACAATCGCTTCGGCGGTGTGGTCCATGAAATAATAGACATGGCACGGTTGGAGTAGCCTACGGAGTAGGTAGGGGACAACTCGATCGCTTTCGTGAAGTCGGCCAGCGCTTCGCTGTTCATCTCGAGTGCAACGTATGCGTTGGCGCGGTTGATGTAGGAGTCGGCGTTGCGGCCATCGATCGAGATGGACATGTCGTAGTCGTCAATTGCCTTTTGGTATTGGCGCTGGTTGTAGAAGCTGAAACCACGGTTGTGGTAGGCACCCGCGAGGATTTCGGGCTCATACTCCGAGTTCATCTCAATGACCTCGGAGTAGGCTTGAATAGCTTCGCTGAAATTCTCCTGGACTAGTAGTTGGTTTGCCCGGATTTGTTCGTCTACGACTTTTGGTCCGCAGCCGCTGAGAAGAATTGCAGCCACGCAGCCACCGGCGGCGAGGGAACGTGAAAAGCGTGATAATTGTCGTCGAGTCATGGGACAGCCGATACGATTGAGAATTGAGGTGAATGCTGCGGCCTGTCCGCGCGAGGGGAGTGGGGGGGGCATAATCGCCTAGCGGTCAATATGGTACGCCTTTTCAAGTGACTTGCAAGCGCAATTTCAGTCCGTCGAACCGGCGATAGCGAGTCGAAAAAAATACCAGAAAAAAGAATAGTTTCTGAATCCCTGAGCGAAGAACAAGTGCCGCCTACCGGACAACAAGCCGGGCAAGGACATAGGCGTGGTCAGTGGGCTTGGTGCCCAGTTCACCGGGCTTGCCACCGATCAGTTCATTGCCGTGCAGGGCTTCGTACGCGACGCGTCCCTCCTCGACCTGCCGTTTCGAAACGATGCCGTGCATCAGCGCCTGCAGCTTGCCGCGGTGATTGTAGTCGAAGCGATCGTCCGGCAGCAGTGTATCAAGCAGGTTGACGCTTTCGTCACCCATCATCACGCGCAGGGTTTCGCTGAATTCGACATCGTTGAAATCGCCGGTCACGTAATAGTCCACACCTTCCCCAATGAGTTCGAGCAGGGTCGCACGAATCACCTGGGCCTGCTCCACCCGGACATGAAGGCGAGGATCGAATCCCGGCTGCTCCGGCGCAAAGATTCCACGCTGGTGTCGCTTGGACGCGAGGTGGATGTTTATGACCACTAGATCATTGCCCGTTGCCGTGACCCGGAAGCGTGCCAGCAGCGGTTTGCGCGATCCTTCGAACGCCGCTGCGTCGATTCCGATTCGACGCAGGGAATCGTCGATCAACTCGACGCGATCCGGGGCATACAGAAAGGCATTGCGGATGTTCCCGCCAGGTTGCCCGCCATCGTCCCCGGCGATTGGCGGGATCTCGGCCCACGCGTACGCTGGCCCATGCAGTTTGTGGATTGACCGGATTAATTGTCGGTATGTTTTCGAAGCGTCGACCACTTTGGTCAGTTCGGCGCCGTCATTGTCTTGGATTTCCTGAAGTGCGACGATATCCGGGCCGCCTGCCTGGTCGAGAATTGCCCTGGCCAGCATGTCAAAACGTCCATCGCCGACGTCGTCGTCGATATCGCGTCGTTCATTCGAGACTCTCGAGGGATGCTCGATACAGGTGTCTAGATTGAAGCCGTTAAGCGTCAGGATCGTGGTGTGTTTGTCATCCGGCTTCCAGCGCGTGCTGGCAGGTTGCACCGGTTTACAGGCCGTGCGGATGGGGCCGGTGACGGCAATCTGGTAGGCGGCGCTGCGATAATTCAGCGGGCCGGTCACGGCCTCGTGCAACGTCGATCCGACGTTTACATTGGGCGCTTTGTCGTAGTCGACGATGCGGAAGCCGGGAAACCAGCGCTCGGGATTGTCGGGATCGAGCAGGACGCCGCCGCTGCTGTTCAACGCGTCACAAAGGTCAGCAGGGGCTACGACGTAATCGCCGAATGGATTGCTCGGAGCGATGAACACCGCACCGGCCTGGACGCCAACCAGCATGCCCTCGAGTCCGTTCAGGTAGCGTGCCAGTTCCCTGGCATCCGCCGGAATGCTGTCGGCCGTGAACCAGGCGGGAGCGATGGTCGGGCCGTGCATGTCGATCACCGACATCTCTTCGGCCTTGATTTGCGTGGTCGGTCGGTCGGCCTCGTTTTTGAAGAAATCGAGCACCTTACCCTCGACCTCGATCAGTGCACCGACGGGCGCCTCGCGGTGCCGGCTGTACACGAAGATTCCTGCCGATACATCGGGGTCGTCACTGCCGGAGGCGTCCTGGATGAAGTAGCCTTTGCGCGTGTTGCCGATGGCGACACCACGTGTGCGAACGATCTCGCCGTCAAGCGGTGATTCGATGTTCGGGCCCTGGATGGCTTGGATCGGGGTCAGCTTCATTTATGCTCCTGATGGGCTCTGCGTACATTGCATCGGGCGGTAGGAGAAAGCAATGCTTGACAATGGACCGCCTTCGTATAGGCCGGTTAATTGGGCATTGTGCGGGGCGATCGGCGAGAAAACTCAGCGGGTACTGAACGATTCGTCGGGATGGAAATGCCACTGCTTCAACATTCCACTGCCAACCGCTTCTCGCTCACCACTCCAACACCAGAAAACTGCGATATGAGAGTTTATCCCGCGTGGTCACGGTAATCGTTTGTCCGTCCATGACACAGTCGGTCATCGCTTCGACGGGGGCCTTCATGGGAGCGAGAAGGGTGCTTTCAGCAGGCCGTGTGTCGGCAGTCATCACATGCACCGAGGATTGCGCGGCATCCGGCGTCGCATTGAAAACCACCAGGAACTCCTGTCCCTCCCCCTTGAAATGAATCGGCATATGGTAGGGCGCGCCGCTCACCATGGGTGAGCTGAATTTTCCCGCGCTTAGAAAGGTCACGATTTTTCGGATGATCGTCTGCCTATGAAAGCTGCGCGGCAGGCGTGCGGGATCCGCTGCGCTGCAGGTTGCCACGCGCCCACCGAGCTCGTTCTCGTAAACGACGAGTCCGGCGCCGAAACGTTTTTTCTCCGGCGTCAGAATCGTTGTCCACTCATTTGCTTCGTTCAACGGCTCCAGCACACAGATACTATCGAGCTGATTGACGTTGAAATAATGGCCCTCTGCAACACCCGTCCTGCTTGACTTGACCATTTCAATTGAATACACGGCTTCTTCTCTACCTACCAAGCCTTTGGAAGTCACGCCGATAAATTCGCCGAAGCCGCGTTGACAAAGTACCTCTGCACTGATTCCGTCAAGCAGCAGTCCCCCGGCGAGCATTTTCCGGATCGCCTTGTCATCAAAGGCCCAGGCCAGGCTCCCGAAAACAGCGTTTACTTCCTGGAGCCTCGCCGAAACGGGAATCCCATACGGCAGCAGGAAATTGCCGGGCCCGAAGGAGGAGGCATCCAATTCCTGCAT
>Ga0115002_10010078_pt1 | contig 10205 bp, 10 predicted proteins | sample ArcticOcean_MG_C_8_FD_89576 | JGI IMG/M metagenome (GOLD analysis project Ga0115002, IMG submission 89576) | Marine microbial communities from western Arctic Ocean - ArcticOcean_MG_CB11_86 | ecosystem: Environmental > Aquatic > Marine > Oceanic | place: Arctic Ocean: Canada Basin | collected... | reverse complement strand
GGAAACCGCCCCTCTCTGCCTCTAAAATAACACCGAAAGAATGGGGGGGGCAATGGGCGAGTTGGGAATTCCTTGAATAAGGCAATTCGAGAGCAGGCCAGTCCGCTTTATTTTTCGTTTTCAATCCGGTTTTTCTCCTCAGGAAAGCTCGGCTTTACACTATTTGGGCGATCTCCCATACTCAGCCTCGGTAACTACGAAGCGGTCAAGGATTGCGAACAATCTATGGAATGCAACAACTTGTCGATGAACGAAGTGACCACCTACAGGTGGACGTTTGAAGAGGATGTTCGGCGCTACGCCGAAGCAGGCTATCAAGCGATTGGCGTTTGGCGGCAAAAGCTGGCCGACTTTGGTGAAGAAAAAGGAGTGGACCTACTCGCCGAGAGTGGGCTCCGAGTTACGAACCTGCTTTGGGCAGGCGGCTTCACCGGCAGTGACGGACGCAGTCTGCAAGAAGCTGTTGAAGATGCACTAGCCGCCGTTCGCTTGGCAGGGGCAATGAATGCCGGCTGCCTGGTCGTCTACACCGGTGGACGCAATAATCATACGTTTCGCCATGCAGAGCGTCTGCTCCGAATGGCCCTAGATCAGCTTCTCTCGCTGGCAGAGGCCGCGGACGTGACGTTGGCACTCGAGCCGATGCACCCGGCCTGCGCAAGCGAGTGGACTTTTTTGACGGATTTAGAATCTTCCCTCGCACTGGTAGAGAGCTATCAAACGCCGCATCTCAAGTTAGTCCTGGATGCTTACCACTTTGGGCACGATCCGTCAGTACTAGCAAATTTATCAGAAATCGTGCCGCATATTGCCTTGGTGCAGCTTGGTGACCGCCTCACGGCCCACAACATCGACCATGATCGATGTCCGCTCGGAGAAGGTGTCGTGCCTTTCTCGCAGCTACTGTGCAATTTGAGCGAAGCCGGTTACGAAGGCGATTTTGACGTGGAATTGGCTGGGCAAGATATTGAGCTTCATGACTACGAAAAACTGCTGGCGATTTCCAAGCAGACCTTCGAGCGTTTAACCGCCGCCGTGGCAAACAGTTGAGCCGTTTCTCATGCCTCGCCCTTTGATCATCGATGCAGGAATTCAGATTCCCGCTACCGAAATCACGCTGACCTTTGCACGTAGTGCCGGCCCAGGTGGACAGAATGTTAACAAAGTGAACAGCAAGGCCGTCTTGCGCTGGAACGCCCGGACCACGACCCGCTTGCCCCCACCCGTGAAGTCTCGTTTCTTAGAGCGGTACGCCCACCGAATTACCCAAGCGGGAGAGATTGTCTTGGCCAGCGACCGGCACCGCGAGCAGTTACGGAACGTTGCTGAGAGTTACGAAAAACTTCGGCAATTGATACTGGGTGTTTTGACTGCCCCGCGCATTCGCCGGGCGTCGCGCCCCACACGCGGTTCGATCGAACGCCGCTTAAAAAGCAAGTCGCACTCTTCCCTGAAAAAACAGCATCGCCGGCAGAATTGGAATGCAGATAGCTAGGACGTATTCGGCTTAAACCCAAAACCGAGTCCTAAACCTTTTGCAGCAAAAGATTTGGCGAATCAGCCTGCTCAAGCAGAGACCCTCCTTTGGGTGGAATGGTTTGCAGTTAACCACATTCTTGTTTACAATCAATGGCCTCATCAAACTGTAATGGAGGGCCTAGAAATGCAAGGATTAGATAACCGCACACAAGCCAACGCGGCTTGGATGGAACACCAGATATTGGAACATGTGAAGAATGCATTGCGTGTGACACTCGATTGGAAAGTGCCTTCGGTAGGAATACCTCGTAAGCTTTCTAGCGTGCAATTCACGCTCAAATCATTCCAGCGACATCTCGAACGTCTGATGGACATCGAAGAGCAGGACGGATATATGGTCGTGGTCGCTGAGACCAAACCGAACATGTCGCTACGAATTGAGCGACTCGAGCTAGAACATGATACTTTTCGTGAGATGATTCGTAGTCTGCTGCCGGCAGTTGAATCACTCAGCGAGTATCAGAATGAAGAGTTTGAGAATATTTGCGACGATATTCGCATTCTCTTGCAGCAAATTGACAGGCACGACGCCGAAGAAATTGATCTTTTGCAGGAAACGCTACTGTGCGACGAAGGTGGCGAAGGTTAGCGTTTTTCGGGCGATTTTGCCTGGTAAAGCGACTCTCCTAGGGCGCGGCGAGGTAAGTGGGTTTAAGCGATAATTGGGCTGTAGGGCAAAAGCCTGCTGAACCACACCACCCTCGTCCAAATTCGATCCCAAATTCGATCCCAAATTCAGATGTCAAAGCGCCCGCAATCGTTGGATCATCTACTCGTAGACTGGCCTTTTGCGCCCGGCCAAGTTCTCGTACGACAGATTCAAGGTGCTGACGGTCGTGACGTCCTGCAAATGCGCGTTGACATGGGCATTATGCAAATGGAAGCCAAAGGTCGTCCCGACGGCGTTCGGCCTGAGGGTTTCGATAGCTATTTCGACTACTTGCTTTCACTTTCTTTTTCGGAGGGTGAGTCCTACGAACTCGACAAAAAGCACTGCCACGAAATCGACCGAGAGTTCTATCAATTCTATCATCGCCGTATTTGTTGGCTGACGCTCAAGAGGTATCCCGAGGCGATGAAAGACGCTCAGCATACTTTGTCAATGATGGATTTTAGTTCGGCCTATGCGCCAGATCCCGACTGGGCATTGCTACACGAACAGTACCGCCCGTTTGTGATGTTTCACAAAATCCAAGCAGCCGCCCTCATCCATTTGGAACAGAGCGATCCGTCTGCGGCGACAGACGAAATTGAAAAAGGGCTTCGGGAACTAGCCGAAGTCTTCAATAAGTACGATGCCACTGATCACTATGAAGAAGACGCTTTTGTGGTCAAGCTGCGCGAAATGCATGCGTCCATTAAAGAGCACTACGAACTTAGCCCATCACTTGCGGAGCAACTGGCAGAAGCCGTCGCGGCCGAGCAGTACGAGCTGGCGGCAGAACTTCGTGACCGAATGGATCATCGGCATCATGGGAAGTGAAGAATAACTAGTAATGCTAGCGGAACAGGCAGGTGGGAATCGGTCTAATGGCGGAGACGCCGTTAATTTCCCTGCAATCGGCACGCCGGCAAGGGGCTGTTACGGTGTTGCTTCACCCCTCTTGCGGCGTAGAGTTTTCAGCAGGCTCTTAGATAGGGGCGTTGTCTCAGTCGCTCGACGAGTACCCCACCCCTCAGACCTGTATCGCTGCCATGCAAGATGTTGTTGAGCACCGATCGATTTATGAGATTTCGCAGCTGGGCGGTGACTGGGCACGACTGTTAGAGCAGGCGATGGATGCCGATTACTTTCAATCTCTCGACTGGCTGGAAGGCTATTGGCAAACCTTTGGCGAGAGCCAAGAATTGCGCGTTTTGGAAATTGTCGAAGCCGGTGAGACGGTAGGTATTGTGCCACTGGTCCTGCGCAGCGAACCGACCAAGATTGGCCCGATTCGAGCGCTGACCTATCCGCTGGATGACTGGGGTTCTTTTTATGGACCGGTTGGCGGCGATCGGCGAGGACTACTGCAAACGGCAATGTGCCACGTGCAGGAGTCTCCACGAGACTGGGACGTAGTCGATCTGCGCTGGGTTCATGCGGGTGAAAACTCGGGCGATTGGGTGCTCGAAGCGATGGCGGCGGCAGGGATGAAAACGTATCGGCGGCCGCGCACGGTTGTGCCTATCGCACGACTTGCTGGCGACTGGGAAAGCTACTGGGCGACACGTACGGGTAGCACGCGATCCAATTTGCGGCGTTATGAGCGGAAGGTTGCTGCGATTGGCAAAGTCGAGCATATTCGGTTTCGGCCTGCGGCTAGCTGGTGCGAGCAAGTCGATCCGCGCTGGGACCTGTACGGTATTTGTGAGCACCTTGCGGCACTTAGTTGGCAGGGCGATTCGACCAGCGGAACGACCTTGTCACACGAAGATGTGCGGCCCTATCTTCGCGTGCAACACGAGCGCGCTGTGCGGTCGGGAGCGATTGATATTAATTTGCTGCGGGTGAATGGTCGTGACGTCGCGTTTCAATATAACTACCATTTCGGTGGTCGCGTGAGTAATTTACGGCTGGGGTTTGATCCGGAATTTGCCAAGTTAGGTGTTGGTAAGGTATTAATGATGCACGTGCTGCGCGATAGCTGCGCCCGTGGCGACTCGATTTATGATTTCTTGCCGCGGCATGTGGAGGCAAAGCGCCGGTTTGCGACGGAGGTGATTGATTGTCATAGCTATTTTCACGGTCCGGTGAAAATAGGGCGGACGTTGCCCCTGTTGGGGAAGCAGATCTATGACGATTGGCAGACGCGAACCTGCATGCCTGCCCAGTAATAGCTTGCCTAGATTGCCTGACCGGTCATTGTCTCGGGGGAAGATTTACAAGTTCTTGGCAACAGTTCAGGTGATGGTGTACATGCTATCAGTTCTGTGAGCTGCGTAAATCTATATCTCGATTGCGCTTACGCGATCGAGTGTGTGGGAATCGCACCGTTGGCACACAGTGTGCGTATAGGTTTCAGCGTGTCACCGCGATCTCAAGTTTGCGGGCAGCTTTTCGAAACGGAGCAGTAACTTTTCTTCACCAACTAAAGGGAGTGTGCGATGTTGGTTCTAACACGGAAGCAGAATGAGAAAATTCGCATTGGCGATTCAATTACCATCACCGTTTTACGCATGAAGGGCAAATCAATCCGCCTCGGTATCGAAGCGCCACACAGCGTGAACGTCTTTCGCGGTGAGTTAGCATTTGAGTTGCGAGAAGAACTTGAGTTACCAGAAGAGACTAAGGCCGAAACAATTGGGCGCGAGAGTGTGCTGGCTCAGTGAAAAAGCTGTCCGCTTTCAGCGATCAGCTTTTTGATAATCCCTCTCTCCCTTGAGAGGGTTGGATACGGGTTAAACCCTCGCCCTCAAAAAAACGGTTCTGGAATAGGTTCTCAATGCTGACTACTGACCGCTGACTGCTGACCGCTCTCACCACGAGCTACTTCCCGTGGAAATTGCCGCAAATCATCAATGTTCTGCATCAGGATTCTGCGGACCTCAAGGATGCTTTGCGGGTGACGGTGTACGCCGCTATGTTCCGCAGGCACGGTGATTTGGGATTCCACGTCGTCAAGTCGGGCACTGTCTAGCGAAACGACGCCGTCCCCGTCGGAGTCATCGAACCAACTCGCGAAGCCTTCCTGGGGAGAATCGCCGACGACATTGTGGTACTTCACCCAAGAACCATGCTGGGCGGTGAGCAGAACCGGCAGCAGAGGGGACGCCGGGTCGAGCGAGTCAATGCTGGTCGTCACGTCGAGCGGTGCATTGGGGCGAAAGAAGCCCGGGTTGCGCGCGAGGAGCTGGTGTCGACCTTTCATGATTTGGCTGGGGATTTTGATCAACTTGCGGCCGAGCCAGCGCGTGGTGTCGTTGGAGAAATCGCTTCCGCGGTGCGGCGTGCCGATGGTAATGACGCGGCGGATGGAAGGATTGGGGTCAAAGAAAAACGTGTGGGCAAGTCCTGTCAGAACTTCGGGATCCGCATCGACTTCGGCAAACGGCTGTTCGCTTAACACGTTCCAGAAGTCGTTGCCGCTGTCAACGGTTTGTAGCTTCGAAACGAGACCGCCCATGCTGTGTCCTACGAGCACTATTTGATCGAGGGCCGGGTAGACTTTTCCCGGATCGAGCGACTGTCGCATGTGTGCCAGGTCTTCGCGCATCTCCGCCGCACTGAACCAAAAGGGTTGTCCCGATGGGTAGAGATAGAACCAGAACTGATAGTGCTCACGCACCTGCGGATCGCTTCGCAGGTCGTTAAACATCTCCATCCAAGTGGCGGGGCTCGACCACAGGCCGTGGACCATGACCACCGGAATCTTGTCGTGTTGGTAGGGCTCAAGCATATACAGCCCGCTGAGCGACTTGGCCTTCTCAGGTTTGAGCAGTCCGAGGGTCGAAAGCTTGCTATCGTCCAGTGCTGGTTGGCTCAGCGTATGGGCCAGTGGAGTGCTCAGGTCGGTTTCGAGCGGTACTTCAGCAGAGGCGATTTGAACAGTTGGCTGGTCCAATGGATCGTAGAGTTCTAATACAGCGTGTTGCGTGGGTTCGCCGGCGGAAGTTTCGGTGTTGACTCGCAGAAATGCGGTAATCGGAAACGACAAGTCTTGCGGATAGAACTCTTCGCCAGGAGTCATGTCTTCGTGCTTGCTGCGCACGGCAATGAGCGGCACGCCCAAGCCATAGTTATGGTAATGGTTGCGGAGTCCATGGACTTCGTAGTCAGACACGAACTTAAAATGATGAAAGTCTTCATCGTGCCAGCTCTTGCTTTTGAGCTGAATTTCTAACCGGCACTCGTGGTTCGCCGTTTGAATTACCTGGGAAGAACCAGGCAGCAATTTGCCTTGGTCTTTGACAATCCGTAGCATTCCTTCCAAGGCACTGTTGTACAAATCGCACGCCCGTCGGAATTCGGGATCAAAGGGACTGGAGGCCCGCGCGTAGTTTGCGTCGAATAAATAGCGGTAACCATGGAGCACGGCGGAGCCGTACAATTCCAGTGCCTGGCCGCTGCGAGACGTACGCTCTGCCTGCTTGGCGCCGACATAAGCCAGCTCGGCCAGGGCGTAGACGTTCTCTCGATTGGGTTCTTTTCGATCAATCGCTATAAGTTTAGCGAGCAGCTCGGCCCGATCGCCTGCTAAATCGTCTTCCAGATCATAGCGGCGAACCCTTTGCATTGTTCGCGGTGTCGGGTTGGGACCCTTTCGAGTGAGTAGTCCAAGTGTGTTCGACAACGGGTTTCGTGGTGTACTGCGGAGCGCCACCCATTTGTTGGAGGAGCTTGTTGCGCAGCCCCCGCTGATGCTGGTCGCGAGTAAGACGAGCGCCAGCGAATAGGTACGAAATAAAGGTCCCATGCGACCCACCAGGTTTTACCAGAGACAATAGGGCGCGAAGGGTAGGTCAGCGGCGCCGAAGCGTCAAGCTCGCTGAGGCGCGAGTCACTTTGCTAGTATTGCAAGCGCTAACCTGCCGGAGTGGTATAGCGATGGACCGGTTTTGGGGCACCAGGTCGAAAGTGTTGCCAATCTGCCAGCCTGCAATCCAGCTTCAATCGTCTGGCAACTGTCGCGATGGATTGCCGTGCCAATTCGGCCAATTCGTCAGGGTTACCATGAACTCGGCCGTTGACGAGTACGTTTGCGGCAAAGACATCCGTCTTCGCGGCAACCGAAAGTTCGACGGGTGCCTCTGTGGCCACCCAGTTCGCGACCGCCGTTGCGCCGTCTGCCGACGCTAGTACCTTCACGTGGCCCGGTTCCATGTCGGCTGCTGATAGCAATTCGCAAAAGTTACTAGCAAGTTCCACGACGAGGGCGTCGAGCGACCAATTATTTGCTGTGCTGGTAAATTGGGCTGAAGCATTGAGCCAGCCCAAGGCAGCTTCGCCGGCAGCATAGGTTTCGTAATCGATTTCCAGAGGTTGGTCTTTCGGAACTGGGTCGGTCGCGAGCGCTGCTATCAGATCGGCATAACCAGCGCCCGTAACACCGCTCGTGGCTAGGATCTGTTTTTTCGGAAATCGCTTGGTAAGCAAGGCGCGCAGTTCATGCTGTTCAGTAACAGAGAGACGATCGATTTTGTTAAGTACCACCACGTCCGCTTCTTCGAGCTGTTTCGCAAAAATATAGGCAGCCTGGGGCGAAAAACCTCCCGTGCCGCCACCGAGAATCTTGCGGCCATGGTCCGGTTTGCAGAGCACCGCCAAAGGGCCTAGCGAATACCGATCTCCAAAAAGATATTTCAGTGGCTGAAGCACGGTGGCGACCAAGTCGGTACAACTGCCAACAGGTTCGGTCAGAATAATATCGGGTTGGTGCCGCACTCCTAGCAGGGCAGCCGTCTCGACAAGTTCGTTAAATTTACAACAAAAACACGCTCCAGGCACCTCGCTCACGTCAAAACCTTGGGCACGTAATGCGTGCGTATCCACCAAACCAAAGGCTTGGTCATTCGTGACGATGCCAACGCGCAGTCCTCCATTGGTATAATGTTGGGCCAGTCGAGCGATCGCCGTCGTCTTGCCAGCACCGAGAAAACCACCGATCATAAGGAAGCGAGTTTTTGACATTGCGGAAGCAACCGAGCACTTAGGCTTAAAAGCATAAGAGCGAAGGGCGGTAGTTAGAATCGGAGGGCGGTAGTTAGTGTCGCCGTTTGTGGCAACCAGTTAGACTCTTTCCTGGGTTCATTTTGACGAAGGCCGTCCCTAAAGTCACCCCCCTGGCCAAGTCTAGGCGGGTAAGTTCCTCCACCTATAACCTGTAAAACTACCGACCTGCGCTTGATCGCAACTAGCGACCGTGCTCGGTTGCTCCGTCCAATCCCTCATCCAACCCCTCATCCAACCCCTAATCCAACCAAGCCATGCAAGAACCGAATGCTCACTTCGATTGGCCGTTGGCTGACGAGGAAGTTCGAGCTGCGCTGGACGCGGCTTATCGTGATGGGAGTTGGGGCCGATATCGCGGGCCCCACAGTGACGGGCTTGTCGAAGATTTGCGGGCTCAGTTTGCCTGCGAACACGCCCTGCTCTGCTCGTCGGGAACAATAGGCCTGGAACTGGCTCTTCGCGGTTGCGGTGTGGCGGTGGGTGACGAGGTCGTACTCGCGGCGTACGACTTCCCGGGTAATTTTCGCGCCGTTGAAGCGGTTGGAGCACGGCCCGTTTTGGTTGACGTGGCACCTGACACATGGTGTTTGGATGTTGGGCAGCTTGCCGAAATCTCTCGGCCCGGGGTGAAGGCGGTCATCGTTTCGCATCTGCATGGGGGACTAGCCGACATGCAGGCGCTAATGAATTTGGCACGGGAGCGAGCTTGGGCCGTCGTAGAAGATGCCTGCCAGCAGCCCGGGGCTAAGCTGCAGGGACGTGCGGTCGGTAGCTGGGGAGATGTGAGTGTGCTGAGCTTTGGTGGTAGCAAGCTGCTCACCGCCGGTCGTGGCGGCGCGATTCTCACACACGACGCCCAGATATTGCAGCGCGTGAAAGTTTTTGCAGACCGAGGTAATCAAGCCTTCCCGCTAAGCGAACTTCAAGCCGTCGTGCTCAGGCCTCAGTTGGCTCGACTTACGGAGCTTAACCAGATTCGTGCGCAGCGCGTGACTCAGATTCTCCAACAAACCAAAGAGCTGGCCCCTTGGTTGCGGCCCGTTACTGCGTTGGCTGATTCAGAACCCGCCTACTTCAAATTGGCCTGGTCGTTTGTACCGGCTGAGGAGCGACCCGAGTTGCGCGATCAACTGTTAGCTAGAACTGAAGAAGCAGGAATGCCGTTTGGAGCGGGATTCCGAGGGTTTACAGGTCGCAGCCAACGCCGTTGTGAGAAACCGCTTCCACTCCCCTGGGGCACACGGCTGAGCCAATCAACGATTCTCTTGCATCACCCTGTTCTATTAGCGCACGAAAAAGCCGCCCAGGGGGTGATTGCCGTGCTGAACCAATTGGTCCGACAGCTAGTCTGACTGCCTCGGCAACGGGGGAGGAAAGACACTCGGGATGCCAAAGCAGTTGGGCGGTCACGTTTTACTTGCGTTTAGTTCGGCGCTGATCGAATAACTATTCGCCGGGCACTATGGACGCCTGTTTGAGTACATGCGGTGCCTGCACGTGTCCATCTGTTGGCCCATCTGTTGGCACGTCTACTGCCAACGGTGACTGTTTCATGATCACCGTATCGATCGCGGCCTCGCTGACCGGGGCGTCCTCCAAGACATCAAATTCCCGAGCTGCTTTGAAAAGCTCGCCGCGGAGAATACGCACACTCTTGGGGGCATCGACTGCCAGGGTGACACGGTTGCCGGCCACCCGGCGGACCTCGACGAACACGTCTTTTCCAATGTGAATCCTCTCGCCAACCTTGCGACTTAAGACAAGCATCCGAAAATCCCTCCTCCAAAAACCTTTGGAAAATACTGTGGTAGTGGGCAGTGACTCTGAAAATAGAGTGCCATCGCGTGTTGCGACGTCTTAATAGAAGCAATTGGCATGCCAATGCCGCTGAGCACCCTCGGTGGAGTCCTGGGTATTATCGTAACATGTTTTGTGCCAAGTAGTTACGGATATTTCCCGATGTGGGCTAGAGGTTCATACAACGGGGCACCATCGGCTTTCACGTCGCTAAATG
>Ga0115002_10010077_pt1 | contig 10206 bp, 10 predicted proteins | sample ArcticOcean_MG_C_8_FD_89576 | JGI IMG/M metagenome (GOLD analysis project Ga0115002, IMG submission 89576) | Marine microbial communities from western Arctic Ocean - ArcticOcean_MG_CB11_86 | ecosystem: Environmental > Aquatic > Marine > Oceanic | place: Arctic Ocean: Canada Basin | collected... | reverse complement strand
CCTCTAACGGCACGCCTTCTTTTGCCAATCTTCTCAAAGATGTTCGCACGCGCATTGCAGGAGGGCAGGCATGAAATCTTTACGTATTCTCCTCATTTTAATTTTGGCTTTTACATTTACTCCAGATGTGTCTGCACAGGGTTTGCCGCGCATTAGCATTGATGTGGCGCAATCCAATAATGCCGAAGATGCTGCTGTAACGTTAGAAATTATTTTCTTACTCACTGTTTTGACGCTGGCACCTTCCATTTTGATTATGCTGACGTCCTTTACACGCATTGTGGTGGTCTTGTCGTTTTTGCGTATGGCCATTGGCACGCAGCAGATTCCGCCGACGCAGTTGATCGTGGGGCTGGCATTGTTTTTGACCATGTTTGTCATGGGGCCTACCTGGGAACGTGTGTATGACAATGCGATTACACCTTATTTGGAAGAGCAAATCGATCATGAGGTTGCGCTTGTTGAGGCGATGAAGCCGATTAGGGAATTTATGCTGAAAAATACCCGCGAAAAAGACATCGCATTGTTTGTGAAACTCTCGCGTGAGGCACGCCCACGCAATGTGGATGAATTGTCGAATCGGGTGTTGATTCCAAGCTTTGTCATTAGTGAGTTGAAGACGGCATTTCAGATCAGTTTTGTGTTGTTCATTCCGTTTATCATTATAGATATGGTTGTGTCTAGTACGTTGCTGTCAATGGGTATGATGATGTTACCGCCCGTGACTGTGTCTTTGCCGTTTAAGATTTTGTTGTTTGTGTTGGTGGATGGTTGGCATTTGATCGTGCAATCTATTGTGATGAGCTTTAAGTAGCCGACTGTTTTTAACTAGGAGTGCGTATGACCCCAGAATATGTGGTGCATCTTGGACAGCAGGCGATTTATTTGATGTTGATGGTTTCGGCTCCGATGTTGCTTGCCGGGCTTGTGGTGGGTTTGGGCATTAGTATTTTGCAGGCGGTCACTCAGATTCACGAAGTGACCCTGACATTTATTCCCAAGATCTTGGTTGTTTCGTTGGCATTGGTGGTGGCCTTGCCTTGGATGATTCAAAAACTACTCGATTTTATGATTATGCTGATGCATCAAATTCCGGCGATTGTTACTTAGAAGCAAATCAAACCCTAAAGATAGAATCCAAACGATGAATGCAACTTATCTCGATGTTTCTGTGGTTCAATTTCAAGTGTTTCTGCTGGTATTTTTGCGGACACTGGGCGTATTGGCCGTGGCACCCATTTTTGGTCATCGGGCAGTGATTAGCCAAGCCAAAGCGGGGTTTGCGTTTGCTTTGGCCATCGTGCTGTTTCAGTCAACACCTGTGACCATGGCGGTGACAACAGATTTGGCACCCTATGTGTTAGCGGCCGTGAAAGAAATTACGATGGGTATCATGTTTGGGTTTGTGGCACGATTGGTATTTGTGGCGGTGCAGTTTGCGGGTGAGGTTATTGGAATTGATGTTGGTTTTGGTATGGTGAATGTGATTGATCCACTTTCTGCAGAGCAGATCTCAATTATTGGTACGTTTAAGAACTTGATTGCTATGGTCACCTTTTTGATGATTGATGGCCATCATGTTGTGCTACAAGCTTTGGCTGAGAGTTTTGCAATGGTGCCCCTGGGTGGGGTTCAGTTGACAGAGTTGTTGGTACGCGGGTTGGTGGATATGACGGCGCAGGTATTTGTGATGGCCATCAAATTGGCCGCTCCGGTTGTGACGTCATTGTTTTTAACTTCTGTGGCATTGGGTGTTATGGCACGCACAATGCCTCAGATGAATGTGTTTATTGTAGGTTTTCCACTCAAAATTGGGGTGGGTATGGGCGTGATGGCTATGACCTTGCCTTTGTTTCAAACTATTCTGATTCGGATGTTTTATGAGTTGGGCCCCAACCTGAGTATTATTTTAGAACAGATGTATACACCATAAAATCAGAAAGAAGATGAAAGAAAGAAGAGAGTAGAGGGTATTGGTTTTTATCTTCTCTCTTCTTCCTCCTCTCTTTACCGCTATGGCTGAAGAATCTTTTCAAGAAAAAACAGAAGAAGCAACCCCGAAGAAACGGGAGGAATCGCGGCGCAAGGGGCAAACTGCGAAGAGCCAAGAGCTAAATTCTGCGGTGGTGTTGTTGTCTGCGTTGGTCGGCTTGTATACGTTGGGAGGTCGGTTGTTTAACAACTTGGCGGGATTTACGGCCAGTACCCTTGCACAAAGTCATACTTACGATTTTTCAGTGATGAGTATGCGCAATCATGCGATTGGGTGGGGGCAGGTGTTTTTTGGATCGATTGGCCCGGTTTTGCTGGTGGTGGGTTTGTCTGCTTTGGTTGTTTCGATTGCTCAAGTGGGATTTACGATTAATGAAGAGGCTTTAAGTTTTAAACCCAATCGTTTGGACCCCATTCAGGGTGCCAAGCGCCTTTTTTCGACGCGGTCTTTGGTTGAGTTGTTCAAAGGTATTATGAAAATTACCATCGTAGGCTTGATCAGTTATTGGGTGATTTCACCTGAGATGTCAAAAATGGCGCTGTTAATGGATTCTGGGGTGGGCGACATCTTTAGATATACAGGTGGCATGGTCTTTGAAGTGGGTATATATACCACATTGGCGTTGCTGGTTTTGGCGATTTTGGACTATATTTATCAGCGTTATGAGTTTAATAAGAGCATTCGAATGACCAAACAAGAGGTAAAAGAAGAAGGCAAACAGACAGAAGGTGACCCGCAAGTGCGCATGCGTATTCGGTCTTTGCAACGGGAGAATGCACGTCGTCGTATGATGGATGATGTGCCCCAAGCCGATGTGGTGATTACCAACCCCACACACTTTGCTGTGGCATTAAAGTACGATATTGACACCATGGCAACACCGATGGTAGTGGCCAAGGGTAAAAATTTGATTGCGCAAAAGATCAAGGAAATCGCACGTGAATCGGGTGTGCCAATGGTCGAAAACAAACCCTTGGCGCAGGCTTTGTTCAAATCGGTAGAAATTGGGCAGGGGATTCCCGAAGATTTGTATCGGGCTGTTGCTGAGGTCCTGGCATATGTCTTCCGATTGAAGGGGAAATAAGATGGCAAATGGCAAACGTGAACGGCAAATGACCTTAGACACAACCCAAATAGATATAGGTTTCAAATTGGGTTGTGGGTGGAGTTGCCATCTGCCATCTGGCAGGTGGTATTGTGGGTGGCAAGGCTTGACTAAATAGTATAAATCGCGGTATATTAACCTATCTTGGCTGTTTTGGAGAAAACGCATGAAAGAGTTCTTTGCACGCATTTCACAATATATGGATGTCTTGTTTGCTGTGGGATTGATTGGGATGATTGGGGTGATGATCATTCCGATGCCTCCCGGTTTTTTGGACGTTTTGTTGGCCTTTAATATTGCGTTTAGTTTGCTCGTGCTGTTGATGACGATTTATATCACCAACCCATTGCAGTTGTCTGTGTTTCCCGGATTGCTGCTGGTGCTGACCCTTTTTAGGCTGTCGCTTAACGTGGCCACCACCCGATTGATTTTGGGTGAGGGTTATGCTGGCGATGTGATTACCGCATTTGGACACTTTGTGGTTAAGGGCAACTACATATTGGGTTTGGTGGTTTTTCTCATTATTGTGATTATTCAATTTGTGGTGATCACAAAGGGTGCTGGGCGTGTGGCAGAAGTGGCTGCACGATTTACCTTAGATGCGATGCCTGGCAAACAGATGGCTATTGATGCCGATTTGAATGCGGGCTTGATTACGGAAGAAGATGCACGAACACGTCGTTCAAACATTTCGCGCGAAGCAGATTTTTATGGTGCGATGGACGGTGCCAGCAAGTTTGTACGTGGGGATGCCATTGCTGGGATTTTGATTACACTGGTGAATATTTTGGGTGGTTTGGGCATTGGGGTTTTGCAGCGCGGGATGAATATCGCTTCTGCTGCCGAAACGTATACGATTTTGACTATTGGAGATGGGCTGGTCTCACAAATCCCGGCATTGATTACCTCTATTGGTGCTGGTATTATTGTGACCCGGTCTACATCTGAAGACAATTTAGGGACAGACCTTGGGCGTGAATTAACCTCTAAACCCCGTGCGATTATGGTCGCATCGGGTGTGTTGTTGGCGTTTGCGGCTGTGCCGGGTTTGCCGAGTTTGCCATTTTTATTTTTGGCTGTTGTCTCGGGTCTTGTGGCTTATTTTGCACAGCGTGATTTGGATGCCGGCGAGACAGAAGCTGCCGCTATTGCTGAAGAAGCCGATGCCGCGCCACAAGAAAAACCCGAAGATTATTTGCACTTAGATCCATTGGAAATAACTTTGGGGTATGGTTTGATCCCGCTTGTGGACCCATCACAAGGTGGTGATTTGCTCGATCGCATTACCATGTTGCGAAAATCAACAGCCCTGGAGTTGGGTATTGTTATTCCACCTATTCGGATTCGAGATGATATTACATTTAGCCCCAATCAGTATGCGATTAAGATTCGTGGGGTGCGCATCTCTGGTGCCGAACTTCAGCCACGCAGTTTGATGGCCATGGATCCGGGGTATGTGGAAGGGCATGTCGAAGGCACAAACACAATTGAACCCGCTTTTGGGTTGCCTGCCAAATGGATTGCTGAGTCTGCACGTGAACAGGCCGAATTGCTGGGATATACGGTTGTGGAACCGCCCGATGTTTTGGCCACACACCTAACCGAATTACTCAAAAGCCACGCACACGAAATTTTGACCCGCCAGGACACACAAAGTCTGATTGATCGGGTAAAAGAAAGCAGCCCAACGGTTGTTGAAGAGTTGGTTCCTAATTTGCTGAGTGTGGGTGGGGTGCAAAAGGTGCTGGAGCATTTGCTGCAAGAACAAGTACCGATTCTGGATATGCAGACCATTTTGGAAACGTTGGCAGATTATGCCAGCCTGACCAAAGACCCAGAAATTTTGACAGAATATGTGCGCACGTCACTTGCACGAACTATATGCCAGAAATATTTGAATGAAGAAGGCAATATTCCAGTTTTGACGGTTGACCCAGGGTTAGAACAACAGATTGCCGAGTCGATGCAGAGCACGCCTGGTGGTATTAAAGTGGTATTGGCACATGATGTGACCAATCGGTTATTGGAGGAATTGGCACAAAGTATTGATGGCATGGTGGCCAACAATCAGCAGCCTGTGGTATTGACAGCGCCAAATGTGCGACCCGCCTTGCGACGGTTGACGGAAACAACATTTCCAAGTTTGGCATTGTTGTCATATAATGAGATTATTCCGGGGGTGGATGTTTATTCGGTGGGGATGGTATCGCTTGAGGCTGTGCCGGCGTAGTAGGATCAGGGATTTAGGGCTAATTTATGCGGATCAAAAAATACATTGCAGATTCTATGCCAGAGGCCCTTAAGCAAGTGAAGGCCGATTTGGGCTCTCAGGCTGTTATATTGAATACGCGAACTTTGCGAAAAAGTGGAAAGTTGGGGTTGGGAGGCAAAGGGCAAGTAGAGGTGACAGCTGCAATTGATGAAAGTGGTGGGGCTCTTATTAAGAAGCGTCCGGCAAAAAAAGTGTCTCCACCTGCACCCGGTGAAGCAGTACAACCCTCTCCTTCAAGACCCATCTCTCGATCGATTGCTCAGACTTTGCCCGGATCGACTCCAGACCCAAAATGGGCTGATCGCATTACTCAAAAGTTAGAAGGATTGGAAGCGGCGATGCGCACATCGTCATCGAGGCCTCAGGAAAAATTATTGCTTCCTGGTGCACTTGATCCTTTGGCTGAACAGTTACGATTGGCTGGACTATCAGATGCGCTTGCACAAGATGTACTCAAAGCTTTATTATTAGATCCTGGCCCTGGTGGCCTGAAAGATTTGGCGCCACTTCAAAAACGTGCTGGTGAGTTGATGGGCCGATGGTTTGAAAACCCGCAGCCGACGCGCTTGGGCAACGGCGTGCGAAGCATTGTGGCTCTTGTGGGGTCTGCAGGGGTTGGCAAAACAACGGCTGCGGCACGGATGGCAGCGCATTTTTCAGAGACTGGTGCTCGGGTGTTGTTGGTGGCAGCAGATACAGACCGCATTGGTGGTTTGGAACAAATTAGAGCGTATGCTGGTATCTTGGGCGTGCCTATTGAGGTGGTCTATACGGCAGACGAAATGGGCGATTTGATTCGGGAACGCCGTGATGTTGATTTGATATTGATTGATACGGGTGGGGTAGGCCCCTTGGACCAAGCGCGTTTGTTGCAGTTGGAGGCGTTGTTAAAAGAAGCGGCTCCCAATGAAGTGCATTTGACATTGGCCGCAACGGCTGATTTACAACAAATGCACGACGTTGTGGCTGCATTTGAACGGTTGGGTGTGAACCGGTTGTTGTTGACCAAAATTGATGAAACTGCGCGGTTGGGAATGGTATGTGCGGCAGCTGTTGCATCGAAACTGCCCATGTCGTATCTCACAAATGGGCGTGCAGTACCTGGCGACTTTCAGCAGGCAGACCCCAGTATGTTGGTTGCGTGTCTTTTTGAAGGGGTTTCCCATGTTAGCAGATGAAACACGCGCCGCTGTGTGGTCTATTACAAGCGGCAAGGGTGGGGTGGGTAAAACCACATTGAGTGTGAACTTGGGCATTGCGTTGGCCAAGCAGGGTTTGCAGGTTTTGTTGATGGATGCCGATTTGGGTTTGGCCAATGTGGATATTCTGTTGGGTGTGTCTCCTGATCGCACGGTGCAAGATTTGCTCTCAGGTGAAGCCTCGGCTTTGGATGTGGTTGTTGAAGGACCTGAGGGGTTATCGATTTTACCCGCAGCTTCCGGCATGGCCGAGCACGATGCTTGGCAGGTTGAAGATCGGCACCGGTTGGCTGAAGAATTGGGACGTTTGGAACGTGGATATGATCTTATTTTGATCGATACAGGTGCAGGTATTTCATCTAAAGTAACCGATTTTGTGTTGGCATCGGATCGGATGTTGGTGGTCGCTGTCCCCGAACCCACTTCTATTGCCGATGCCTATGCGATGGTGAAGGTTTGTCAGCAGAATGCTTCTGCTCCCAAAATGGGGTTGATTGTCAATCGGGCACGTTCCCCCCGGGAAGCATTTGCATTGCATCAGAAATTTGACCAAATTGTAGAAAGGTTCTTAGGCCTACACATTGATCGATCGGGATATGTGTTGGAAGATATTTCTGTAGAACAAGCATCACGGTCACAAAACCCAGTCTTTTTATCACATCCAAATTCGGCAGCATCTTTGTGCATTGAACAGCTGGCCAAAGAATTGTCGAATGAATTAGAGATGGTAAAACCTAAAGGACCTGGTTTGTTTGATAAGTTGATGGATCGTATTACAGCAGGTGTTTAAAACACTAAAAACAGAACGCAAAGTGCGTGACTTTATGGTAAGATATTCAAATCGAGATCCGTATCATACATCAATAGATCAAAAACTCATTATGAGATTTTGATTTGCCCAAATGAGAGTTTTATGGGAAAACAAAAAGCACAATCGGCATATCAAAAAACCCAATCGGCGAACGCGCAAGATAAGCGTGAAGATCAATTGATCGAATATCTGCCATTGGTTAAATACATTGCAGGACGCATTGCAATTGGGTTGCCCAAGTCTGTAGAATTGGATGATTTGATCAATGCAGGCGTTGTGGGGTTGATAGAAGCCTACAATAATTTTGATACCAGCAAGGGTGTGAAATTTGAATCCTATGCTTCTATGCGTATTCGCGGTTCTATTTTGGATGAGTTGCGTGCTGTTGATTGGGCGCCGCGCTCGACACGTGCCAAGTCGCGTGAAATGGAGCGATCTATTTCGTCTTTAGAAAATTCATTGGGCCGTTCGCCAACAGATGAAGAAATAGCTGAAGACCTCGATGTTTCCTTAGGTGATTTGTATAAGTTGTTGGACGATTTGAGTTCGACAACCTTGCTGTCTTTGGACGAGCTCTCATATGGGTCTGACGAGGACAAACCCGTACCTTTGCTTGACACGTTGAAGTCTAAGGATCGCACGGATGCATTGGATCAGCTTGAACGGGATGAAATGCGCAATTTGTTGGTTGATGCCATTGAGTATTTGACGGAGCAAGAACGTTTGGTGATTGCGTTATACTATTATGAAGAACTGACATTGAAAGAAATTGGCCAAGTTATGGAATTGTCAGAATCTCGCGTGTCTCAAATTCATACCAAGTCTGTTTTGAGTTTGCGTGCAAAGCTGCGGATGCGGTTGTTGCAATAAGGCGATGAGATGTGAGACTTCCGAATTTAAATTTTCTTAAATGAGTTATTGAAGACGTGCCTAATTTAGCCCAAAAATTTGCACAAGTGCAGAGCCCTGAATTGAGCCAGAAACGGTCACAGCGTTTGCGGCAGATTACAGAAAAAATCATTGGCTTACCTACTTTGCCAACGGTGGTGACGCAATTGATCTCTGTGGTAGGTGACCCGGCCTCGTCGGCGCGTCAGATTGCGCGATTGGTTTCAACCGACCAGGCTTTGACGGCTAAAATCTTGAAAGTGGCCAACTCCTCGTTTTATGGGTTTTCGCGAGAAATCGCAACGGTGCAGTTGGCCATTGTGGTTTTGGGTATTGAGATGGTGAAGAACATTGGATTGAGTGTGGCTGTGCTCAAACGGTTTTCGGAGGGTAAGGAGCATCGTTTGTTTGATCGACAACGCTTTTGGGCGCACGCAATTGGATGTGGGGTCGCGGCTCGCATGTTGGCGCTCAAATTTAAAGAACGGCGTATTGCAGATGAAGCATTTGTGGCAGGTGTCTTACACGATATTGGCAAATTGATTTTGATTGAGTATTTCTACGAAGAATTTTCCGAGGCCTTAGAAAAGGCCGATGCAGAAGGTTTGTCTATTGTAGATGCCGAAGAACAGGTTTTAGGTGTGTCGCATGCCGATGTGGGGGCTTGGTTGGCTGAGAAATGGAATTTACCTGCCCACTTGGTTCATGCCATTGCGTATCACCACCGCCCATTTGAACCGGATGCCGAAAAACCCGAAGATTTGGTTATTTTAACGCATATGGGTGACGCGCTCATTCGGCATTTGCGTGTGGGAAATAGCGGTGATGGTCAGTTGGCATCTTTGGATGAACGGGTGGCTGGTATGTTTAAAAAAGGACGTCAAATTTCGGACGACGCATTGTTTGAAGAATTGGGAATCGGGTTGGAAGCTGAGTTGGAAACCGCGCAAGTATTTAAAGACTTGGAAAATGACACTGAATATTAATGACTTTTTGACGGGACTATGGATCAAAATATTTTAAAAAAAGCATCTGAGTTGGCACGTTCTGCTCATGCTGAGCCCGAGCAAATGGTGGCATTGTTTTCAGATCTGGTTGATTTGGCTCATCGGCAGGTGGAAGAACTCAAAACTGCGCGCGATGAACGCGACAAGGCCGATAAGAACCTAAAAACTTCTCAAGCGCAGTTGGTGCAATCGGGCAGGATGGCCGCCGTTGGGCAGTTGGCTGCTGGTGTGGCGCATGAGGTGAATAACCCATTACAGATTATTTTGAGCCGCGTGCAGTTGTTAATGATGCGTAATCAAGAGCTGGAACCCTTGGTTAAAGATTTGCAGTTGATTGAAACCAACGTGAAACGCATTTCGCGTATTATTCGCAGCTTACTTGATTTTGCACGTCATAATAGTGGGGAAGAAGATTGGCAGGTTGTTGAATTGATGCCACTTATTGGCCAAACGGCTGAATTGATGCGGCATTTGATGGATAATGCGGGTATTGAGCTGACGGTGACAAGTGAGGCTGATGAATCGCCCGTTTTATATGGGAATGTGGGTGAGGTTGAACAATTGTTTCTCAATTTGTTGATCAATGCACTTCAGGCAACGCCAAAAAATGGGCGTATAGATATTTGTACGCAGATAGATGCCGATGATGTGGTGGTACGAATTTCGGATACGGGTAATGGTATTCCTGAAGAAAATTTGCCCCGTATTTTTGAACCCTTTTTTACCACGCGAGAAAGTCAGGGTGGTACGGGATTGGGATTGGCTATTATTGCGGGCATTGTTGAAAAGCATCGTGGCAGAATTGATGTGGAAAGTGTAAAAGGCGAAGGGACGACATTTATTCTCACATTTCCGACTGACAAGAGTGAGTGATATGCAAGGAATTGAAGTTCTTTATTGGGCATTGTCTGTTCTTTTTTGCTTGGCCTTG
>Ga0115002_10010073_pt1 | contig 10207 bp, 9 predicted proteins | sample ArcticOcean_MG_C_8_FD_89576 | JGI IMG/M metagenome (GOLD analysis project Ga0115002, IMG submission 89576) | Marine microbial communities from western Arctic Ocean - ArcticOcean_MG_CB11_86 | ecosystem: Environmental > Aquatic > Marine > Oceanic | place: Arctic Ocean: Canada Basin | collected... | reverse complement strand
GTCACGGCCTGGCTCGCCGTCGACGATGTCGATGTGGAAAACGGCTGCATGCGTTTCGTCAGCGGATCGCATCGCCATGGACCCTTGCAGGCGCGCTCGGCCACTGCAGACGAGAACAGCGTCCTAGCGCAGTCCGTGGATGGCGCCGAGCAGTACGGCGAGGTCTACGACAACGAGCTCAAGGCTGGAGAGGTGTCGTTGCATTCGGACATGCTGCTGCACAGTTCGCAGCCCAACCTGTCAACGCGGCGGCGCGCCGGTCTGGCTTTGCGTTACGTTCCCGCCGACGTGCGCGCCACCATGGACTGGAATTCAGAGGGTGTCGTGGCTAGTGGGAGTGATCCGTCCGGCCATTGGGGCAACCCGACGCGACCGCAACAAGACTAGCAGCCGATCAGCTCCCCGGCTGCACGCAGCAGGGATTCCTGCACCAGCAATTCGTGCTCATACGTGCGGTTCGGCGCCCGAGTTCCGGCAATAACTCCGAGAAACGCGGCCAGTTCCCGGTCGTAGAGATCCTGCCTTGTCGTGGTCTCGACTTCGACCACCTGTTCCCCTTTTGAGTACCCGTCTCGTGCCTCGTCGAGGCACAGCCGAATCCGATCACCCGGCTCAAACGGCTCCGTTATGATGGCGCTCCCCTTTGTCCCATACACCTCGAAGCGGCGTGCACTCGGAAGGGTCTCCATGGCGGCGATGTCGATGATGGCCAACGCCGAATCGAACTCAAAGATGGCCACGGTGTTGTCCTTGAAGGCGGGCACTTCGCCACTGTCGTTGCGCAGAAACGGCGTCACCGTCTGGGGGCGGCCGAGCATCCAGATGATGGCATCCAGCACATGCCCGGCCAAGTCGTAGAGAATCCCCCCGGCGAAGGCGCTCATGCGCTGACGATCTGCAGTGGCCACCATCGTTGACATGTGCGCTCGCACCGAGAACGGCTGACCCAACAGGCCCGAGCGCGCCCACTCCGTTACCTTGCAGAAAGCTGGGTGGTAGCGGAACATGTAACCCATCTGCACCTGCAACCCGGCCTCGCCAGCTGAGCCGAACAGGCGCTGGCATTGACCCCAATCATAGCCAGCGGGTTTGTCGTACCACACGTGCTTTCCGGCCTCCACCAGGCGCTCGGTCTGCGCCAGGCTCTGGGCGTTGGATCCTTCGGAGGCGACGGCCCGTATGGTGCCCTCATCGAGTAGCTCCTGCTCACTCTCGAACCAATAGAGATCCCGGAAGGCTTCATCATCTTCGGCAGCGCGGCGTCTGTCGGCATCCGGTTCGTAGATGCCGACGACCTCGACCTCGGGGTTGTCACGCATTGATTTCATCTTACCGGGGGCGTGACCATGAGCCGTGCCGTATTGTGCCATGCGTACTGTGGCCATGTGCTTATTGTCCCCTGGTGAACAGGTATGGGTGGACCCTATTGTCAGATGCCGCACGACAATATAGTCTCGGCGGCGGCGGCGTATCCAGCGGCCCGTCAGCCCGCCGCACCATGGTCGTTGACCATGGCGGCGCATCGAGCCATATTCCGAATCCGCGACCAACAATCGCTGTTATCTCTATGTCTGGGCTCTTCGAGAGCCGCGGTAAAGCATGATGAGCGACCTGCCCGTTTCTCGATTTCAGCACAAGCACCGCTTCCACGATATCACGGCTTCGGGAGAGCGACGTGTGCGTTACGTCATTCTGCTGACCGGAGTCATGATGGTGTTCGAGATCGCCGCCGGCATTACCACCAACTCCATCGCCCTGCTAGCCGACGGCATCCACATGGGCACGCACCTGGCCGCCCTCAGCATCACCATCTTCGCCTATTGGTACGCCCGCCGGCACGCCGACGACGACCATTTCACCTTCGGCACGGGCAAGGTCAGCACCCTCGGCGGATTCGCCAGCGCCATCTTTTTGGCCGCTGTGGCCTTTTTCATGGCAATAGAATCAGCGGCGCGTTTCTTCAATCCGCTCGAGATCCGTTTCGATGAGGCCATCGCCGTCGCCTGCATCGGCCTGGTCGTCAACCTGCTGAGCGCTGTATTGCTGCGCAACCAGCAGCATCATCACGGACACGGTGGTCAGCATCATCACGGTGAGCACCACCACAAGCATGAACACGATGAACATGATGCCAAGGTCAGCACCGATCATAACCTGCGGGGAGCCTACCTCCATGTGCTGGCTGACGCGCTCACCTCGCTGACGGCCATCATCGCACTGACCGCGGGCATGCTGTTCGGGTACGTGTGGATGGATCCGGCCATGGGTGTTCTCGGCTCGCTTGTGGTGGCGCGGTGGGCCTATCTGCTTATCAAGGAGACCGGCTACGTTCTCGTTGATGGCGACCACCACGATGAGATCGTCGACCAGGTCAGGGACTGTATTGAAGCACAACCCGAAACTCGGATTGCAGACCTGCATATTTGGCGCGTTGGTCCCGGCCACCTGGCGGCTATCCTGTCGATCGTAACCAGCAAGCCGCACCCACCAGCACACTACAAACAGCTGCTGGCCGTTTATGACAGCCTGGCTCACATAACCGTCGAGGTCATCGAGCTGGCTGGAAGCAAAGAGAGGACCCTCTGATGGGACCCTTCGAACTGAGTGACATTGCGACGCTGCGATCAGGGCGCACAGTCACACCGAATCGCGAAATGCTCGCCAGCAAAGCGAAGTGGAAGAAGCGCAATTGACCAGCCAGTTTCGCCCGGGTATCGTCGCGCCTGCAAGGAAATCGTTCGAGGACTCGGGTGAATCGCTATTCTTTGCTTTCCATGGCGACGAGCTGCTCATTCATGAAAACGCTGCAGCGATCAACCTGCCCGTGTCCGAGAACTTCGATTCGCTCGGCCTGCCGTACACCAGCATGCACTATCTGGGCTCCCTTGGGGAGCAACCCTGTTTTGCCGTCGATCTGGAAGAGGATGAGCCGTTGCCGGAGGGGATGGCCCTTGCGGGCCTACGCCGCCTCTTCGGTGCGATCAGCGAGGAGCTCTTTCAGATCGGCGGCCGTGCCTTTCAGGTCCTCAATTGGGACCGCACCCATCGCTTTTGCGGCCGCTGTGGGAGCGCCACGAACTATCACGACAGCGATCGCGCCCGGGAGTGCCCGCAGTGCAAATTGCTCTCCTTCCCGAGAGTCTCCCCAGCCATCATTGTACTGGTCCAGAAGGGGCACGAATTCTTGCTTGCTCGCAACGCCCGCTTCCCCGGCAAGCGCTACAGCATCATCGCCGGCTTCGTCGAACCGGGTGAGACCCTGGAGGAAACCGTGCATCGCGCAATCAAGGAAGAGGTCGGCATCGATGTCCGTGATGTCCGCTACTTCGGCAGCCAGCCGTGGCCCTTCCCCCACTCGCTCATGGTCGGCTTTACCGCCCAGTATGCTGGCGGCGAGATCGTCGTCGACGGCGAGGAGATCGTTGACTCGGGCTGGTACTCATCAGACAACCTGCCGGAGTTACCCGACGGCATCAGCATTTCGCGCCGCATCATCGACTGGTTTCTGGAGCAGGATCGATGAAGGCCGCACGCCTGACGAAATCCGCCAAAGCCGGTATCATCAGCGAAACCCTCGACGAGCTCTTTCCAAAGACGCCAATCCCGCTGGACCACCGCGATCCGTACACGCTGCTGGTCGCGGTCCTGCTATCGGCGCAGTGTACGGACGTGCGCGTCAATCTGGTCACCCCCAAACTCTTCGCCAAAGCCGGCACGTGCGAGAAAATGAGCCGCCTGCCGGTCGATCAGATCGAGGATATTGTCCGCCCCTGCGGATTGGGTCCGGCCAAGTCGAAAAACATCTCGAAGCTGTCGCAAATTCTTGTCGAGAAACACGACGGTGTGGTACCCCAGACCCTGGAGAAGTTGGAGGCACTGCCGGGCGTCGGTCACAAGACCGCGCAGGTCGTCGTCGCCCAAGCCTTTGGCCAGCCGGCGTTCCCTGTCGACACCCACATCCACAGGTTGGCCTACCGTTGGGGATTGTCATCTGGCAAGAATGTGGTGCAGACGGAGAAGGACCTGAAGCGCTTGTTCCCGATTGAAAACTGGAACAAGCTGCACTTGCAGATCATCTTCTGCGGCCGGCAATACTGCCCGGCGCGCGGGCATGATCGGGACGAGTGCCCGCTTTGCAGCAAGGTGGGACGCAAATCGATGTAGCGGTCTTGTTCGGGCCCACCTACCCCATTCCCGCGGCGTACCCAGTGATGCCACCGGCAATGATCAGCCAAACCGGGCTGATCCGTTGTGACACCATCACCAGCAAAGCGGCTCCTGCCATCCACCAGGAAAAAGAGTCGACGAGAGCACTCTGGGCAAGACGCACCAGCATCGCTCCCATCAGCCCCACCGCGCTGACGTTGACTGCATCGAGAAAAGCACTCATCAAACGCGACGATCGCAGCTTCGCAATAACCGGGTTCACGGCAGCGACAAAGATGAAGGAGGGCAGGAAAATGCCGACCGTGGCGACGACGGCACCCGCCGGACCGGCGATCAGGTAACCGATAAATGTGGCCGTCGACAGTACCGGACCCGGAGTAAACTGGCCGACGGCAACCGCATCCATCAGCTGGACATGGGTCAGCAGGCCGAGATCATGCACCAGCCCGCCCTCGAGAAAGGCGAAGAGCACATAGCCGCTGCCGTAGAGAACGGCGCCGACTTTGAGAAAAAACAATCCCAGCTGCCAGAGCGCCACGCCCCCAGTTGTAGTCCCAACGGCGGCAGCCGCACTGGTGACGGCCACGGCCGCGCCGGTCCTGACGGCATCCCCGGCATCGAGCGATTCAAGCGCTCGTAGACTCTGTGCCTCTGCCCTTTTCCAGTAGCCACCGGCGACGACGGCGCCCCACCATGCAGACACCGCGCTTCCTGCCCCTTTGCAATAGACCCACAGAATGCCGACGACGGCGCCGGCGAGCAGAATCAGAACCGGGTGACCCTCTTTGTACACCATGGCGCCAACGCCGATGCCGATCAGGCCCAGCCGCCAGTCCTTGACCGAGGACTTCCCCAGACGCCACAGCGCACCGCAGATGATAGCGACGACGACTGGCTTGATCCCGGCAAACAGCGGTAGCACCTGGGGCAGCCCACCGTAGCGCACGTAGCCCCACGCCAGCAGGCCGGTGATCAACGTCGCCGGCAGCACGAAACAGGCACCGGCCACTATGAGCCCGCGCCAACCAGCACGTTCGTAGCCCAGGTGGATGGCCATCTCCGTTGAGTTGGGCCCTGGGATGAGGTTGGTGACGCCGAGCAGATCAAGAAAACGTTGGTGCGACACCCACTTTCTCTTGACGACGACCTCCTCTTCCATGAGCGCCAGATGAGCCGCCGGCCCACCGAAACCGATGGTGCCGAGCCTCAAAAAGAGGCGCGCTAGCTGAGTGAGCTCTGTATCGATTTTTGCCACTATGTTCCGACCTCCATAATCCGGCCCCATGATCCGGGCCCCACGATCCGGCCCCCACAATCCAACATAGGCGGCAGTACCGCCGATAAAGGTAACCCCGGCAACGACAGGGGCACAGTGAATGCGCAATGGCGACCTCAGCTCCTTGTCACCGACCTCGTTCGTGTTACAATCTTACCTCTACGGTATTTCGATAAACCGGGAAGCCTTGGTTGTGAACCCGTAACGCCAAAGGGACCGAATCATGCGTGCTGTTTCCATGCAGTCCAAAACCGCGAGGGACCTCGCCCTCATCGATATCCCCGTCCCTGAGCCGGCCGCTCACGAGGTACGCATTAAGGTCGGGGCGGTCGGCATCTGCGGCTCCGACGTGTCGATGGCGATGGCCAAACCCAACTTCGATTTCGTCGAGCGTCCGCGAGTCTTTGGCCACGAGTTTGCCGGGACCATCGACGCCGTCGGCGCCCGAGTCAGCGACTGGCACTCGGGTGAAGCGGTTACCTGCCTGTCGATATTGGGTTGCCTGCAGTGCAAACACTGCCTCAGTGGCCATACCTCCCGTTGCGCACAACGACAGATTCTGGGCTACCATATGACCGGGGCCATGGCCGAATGGATCACCGTCGATGCTCGCCACATCTTGCCTCTGCGCGGGCTCAGTGCGGTCGCCGGCGCCCTTATCGAACCGCTGGCCGTCGCCTGTCGGTGCGTTCATGGAGCTTGCGACATCGCTGCGGGGTATGGCTCGGTCGTTGTTTCCGGATGTGGCATCATCGGCCTACTGTGCGCCCTGGTGGCACGGGCTTGCGGGGCTGATGTCATCATTACAGGGCTTACACTGGATGCTGAAGTGCGTCTGAAGAAGGCGCAGCAGCTGGGATTCCGCACCATCGTCATCGGTGACCAGAGCGGCTCCCTGAGCGAACAACTGAACGAGCCCGTTGAACTGCTCATCGAAGCCTCCGGCGCCCCACCGGCACTGGCCGCGGCGGGCCAGGCGGTGATGGCCGGTGGGCTGATCGGCGTCGTCGCCACCTATGCAGGATCCGTGGCCCTGCCGGCAACCGATCTGGTGCGTGCCGAACAGCGCCTGCACATGTCGTTCGGCGCCTCCCGCAACGATTTCGATCGGGCCATCGCCCATATCGAGAACGGCGACATTCCGGTGGATGATCTCGTCGATACCTACGCCCTTGAGCATGCCATCGAGGCCTTCGATGACTCAATCGCCAAGTCAACACAGAAAGCAATCCTGATTCCCTGACTGAACCGGGCTCAGTCGATAACCTGGCCAGTCAGGCGGACCTCCTTCAGCTCTTCATACAGGTCGTTGCTGCCGATCTGCAAAAATGCCGTATGGTTACCCGCAGCAGACGGTCGGTACTCCACCTCAATACTCAATGACTCGCCGGGCTCGATGACACTCCTCGAAGGCGTTCCCCCGGCCAAAGTGAAGAACGTCCCGGCCAGCGATATCGTCGACAATTCCAGCGGCAGCGTTCCGAGGCTGGCGATGGTGATTCGACGGTTCGCAGTGAACCCGAGGTGCACGGACCCCAAAGGCGCAACAGAGGGAGTCACCCTCATCAGGGCAAAGTCTTGCAGCGTCTTGCGACCTTTAGACTCACGCTGCAGGCTGCTCCTGCGCAGATCGAAATCTTCCTGCAGGAGCTGCTGCGCTTCACCATAGAGGCCGGATTCCACCAGTGCCTGGCGCAGTGAGTAGCGGATCGCCGCATTATTCGGATCCACCTTCTGCCCGGCTCGCAGGACCTCCACGGCTTCGTCATTCCTTCCAAGACTGAGCAACAGATCACCGTAGTAGGGAGCCACTTCACGCAGTCTGTCCGCTCTGAGCTCTTCGTAGATGCCGAGCAACTGGGCGATCTTCCCTTCATGAGGTGCGTTTTCGGTACATAGAGAAAGAGACTTGGTGAGGTTGATAATACGCTTGTTGGTGTCGGAGAACAGGATGGGCGGCAGCACCTGGAACCGCTCGGCGAGCCTGTACGTCCGCATCACGGGCTCCATCACGCAACCTTCCTGGGCTATGTGAATGGCCCCCAGGACGTGGCCGATCTCATGGACGAAGACATGGGCGTTCATCTGCCGGTTGACGACGATGTTCGTCAGCACACGGGCGTACCCCACTACCTGCGAACGGGCTGGCATCGGCGGACCGAGGCAGACCAGAGTGAGATCAACGTCGTCTCTGCCGGGAACGCTGGTCGCCACTTCAGCAACACCGAAGATGTCGATTGCAGGCGCCGCCCAGGTCTCGATCCGCTTCACTTCAAGAGCAATGCCGAATTCCCGCGACAGCGTCCGCGAAGCGATCGCCAACTGCGATTCAAGGTAGCGTCGCGTGACCTCTCCCGGACCATCCAGTTGCTGGTCCGACAACACCAAAACTTTGATGTAGCGCGAAACTTCATGGCTTTTCGTCGGCAGTTCACGGAACACCTCTTCGAGATTGCCGTACGGCTCGATGTGGCGGTAGGCGGGAGGATCGAAGTACGGGGCGCGTAGTTTCGCACTCCAGGACTTGAGCTTTTTTCCGCGCTGTGCATCGATCAGTCGAAATTTGGCCTTGGCCGAGTTCTGATACTCCTCGAAACCCTCTACCTTGACGACCAGTACGGCCTCGGCCCCCAGTTCAAGGGCGCGGGCGCGCGCTTCCGTCTCTGAGCGCACGAAGTACTGGTCGAGATTATAGGCTGCGTAGCCCTTTTCGTTCTCCAGGTAACCGGCCAGAAACACACTCACTTTATGGGGTGCTGCATCCCCCTTCTTAACAATGGAGTACACACCGATGGAGTTCACTTGCCGCAGCGATTCTTCATCTGCAGCCGCAGTGGATGCCAGCGCGAGTGTGCACGATATTATTATGGCATGGCGTAACATGATTAATAACAATTTGTTATATTGTCGCGACCATGTCTACAAGAATTCCGATCGCCGCCAGGATATTGGCCAATGGCTGACCCGGCCACTCTGAACGCGCCGATGAATGACGCCCGCGCGTGGACGGCGACGACCGTCGACGAGTCGGCCTCATGGCACTATACCCTCAGTGACGAGTGCGTCGCGGAGTTGGATGGATTGCTGCGGGATGATGCGGTGATCGGCGCCGATGCTACCACCGACGTCCGCATCGACGGACGCCTGCCTGCCTGTGACCGCCATCTGCGACCGGCGCGCATGGCCCTGGAACATGGCCGCGGTTTTTTCATCATTGAGAGGCCTTGTGAATCCTGGACCGTACAGCAGCAGGTTGCAGCGTATTGGATGCTGGGGCAGGTCCTGGGCTCACCCTTTGAGCAGGATGTCGCCGGCACCTTGTTGTTCGATGTGCACGATAGCGGCCGCCGTGTCACCGAGGGTGCGCGGTTCTCAGTGACCAACGCAGAAAGTTCGTTCCACACCGATGGCGCCTTCAACCCATGCCCACCGGACCATGTTGGTCTACTGTGTCTGCAGACGGCGAAAGCCGGAGGCGAGAGCCAACTCGTCAGCGGGTTGGCCCTACACGACGAGCTGCTCGTCAACCATCCGCAGGCGCTGCGTACACTGTACCACTCGTTCTGTTTTGATCGGCGCGGCCAGTTCACCGCTGACGAACCCGCGGTACTTGAAAATCCGATTTTCGCCTGGGATGAGAGACAGTTGCTCTTGCGCTATCTCCACTACTACATCGAGGTGGGGCATGAAAAGGCACAACGCCCGTTGGAGCCGGCGCAACGCGAAGCGTTGGACCTGGTCGAGTCGCTGGTGCGAAAGCCCGAGTTTCGCGTCGAGTTTCAGCTTGAGCGAGGGCAGATGCTGATCACGAACAACCGCTGGATCCTCCACAACCGCACCGCCTTCGAGGACCACCCCGAGCCAGAGAAGCGGCGTCACTACGTCCGCCTGTGGCTCAGCGTTGACTGAACCCGAGCCCATCGCGGCCGTTTCGTCACTGTGGCCGCCGCAAGCGCTCGACCTGCTCCTTGAACCAGGAATACCCACTTAGCCGCAGCGCTTCCTCATAGCTCACCAACGCGGCACTGGTATCTCCCCTGGCTTCCCAGTGGGAGGCCATTTGCGAATGGGTCATGTAGGACTGTGGAAAGTGCTTGAGGTTGAGCTCAAGTATCCGCTGTTCGGCTACCCCTTCACGAGCCTTGCGCAAGCGGCGCGCCATCGACAGCAGAGTACCCTCCCCGAAGTCGTACACCGCGCGCCCGTAGTGCCGTTGCCGCAGACGGTCGTACTCGGCCACTGAGGCGTCGACCCCCGCCGCCGTGAACTTCTCCATCAAGGCGGATTCCAGGGTGCGGGGAAGCCGTTGACCGTGATGACAGGTGGTGCAAGTAACCTGAAGCATCAAATCCCCCCGGCCTGTGAGGGGCAGTAGCTCTTCGTTGATCACCTGGGTCATCAGCATCATTTCGCGGGCGACTGCCTTCGTCTCCAAGTCGTCCGCGACATAGTCGAATCTCTCTTCGCCATCACCGATTTGTACATGACAGTGGTCGCAGCCGACTCCGAGCGCCTCGGTGAACTCGGCCATGACTTCCATGAGATCCTGGTGTTCGATGGCTAACGGGAGGACCTGCAAATTGATCGGACCCTGTTCGTCGGAGTGTGCCAGCACCGGTGAGTGCAAGGCCCATACTGCTGCAGTCAACAGGAACAAAGTGGGCATACCGGAGACCATCAGAACTGGGTGGGGTGTGCGTACGACCCTGCTAAACTCAGGGCCGCACGCATACGCATTGCTGTTACTGAGCCTTAGTTGTCGTC
>Ga0115002_10010072_pt1 | contig 10207 bp, 10 predicted proteins | sample ArcticOcean_MG_C_8_FD_89576 | JGI IMG/M metagenome (GOLD analysis project Ga0115002, IMG submission 89576) | Marine microbial communities from western Arctic Ocean - ArcticOcean_MG_CB11_86 | ecosystem: Environmental > Aquatic > Marine > Oceanic | place: Arctic Ocean: Canada Basin | collected... | reverse complement strand
GTTAAGAAGCGCAACCCCGGGGAAACCGAGTTTCACCAGGCCGTCTATGAGGTCGCGGAGTACGTCTTTGACTACATCAAAGATAAAGAGGTCTATCACGAGTATCAGATCCTCCGCCGGATCGCGGAGCCGGATCGTGTTGTGAGCTTCCGCGTCTGTTGGGAAGACGACAATGGCAATATTCGCGTACAGCGTGGCTACCGGGTGCAGAACAACAATGCTATCGGCCCCTATAAGGGCGGCCTTCGGTTTCATCCAAGCGTCAACCAGAGCATCCTGAAGTTCCTCGCCTTTGAGCAGACCTTCAAGAACAGCCTGACAGGCCTACCCATGGGCGGCGGCAAGGGCGGCTCCGATTTCAACCCTAAGGGTAAATCGGAGCATGAGATCATGCGCTTTTGCCAATCGTTTATGACCGAACTCTATCGCCACGTCGGTTCCGAGATTGACATCCCGGCTGGTGATATTGGCGTTGGCGGGCGCGAAATCGGCTTCATGTTCGGCCAATACAAGCGGATCACGAATCAGTACACCGGTGTGCTTACGGGCAAAGGCCTCGAATACGGGGGTAGCTTGGTCCGTACGGAGGCGACCGGCTACGGCACGGTCTACTTCCTGGAAGACATGCTCAAAAAGGCTGGCACCGCGATTGAGGGCAAGACCGCCATCATCTCCGGTTCAGGCAATGTCGCGACCCATGCAGCGGAGAAAATTCTCCACCGCGGCGGCACGCCTCTCACCCTTTCAGATTCAGGTGGATTCATCCATGACCCCGCTGGGCTTACCCAAGAAAAGATTGATTGGGTAAAGGAACTCAAGAACGTCCGACGGGGTCGTATCGAGGACTACGTCAAAGAGTTCAAGGGTGCGACCTTCCACGCCGGCAAACGCCCTTGGATTGTCGAGGCCGACATCGCGCTGCCTTGCGCAACGCAAAACGAGATCAGCACCGATGAAGCCAAAACGATGATCAAAAACGGTATCAAGGCAGTCTCCGAGGGAGCCAACATGCCCACCGAGCAGGCCGGCATCCATGCCTTCCTAGCCGCAAAAGTGCTGTTCGGGCCATCCAAAGCTGCCAACGCCGGCGGCGTTGCTGTCTCGGGCCTGGAGATTAGTCAAAACCAGCAGCGCCTATCGTGGGAGGCCGATGATCTGCAGAAACAACTGCGCACCATCATGAACAACATTCATGAAAAATGTGTGCGGTACGGTGACACCGATGATCCAAATTACATCGACTACGTGAAGGGCGCCAACATTGCGGGCTTCACTAAAGTTGCTGACGCGATGCTTGCTTACGGCGTCGTCTAGGTCATTGTTTTCGAAACAGAAAGGGCGTGCCGCGGCGCGCCCTTTTTTGTTTGTTCCGACTACCGTCTCCGATCGTCGCTCGGGGGGGGTATGGCTATTGAATGAATTGCATCAGCGCGCCGGACTCGGGATTGCGCGCGATCATCGACCAAGTCCGTCCAATGCCCAGCAGCGCAAGCTCATCCAGCGTCGAATAAACTGAGATGCCAGCTTCCTCGCCGATGACGGCAATGTTGAGAGGGCGACCACCCGCACTTGGTGTAGCCATGTCCAACCCGGTCAACGCTTCCCCAAAAGAGTAGCCGCCGCCCACCCCATCCGCATCACTACGTTGGATCGGAAATCACGGCCGATGCGGCCTTGGGTTGAACTTGTGATCCACCGCTATTCGTCAAGGAAGGGCAAGAACGTGGGCGCCCACTCTCCCATATCTGCGGGAAGGTCCTGCCACCGTGTGCTGGGATGCGCGCGATGCGCGGCCACCCCATGTGGATGATTGGGGTCCCAAATGGGCGAGGCAAGGAGAGTGGGGCGGGTGTTTTCCCCCAGCATGTCGCCGGTTGGATAAGCAAAATGAGCACGGTAGGCGTGGCGCCACATATTTCCCGCCTTGAGCATCGCAATCACGCGGTTATGCACCATCTGGGTGTCAACAAACGGTTCTTGCTGGATGACGCCGTCGCGCGTGCGCCGGTACCATGGCCAGAACAGGCCTTGATCGCGTATCGCGATCCAACATTTGATCAGGTGTCCGCCGAACCAATCGGGTTCGATCGGGAAGGTATAGTTCTCGTGGTAATCCGCGGTGTTTTCTTGCGTGAAGTAAAGGACGTTTGACATCACCAGCCGGTTGATGCGTTCGGGGTTGCGAACGGCGAGATCAAGACCTGGCAGGCCGCCACCCCACATGCCGTAAAAGTCCACCGCATCAAGCCCGAGGGACTCGATTGCTTGCACCAAGACATTGGCGTGCCGCGCAACCGTTACGTCCTCGCCAATCGTGTTGTCGGATTCACCGTTGCCGGGAAGGTCAAACGCAAACGCCGGTCGCCGCCCTGCAAGAGACTGAATCACACGGTGCACAATCCTGTTGTCGCTGGCAGCATCATGCTGGACCAGCAAAGGCCGGCCCGGGCCCTCGGTGCGACGGACGTGCAATTGGCCGCCGTCAACATCAGCAAAGTCCTGCCAGGTCCCGCCAGCCACTTTTGTTGCGCCAACCGGCGGCGGTGTCTCTCCTTTGGCATAGTCAGCAAAGACGTCAGCAACCCAGCCGTAAACCGATTCGCCACGCCGGTCGCCAAGTCGCTCAACCCGCACACCGCCCGGCAGTGTTGCGGGGAGCCGATCGAGATAGTTCGAGGTCGGATCCCAGTCCGAGGCACAAATAATGGCGGGGCTTTTCATTGCCGCGACCGTTGCCGCGCCATCTAACTTAAATGCCGCCCCGTAGGGCCCGCGATAGTGATCACCCGCGCGGAGAAACTCGATCACCCCGTCGTGCAGTACTTTGGGCGCGGGTATGGGGCCGTTCATTCGCGTCGCAAGGGACGCGCGGTACCACGGGAAAAACACGCTCTGCTCCCGGAGCCGCGACCAGAGCCACGTGAGATGACTGCCGTCCCACTGAGGCGCGAAGGGTGTGAGGTAATTGGCGAGGATGTCGGCGCGTTCCTCGGCGTTGAGTGTCACGAGCCCATTCAGAATCGCGATGTGCACACGATCTGGGTGACGGGCAGCAAAAGCCGCACCGACCGAAGCGCCAGTATGAAAACCGTAGACTGCGATTTTCTCGATCCCGAGCGCATCAAGAAAAGAGGCGACGTTGTCGCCGTAGTCCGCCATCTCGGGGTTGCTCAAAGTTAGCGGATCAGAATTACCATTGCCCGGTGTATCCGGTGCGATACAAGTGAAACGGTCCATAAGGTGCTGCATCAACGGCAGATTTTCGCGCGACGATTTTGGCGACTGATGGAGCAGTAACACCGGCGGCCCACTGCCAGCGCGCCGATAGTGAATCTGTCGCACACCGTCAATGGTCACAAAATGGCGTCGAACGCCTGCATCAGGTGCTTCGGTCCCCATGTCTAGCTCTCCAAGAACGGTAACAGCGCGTCGGACCAAGCCGTCATATCATTCCCTATGGATACGCCTCGCAAACTTCTGTGATCATTTAGAGCTGCGGCTGTACCAGGGTGTGTGTCGGGAGACGCCAACGCCACCGGGATCGGCGCGTTACCTAATTCGGTATGGGCGTCGTACTTCCAGTGGGCGCCGTAATGCGCTTGCCACATGTTCCAGCACTTGAGCAACGAGACCACCCGGCGGTGCACCATCGCCGTATCGACATAAGGCTCCCGCTGTAAAACACCGTCCCAGGTTCTGTTGTACCAGGGCCAGAACAATCCTTGGTCACGCATCGCATGCCAAGCCATCAAGAGGTAGCCACCCCACCAATCGGTCTCCAACTCTGGGGTGTAGTTAGCGAGGAGTTCCTGACAGAGCGATTGCGGATGATAGATGACGTGCGCGATGGCGAGATGATCGACGAGTCCCGGCTGCATCTTGGCCAACTCCAGGCCGGTGAATCCCGAACCCCAGGTGCCGATGTAGTCCACCGAATCAAGTCCCATTGACGCCAACGCCTGGCGTGTCACCGACGCGTAGGTTGTACAGGTGATCGCGTCCTTGTTGGTGCCGATAGTGTTGTCGGACTCACCGTTGCCAGGGAGGTCGAATGCAATAACGGGCCGCTTGCCGACGAACCCTTCGGCTGCAAGCCGCACCACATTGTTGTCGCTCGCCGCATCATGCTGCACCAACACCGGCCGACCCGACCCGCCACTCCGTCGCATATGCAATTGCCCGCCATCGACAGTGGCGTAGTCCTGCCAGGTGCGGCCCGGGGTCGGCTTGGGAACATCTGGTCCCAAGACCGTGGGTTGACCAGGATACTGTCGCAACACCGCGACAGCGCGATCAAGGAGTTCGCTTCGACTCGCGCCAAAGCGTTCAACCTTAATATTGTCCGGTAAGGCTGGCAGTCGGTCGAAATGGCTGAACAGAACGTCCGGCGCAATCGCCATGAGATGGACAGGGCACGTTAGCGCTGGGATCGACTCCTCGCCCTTGAAAATAAACGCTGCCTTGTAGGGTTTACGGTACTCATCGCCCGCGCGCAGAAATTCGAGCAACCCATTGTGAATGCGATCAGGCGACGGCACCTCATAGTCCATGCGAGCGGCGAGCGTTTTTGCGTACCACGGAAAGAAGATCGTCTGCTCGCGCATCCGCGACCACAGCCAGGTGAGATGACTACCGTCCCACTGCGGGGCAAACGGCGTGAAGTAGTTCTTCAGCGCATCGGCGCGCTCGGCCTCGGTCCAGCATGTGATGCCGTCGACGATCAACACGCTAGCCCGGTCCGGGTACAACCGCGCAAACTCAGTGGCTGTGACGCCGCCGGTATGCGTGCCGAACACGCCGCAGCGTTCGATGCCCAGTGCGTCCAGGGTTTGCGCCAGCGCGTGGGCGTAGTCTTCCGCCAGCGGCTGTTCTCCAAGGAGCGGATCGGAGAGCCCGTTTCCCGGCGTGTCCGGCGCAATCACAGTAAACTCGCTCATCAGACGTTCGATCAGCGGCACGTGCTCTCGGCTCGATGTCGGCGACTGGTGCAATAGGACAACTACGGGGCCATTCCCGGCCCGACGATAATGCACCTGGCGCTCGCCATTGATCGTCACAAAGTGTCGGCGGATTGTCGGATGCGCGGACTCAATACCCATGCCACTTTCCCTCGTTTTGTTGGGCAGGCTAGCACGGACGGCTGGTTCGTCAGAGGTCGCTGTGATTGGTCCGCGGGCGACTGAGGCCGACGACCTCGCCACTGCACTCTTGGTCATGTCACCCCACCGCCACGAGATGGTGCCTCAGCAATTCCCGAGCGACTACACGACGAGCACGCCGGGTTAGTTCGAAAGTTGAAGGTTTGTGTTAGGCCCGTTCGCCGGGGCTGCGGATTATTTCCGCGCCTTGCGTTTGGCGTAACGAAGATCGCGCGCGGCCTTCTGCTGTGCCTTCAATTCTTCTGCCGATATTTGGTTCCTGGCGACTTCCTCGGCGGCGAGGCGCGCCTCCTCTGCTCTCTGCGCTGCCTTCTCCGCAGCAATCCGGTCACGCTCTGCAGCCGCCGCCGCTTCCGCAGCAGCCTTTAGCGCCGCTGCCTCGGCGGCCAGGCGCGCCTCTTCCGCTTCTCGAACAGCTTTCTCTGCGGCGCGCGCAGCTTTTCGTTCCTCGCGAGCAAGGGCTAGGGCGAGACGGGCAGCGCGGCGCTCGGCGACTGCCGGGTCGTTGGCGTCTGTGCGCGCTTTGAATTTCTCTAGGACGGCTTGTTTTGCCGAGGTCGCGGTCTTCAACCGTTCGTCCAGGTTGCCCCCCGTAAAGGCACCCTTCGTTTGGTCACGGCTCATTTTTGATCTTTTCACAAGGCTCTTTCGATAGGTTTACAGATCTTCGGGAAACAGGCTCAAAAAGCTAGGTCCTGTGCCTGCAGCGCAGGCCTGGCTTAACTAAAGCGAATTCTGAACTCACTTCTAGACTATGAGCGTATTTAGGTTTCCAATGATATCACCTCCAAACAGCCAGGCAATGTTCGGCGCGTAGTATCTGCTTAATAGGCCTCCGGAATCACGCCGGACTGGAAGTGGGCATGGTGCTCGCCATAATTGGCGCTGTTGTGGGCGAATACCTAGGGGGCAGCCAAGGTCTCGGTCACCTTGCTGTTGCAACCTTGAATTCCTATGAAATCGATTCGATGTTCGGTGTAATCACTCTTCTAACCGTCTTAGGTTTCTTGCTGTATCTAACAATAGTAAGCGCCCGGCGTTTGATCATCCCATGGCATGAATCAGTCCTTATAGAGAGCCAGCCGGCAAGTTAGGAGAAGGGGCTGCGGTATTGGGTGGCTCGACTTGCGTGGGTTACCCTCGGCAGGACACCCATCGTGGAACCGCGCAACCTCAACCTGACTTGAGTGGGAATAAGGTGACGGGCAACGCAGCACGCTGAACCGATTGTAAATTGCGGTTACTTACCTGGTTACATTTGCGAATAGGGCCACTCGGTTCAGCAGCCTCGGGGAGGGCCGCGTGGGAACACTGTTGGTTACAAAGCGGTTACCCAAGTCTAGGCCCAGACAGGCGTTCGCACGAAGGTTGTGCTGCCACACGTGCCCCCGTTTCAGACAGAGAGGATAAAGACTGGAATGGTTGGGCCTAGGGCAAAAACAGAGCCCGCGATCTCCCGCGGGCGTTATGCGCCTTGAAACTGGAGCGGGCGATGAGATTCGAACTCACGACTTCAACCTTGGCAAGGTTGCGCTCTACCCCTGAGCTACGCCCGCGTTAGAGGGGACACATAGCGCGACCCTCGGGTTTTGGCAAGAAGCGGCATTGGGGTGACGCCGAACAACTGTCGACCTAGGGGCCCGACCTACGAGCCCGACCGAGCACCGCTTGCGCGGCGGCCGCTGGCGGGTATCGTTGGGTCATGGGCCACGCCACCGAAACTGACCTTTTTGCCCGGTTGCTCGAACTTGGGATTGAAAGCACCACCCATCGGCATCCACCGGTTTTCACTGTGGAAGAAAACCGATTGCTGCGCGGCCAACTTCCAGGCGCCCACTGCAAATCGTTGTTCCTCAAAGATAAGAAGGATCAGCTTTGGCTTGTTGTCGCTTTGGAGGGTCGGCCGGTCGACCTCAAGACGTTGCCTAATAATATCGGTGCGGCGCGACTTTCGTTCGGCAAGCCGGAAGTTTTGGTCAAGATTCTCGGGGTTGAGCCCGGGTCGGTTACCCCATTTGCCCTGATCAACGATGCCAGTGGCCGTGTCCGCGTGGTACTCGACAAGGCAATGTTGGACCACGACCTGCTAAACTATCACCCCCTCAAGAATACGGCGACGACCGCCCTAGCTGCAGCCGATTTAGTGCGCTTTATCCGCTCTTGCGGTCACGATCCGCTGATTCTCGACTTTGACGATCTGATCTAGCTGCTAGGTGGCATTTGCCCAGGGCAGTGCTAATGTTGGGGCCAATACGAGGCAGTTTGTCTGCCCAACCCAGAAAACCCACAAGTCGGAAATACCATGGTTGAACCCTTGATCGGCGCCGCTGCCGCCGCGCCTAATCTCATCAAAGACAGCGATAGCAAGAACTTCATGGTGGATGTCATCGAGGCCTCCCAGGAGGTCCCGGTGGTTGTGGATTTTTGGGCGCCATGGTGCGGCCCCTGCAAGCAGCTCGGGCCGGTGATCGAAAAGGTCGTCAAATCTGCGCAGGGCAAGGTCAAACTCGTGAAAATCAATATCGACGACAGTCCCGAGATCGCCCAGCAATTGCGCATTCAATCCATCCCGGCCGTGTTCGCCTTTCATCAAGGACAGCCGGTCGATGCGTTCGTCGGCGCCCAGTCAGAAAGCCAAATTAAAGCCTTTGTCGAAAAGCTCGCTGGCAGCATTGGGCCCTCACCAGTCGACGAGGCGCTAGAGGCAGCAAAGGCAGCGCTGGACGCGGGTGACGTCGCCGCAGCTGGCAATCTCTACGGTGAGGTGATGCAGGCCGATCCAGACAATCTCGAAGCAATCGGTGGATTGGTGCGGTACCACCTGATCAATCAAGACCTGGACCAGGCGCGGCAGACCCTCGCCCTCGCCCCGAAAGAACATTTCGACCATGCGTCAATCATCGCGGCGCGTTCGTCGCTAGCACTGGCCGAACAGGCCAGTGACGCAGGCGACCCTAGCGTGTTGCGTGCAGCGGTAGAGGCGGACCCCGCGAATCACCAAGCGCGCTACGATCTGGCCATCGCGCTGATGGCCAACGGCGACAACGAAGGTGCCATCGACCAACTCTTGGAGATCATGAAGAAGGGCGCTGATTGGAACGAAGGTGCCGCGAAGGCCCAGTTATTGAAACTCTTCGAGGCGCTGGGCCCAATTGACGACCTGACCAAAAGCGGCCGCCGCAAGCTCGCCGCCCTTTTGTTTTCGTGACCCATTTCGTCGGCACCCCGGCATTTGCCGATCTGCCTCGAACGATCCCAGTATTTCCGCTGCCCGGCCTCTTGCTGCTCCCCGGCGGGCAATTGCCACTACATCTGTTCGAAGAGCGCTACCGCGACATGATCCGTGACGCGGTTAAGACCGACCGCGCAATCGGCATTATCCAGCCGCGCGACCCCAATAACAGCGAGTGGGCCCCTACCCTGTATGGCATCGGCTGCCTGGGACGAATCGTATCGTTCCGCGAATCAGAAGACGGCCGCTACCACACGACCCTCACCGGCGTTTGCCGATTTGACGTCACGGGTGAGGTTACCGGTGAAACCCAGTACCGCCTTATGAACGTTGACTACACGCGATACAAAAATGATATGGCCGAAGATCGTGACGACGCTGCGGACCTTATTGATCGCGCGACATTCATGCCTTCGCTCAAGGGGTTTCTCTCCCATTTCGAGGTCGACGTTGATTGGAGCGCACTCGACAAAGTCGACGATGCGCCGTTACTTCGCTCCCTGGCGATGACATGCCCATTTGAGCCCAGCGAAAAACAGGCCATCCTTGAAGCGGAGACCTCTACCGATCGTGGCCGCTTGATCACTGCACTGATCCAAATGGCGGCCGCCGCTGTCGGCGACGATGAAGAACGAAAGCTGCAATAGGAGAGTGCGATGACGAGCACACCTGAAGTCGACCCCCGGTTGCTAGAAATTCTGGTTTGCCCCCTTACCAAACAACCACTGCGTTACAATCGCGAGCAGCAAGAACTGATCAGCGATGCCGCCCATCTCGCCTACCCAATCCGTGACGGAATCCCGATCATGCTCGTGGATGAGGCGCGCCGGCTGGATGACGACAACGGCTAACGAAACTCCGCGACCAACCGAAATCAAACTTCGGAAGGCCGACAAAACCCTCACGGTTGCCTTTGAGAACGCCGAGACTTTCACGCTGTCGGCGGAGTATCTTCGTGTCGAAAGTCCTTCAGCCGAGGTGCAGGGTCACGCGCCCGACCAAAAAGTACTTATACCTGGTAAGCGTTATGTCGGGATCGACACCATCGAACTCGTTGGCCATTACGCCGTACGGCTATTGTTCAACGACGGCCACGGTACTGGGATCTACACCTGGGTGTACCTCTACCAGTTGGGCCGCGAATTTGATCAACGTTGGGGACGGTATTTGTCCCAAATGGACGCAAAAAATCTGTCTCGGGACCTTGCTTAAACCATCTGTCCTTCGAGAAGCTTGGGCTTAATCCCGACTGTGCCGCGGGCATGGGCCATAAAGAACTTTTTGACTCCTGGCAGTCGATCAACTGCCGCCAAGCCGAGCCCACGGGCTAGTTTCACCGACTTGATATCGTTGGAAAAAAGCCGGTTCAGCCCGTCGGTGACCGCAAGCAACGAAATGTTGTCGAGCCGCCGCCAAGCTTCATAGCGGCGCAGGACATCGACTTGCCCGATGTCGAGGCCCAGCCGGGCCGCCTCAATAACAATCTCAACCAATGCCGCAGTGTCGCGATAGCCGAGGTTAAGGTTTTGACCTGCCAGAGGGTGCAGCCCGTGGGCCGAGTCGCCAACCAACGCAAGTCGTGGCGCGACGTATTGGTGCGCCAGCGACACCCGCAATGGATACCCCCAGCGGCGGCCAACTACACTGACCTCGCCCATGAAGTCGCCATAGCGCCGCCGCATTTCGGCATCAAACGCAGTGCGCTCCAATCGCATGATGCGCTCCGCTTCGGCAGTCTTCTCGGTCCATACCAGCGACGACCGATTCCCTTGCAACGGCAAAATGGCGAACGGTCCCGACGGCAAGAAATGTTCAT
>Ga0115002_10010071_pt1 | contig 10208 bp, 8 predicted proteins | sample ArcticOcean_MG_C_8_FD_89576 | JGI IMG/M metagenome (GOLD analysis project Ga0115002, IMG submission 89576) | Marine microbial communities from western Arctic Ocean - ArcticOcean_MG_CB11_86 | ecosystem: Environmental > Aquatic > Marine > Oceanic | place: Arctic Ocean: Canada Basin | collected... | reverse complement strand
AGAGGTGAACGAATGCCGTAAAGTGTATGGGAATGCGTACATCAAAGTGAATGCCTTTGATGCCACCCGTGGTAGAGAGACAGTGGCGCTATCATTTATTGTCAATCGGCCAAAGGATGAGCCGGGCTTCGGCGTTGCACGTACCGGAGGCCAAGGCCGCAACATCAAATATAAGATTCATAGCTACGCTACCGATAAGCCGGAAGGTCGCCGCTACGAATAGGCAGAAATTGGGACGCTGGGGTGGGCTTAGGCCTGCCTCAGCTTCTGCTTACAGATGACTGAAAAACAAACCAACGAAGATACGGATGACTGAAGAACAAACCAACGAAGCCACGGATTCAGGCGAGACGGGCGACGAAGCGCCTGCCAAGCGCTTTGCGACCTCGTTTGACCTTCAGGCCGAATACGAAGAGTCGCACATCCAGGACACCTTAGATGAGCTTGACCGAGAGCTGGTTGGACTTGAGCCGGTTAAGGCTCGGATCCGCGAGATCGCAGCGCTGTTGCTGGTTTCCAAAGCCCGCCGAGAGGTGGGTCTGGAGACCGAACCCCCCACGCTTCATATGTCGTTTACCGGCAATCCCGGCACCGGCAAGACCACCGTTGGGCTGCGTATGGCGGATATTCTTCATAAATTGGGGTACGTGCGCAAGGGCCACATGGTCAGCGTCACCCGTGACGACCTGGTTGGTCAATACATTGGCCACACCGCACCGAAAACCCGCGAAGTGATTAAAAAAGCAATGGGCGGCGTGCTGTTCATTGACGAGGCGTACTACCTGTATCGCCCGGAAAACGAGCGCGACTATGGCCAAGAGGCGATCGAGATTTTGCTTCAGGTCATGGAAAACAATCGCGACGATCTGGTGGTGGTGTTGGCAGGCTATGCCGACAAAATGGAAATCTTTTTCCGCAGCAATCCAGGCTTTCGCTCCCGGGTCGCCCACCATTTGGAATTTCCAGATTACTCAAAGGGTGAATTGCATGAAATCGCCCAATTGATGATGGAAAACCAGTCCTACTTATTCGATGACCAGGCCCAAAAGATTCTGCGCGAATACATTTCATTGCGAATGACCCAGCCGCATTTTGCCAATGCACGGTCAATCCGCAATGCCATCGACCGCGCCAAGCTGCGGCAAGCGAATCGCTTGTTCGAAGACCGTTCCGGAAAACTACTTGATCGGGAAGCTTTGATGACCATCGAGGGTTCCGATATCCAGGCCAGCCGCATTTTCACTATGTAGTCAGGCGGGGAGCGGGGAATACCATGGCAAAAAGCAGCGTAGGAAGCGTCTTGATCCCCGTGGCGGCAACTGGAGTCATGTTCGCCGTAGTTCTTGGAATTTTTTTCGGCTCTCAGACAGAACCCGATTCCGCCAGCGAAGACGTGGACATGGCAGCCATAGAACCCGATGTGCCGATCGGCCCCGCCATTGCGGTGCTGCCTTTTCTGATCCGGGAGAATTCGTCTGTCGCCCCTGGGGTCGCTAATAATCTAGCTGATCAAATTACAAAGAACCTAATGGATGCAGAGGGCCTCGCTGTTTCGCCAAAAAATAAGGTGGCCATCTACAGCAACGGAGTGCGTCCATCATTGGGTGAAATGTCCTACGAACTGCGGGTTCGCTACATCTTCCAGGCGATGCTTTATGGCGAAGACAATGAGGTCCGCGTCGACGCGCGGCTGGATGACGGCATGACCGGATACACCTTGTGGACTGGCAGTTTCTGGGCAGACCGGCTCACGCTGTTTGATCTACACACCGAAATTTCCAATTCCATCCTCAGCGAAATTGGTATGGCCGACGCCGCGCCTACAAATTAGCCGCTGAATGAAACCACCAACGCGGCGACAATGATTGCCAGCAACGCCACGATCAGAAAAAGATCCAAAAACTTCATCGCTGGATTTATGTGCCCCCACTATCCTGGTTAATAGCTTCGTCAGAGACCCCGACAAACGTTTGGTGCCAAGATCTCTGCCTTCAGCGGTGCCTACATCTGGGTGATGTTCTAGAGCAGATCATGGCGGGCCATTGCCCGCAGCGTGAATATGATAGGTAAATAAAAAGGACTAAAAAAGCTTTTTTTCCCGCAACCAATCCAAAACGTTCGCGTACAAATACCCGCCGGTGTGAACGTATTCGAACACCGCCCGAAAAATGACAGGCTGAGCAAACCCTGGCAGCCGAAAAACCTCAGTGCCGTCAGCTAAGCGAAATTCAACAGCGGGGGTGCCTACCACATGATGGCGGGCAGAGGTGGCGGCTTGAGTCCTGATTTCCCCATCGAAATCAGTAATAGGCAGAGATCCAAAACGATCGAGGCGGACCACATAAAAACGGTCGTTGATATATTCCCTGACATCCGCTTTGCGCAGAGCGGTCAGGTGCATCTTGGTACAATACTGGCAACCCGCCGCTTCCCAGAACACCGCAAGAATTTTGCCTTGCGCCGAAGCGGCTGCCAAATCCTGGCGCAAATCTCCTAGAGTTGGCTGGAACCAATCTTCTGTCCACAAGCCATCGGGGCCAACGGATAGTTCTGACAGGCGCTCCGAAGCGGCCATAACCGGCGCACCATGGAAAAGTAGACCCAGGACGAGGGTGACCATCCCCGCCCTAGCCACAATGTGGAGCCTGCCTAGGCGATTGCTGCCTCTTTCAGGAAGGATGTATCCATGCTCCAACATTCTTGGAACACCGTAGCGTACAGACTGCAGAAATGCAGCCTGTACTGAAAATTCTAGAGATTTACTAAGTCATCCAATGCGGTGAAATTAAGACACGAGGAGGGCACCGCAAAATATCGGTGCGGATAGCGGACAGCGGTGGGATGCTTATCGATGTAACGGACATAGGCATCGGAATGAGCCAAAAGGACATCCCAAAGGCCCTTGAGAAAATTCTGGTAAATCGACGATGCGTTGGACCGGCGTTACGAATGCACCGGCTTGGGCCTGCCGTTATCTAAGGCCAAAATGGAATTGCACGGGGAAACCCTAAAATCATTAAAGAAACCGAATTCTTGCACCACTGTTCAAGTCAGAATCCCACAGGATCGCACCCTGGACCTAGCGGGCATCTAAGCTCTCAATCCGTGGCCCAAGGGGCCATTGGAATGCTAAACTTTTGGAGCAGACCCCGCCACAACCTCACATCAAGTAATCATGGCAGATGACCAAGTCCCCTCCGCAATCCATCTCGCGGACTATCAACCACCAGAATTCTCCGTCAAATCTGTGGCATTGGATTTTGATCTGGATAACCCAGTTACCCGGGTCCGCACGCGATTGGAGATGCGGCGCAAAGGCGGCGATAAAAGCGCTCCACTGATATTGTTGGGGGATGGCCCTGAACTTTTAACCGTTACTCTTGATGGACGCACCCTGGACCCAGGAGAATATTCGACCGACGACAAAAATTTAACCGTGCATTCAGTGCCAGACGCATTTGTCCTTGAATACGAAGTCGATATTCGGCCAGGGGAAAATACGCAGCTTTCAGGGCTCTACACATCCAAAGGTGCCTATTGCACCCAATGCGAGGCCGAAGGCTTCCGCCGCATCACATATTTCCCTGACCGTCCCGATGTGATGACTACATTCACCGTCACCCTGCGCGCTGAGAAGGCGACGTGCCCCGTGCTGCTTTCCAACGGCAATCTGTTAGAAGAAAAAGACCTGCCCGGTGGCCGCCACGTAGCCGTGTGGTCGGATCCGCACCCAAAGCCATCCTATTTGTTCGCCCTTGTGGCCGGCAACCTGGTCAGCGTCGAAGATACCTTCACCACGATGTCTGGCCGCGACGTGCGCCTGCGGATTTTTGTTGAGCACGGAAATGAAGACCGCTGCGACTACGCCATGGATGTTCTGAAACGGTCCATGAAATGGGACGAAGACCGTTTTGGCCGAGAATACGACCTGGACCTATTTAATATTGTCGCCGTGAGCGATTTCAACATGGGCGCAATGGAGAACAAAAGCCTCAATATTTTTAATGCCAAATACGTGCTGGCCGATCCAGAATTAGCCACGGATTTAGACTATGCTGGGATTGAAACTGTTGTGGCTCACGAATATTTCCACAATTGGACCGGCAACCGGGTCACCTGCCGAGATTGGTTCCAACTCAGCCTGAAAGAAGGCCTGACCGTATTCCGGGACCAAGAATTTTCCGCCGACATGCGGTCCTCCCCGGTGACTCGTATCGGCAACGTGCGCGGACTTCGAACAGCGCAATTTCCGGAAGATGCAGGCCCATTAGCCCATCCCGTGCGGCCAGATGCGTACATTCAGATCAATAATTTCTACACCGCCACCGTTTATCAAAAGGGCGCCGAGGTCATCCGCATGATGCACACGTTGCTTGGCCGCGACGGATTTCGCACTGGGATGGATTTGTATTTCGAACGCCACGACGGCCAAGCAGTGACCTGCGACGACTTTGTTGCGGCTATGGAAGACGCCACAGATACCGACCTAACGCATTTTAAATTGTGGTACAGCCAAGCAGGAACGCCAGAACTGACCGCAGCCACATCCTACAACCCGGACACCCAGATTTTTGAACTGACGCTTTCACAGACGATCCCCGACACCCCGGACAAGTCTGGGACTGCCCCCATGCACATTCCAGTCGCCATAGGTCTGGTAGACCCTGAAAACGGCGACATGCCGTTGGTATTGGAGGGTGAGACCCCTGCAAACGCAACAACGTCCCGCGTGTTAGAGCTGACCCAGGCCACCCAGACATTTCGCTTTATTGGCGTGAAGTCGCAGCCAATCCCGTCTTTGAACCGGGGATTTTCGGCCCCGGTTACTTTAGTTTTAGAATTGGGCGATTCTGCGCGGGCTAAAATGATGGAGCGGGATTCTGATCCGTTTGCCCGATGGGAAGCCGGTCAGCAGTACGGCGCAAAGGTCTTGTCGGAGATGATCGGCACAATCCAGGACGGCAACGACCCGGTGCCCGACCCCGCGATAATCGCCGCGATCGGATCCACCCTACGCGACAGATCCCTGGACCAGGCCACAATCGCCTTGTCCGTCCAACTGCCAGTGGCAGGGTATCTGGCGGAACAAATGGAGGTTATCGATGTGGATGCGGTTCACGGGGCACGGGAGGCTCTGCGGCGGGCCATCGCCGAAAGCCTGCACGATGACCTATCCAAAACCTATCAAGCCAACCAAAGCAACAAAGCGTACTCTCCTGACGCTGAGTCCGCTGGCCGGCGATCCCTGAAGAACATCGCGCTGGCCTATCTATCCAAAATGGAAGACACAGAATCCCTTGATTTAGTGCGAAGCCAATACTACGACGCCGACAATATGACCGACATCGTTGGTGCCTTGGGATTGCTGGTCAACCTGGATGTTCCAGACCGCAAAAAGGCGTTAGAAAATTATTTTGACCGTTTTCAGCGAGATGGGTTAGTAATTGAAAAATGGCTCAGCCTTCAAGCAATGAGCACGCTCCCTGGAACCCTAGAAACCGTTAAATCGCTGATGGGGCACGAAGCATTTTCCATCCGCAACCCCAACAAAGTCCGTGCCTTGATCGGTGCCTTTGTCATGGGCAACCCCACAGGTTTCCACGCGGCAGATGGATCTGGCTACGAATTTTTGGGCGATCGGGTCATTGACCTTGACGCTCTAAATCCGCACATCGCAGCCCGGATGATCCCGCCTCTGGGCCGTTGGCGGCGGTTCGATGCTGCCCGCCAGGTCTTGATGAAAGCGGAATTGACCCGCATTCTGGACACCACGGGATTATCTTCAGATACCTACGAGTTGGCCACAAAGTCTTTAGTTTGACTCTGATTCGAGAAAATTTTGGCGCGAGCAGGTCGTGATTGCTCTGAGCGGCCACATAAATCTGATCGGTAAACTAAAAACCCCCGAACAGCGCGGCGCGGTCGCCGGAACGTACCAAGTCGATGACCCCCTGGAACACCAATTCCAGGGTGGCTTTTTGCCCTGATGAATTGGTCACGGCCACCATAGTGATTCCCAGATCTGGGAGCCGATACATCATGGATTCAAACCCAGCACCCGCGCCTTCGTGGCCGATCGCTGGGCCACCATCCGTTTGGCGGCGCATCAATCCCATGCTGAATTCCATGACCACACCATCGGCACGAGTCCAACTTGGTGGCTGAACATCGATCAAGGCTTGTTGATGATCGGGGCTGAGCAATTCACCGGCAAACAGTGCCTCGGAAAAGCCCGCCAAGTCGGTGATGGTGGAGACGATGCCGCCCGCAGCCCATGCCCAACTGGGGTCGACCCCAAATAAATTAAACAGCCCATCCCGGGCTTCTGAAAGTTTGGAACCGATGCCGTACTCGACAACATTTGCAGGCAGGGACACATAGCCGGGAATCAATCCGTCGGCACCACCAAACCGTGTTGATGTCATTCCCAGGGGATCAAAAATGCGGTCTTGAAATTCTTCGCCAAGAGTTCTGCCCGACACCGCTTCAACGGCAACACCAAGCAATGTGGCGTTCGAGTTTGAAAATTCCAACCTCTCCCCTGGGCCAAAGCTTGGTCGATAACCGCGGCCACTGATAAACGACAAGGTTTCCGCCGGGGTCCATATCCGGTCTGGATTATATTCCGATCCCAAAAACGCCTGCTGGAAGCCAAAAGTTTCCACGTAGTCAAAGACCCCAGAGGTGTGGAGCAAGGCATGGCGCAGGGTAATCTTCTGAACGTTGGGAACTTTGTAAACTAAGTCCAAACCGGCCAAAATCGGCACTGTGTCATCCAGGCTAAGAAGCCCTTCATCAGCCATCTGCATGACTGTGACCGCCATGAACGGTTGGGCCACACCAAAGGCTAAAAATTTGTCATCGCGCTTAAGCGGCGTGCCATCTTCGACACTGGACACCCCAGCCTGGCCAATCCAGACAGCGCCGTCATCAGACCGTACGTACAGGCTGACACCCGGCAAGCCCTTGGCCACCGCATCATCCAGAACCGCAGAAAAATCTTCCGGCCCGCTGCACGCTGCGACTGCCAGAACCGCTGAGAGGCCGGGAGCCAATAGCATTTTATTCAAATTCATGGGGCCTCTATTCCTGCTTTGGCATCAGCGACGCGGGCTTTAACGTCAGAGACGCGGAATTAATACAATATCGTTTTCCGGTGGGTGCCGGGCCGTCATCAAAAACATGGCCCAAATGCGCATCGCAATGGGAGCATAACACCTCGGTTCGGGTCATACCGTGACTCTGATCGGACAGCTCGGACACCGTTGCACTATTCATGGGCCGAACAAAGCTGGGCCAGCCCGACCCAGAATCAAATTTATCGGCCGAGCTAAACAAGTCCTTACCGCAGCATACGCAGGCGTAATCCCCTGCAGTTTTTTCCCCGTCGTATTGGCCTGTGAAGGGTGCCTCTGTACCACCTTGGCGGGCCACCGCAAATTGCTCAGGGGTCAGCAAGGCGCGCCATTCAGCCTCGGACTTCGTCACTTTATCTTTGGGCACGGATTCGGACACTGGATCCCCTAGTAATGGCACGCCATCCTAGCCCGAAGCTCAGACTCCTCCATAGCGGAACAAATCATGTACAGATTACCCTTCGATTGGTATGGTTTAACCATGAGTCAGCCCCCATCGATCCACGTGATGTGTCAGGGTTGCGGGGCGGCCGGCACGGGAGCGGACGATGCATGCCCCGCATGTGGCTCTACCCATATCGTGACACACGGAGAATTGGGGACGCTTTCCATTGCCCACGTGGATTGCGATGCCTTTTACGCGGCGGTAGAGATCCGCGACAACCCAGCACTCGAAAATGGGCCGGTGATCGTTGGCGGCGGTATCCGCGGGGTCGTTACCTCGGCCTGCTACAAGGCCCGGGCATTTGGCGTGCGCTCCGCAATGCCCATGTATCGGGCGCGCGAGCTGTGCCCCGACGCCGTGGTCATCAAACCCGACGGTCGCAAATACTCCAAGGCAGGAAAAGCAGTGCGCAGGTTGATGGAACAGGCCACACCGGCGGTGGAACCGGTTTCGATTGACGAAGCATTTATGGATTTGTCGGGGACCCAACGCACCCACAACGCCGCGCCCGCACAAACCTTGGCTCGCCTTGCCGCCCGGATCGCCAACCAAGTGGGCATAACCGTTTCCGTGGGGCTTAGCTACAACAAGTCCTTGGCCAAAATTGCGTCCGATTTCAACAAACCAAAAGGCTTCGTTGTCATCGGTCGCGCCGACGCCCAAAGCTTTTTGCACCCGAAGCCAGTGCGCATCATCTCTGGGGTAGGTCCGGCTCAGGAAAAGCGCTTGCACGCCGCTGGCCTGCGCACAATTGGCGACATCGCTGCCCGCAGTCCAGAAGAAATACATAGGCTGTTTGGAGGTGCGGGCACCAAACTTGCGCACCTCGCCCGGGGCGAAGACCCTCGCACTGTGAACACCACCCGTCACCACGCCAAAAGTGCATCGTCGTCCACCACGTTCCGATTTGACCACGGTGATTTTGAGACGTTAAAGGCTCTGTTATGGGGCCAGTGCGAAACCTTGGCCCGGCGACTAAAACGGGCTGATTTGGGCGGCCGGTCCGTGACCATTATTTTGAAAACGTCGAATTTCAAAATCCGGAATCGGTCCATGACGATTCCCGCACCTACCCAATTGGCAGAGGTCATTTACCATACAGTTCTGCCCAAATTAGCGAAAGCGGTGGACGGGACAACATTCCGCCTGATTGGCGTGCGGGTATCCGACATGTCAGAGGGCGATGATTGCGACCCACCAACGCCATTCGACCCTGGCGCCGAGCGCCGAGCGCAAGTTGAACGCACCATGGATAATATACGCGCCAAGCTTGGAACAAGGTCGATCTCGAAAGGGTTAAATCTGCCGTCCCAGAACACCTATGTGGACGCCGAAGCGGAATGGTGCTCCTCGGACAAAAACGGATCGGCGTGAATATCGTGCCTAGCGACGCCAACCGCAGCTGTCACCTTGACAGCAGCGGCCACCATGGGCGGAGGGCCGGCCACATAACATTTGAATCCGGTCATATCAGGAAAGTCATCGGCTACTGCATCAGTCACATTTCCTAGACGTCGGGTTGAACCACCTTCGGGTTCAGACAACACCGGAACAAATGTGAAATTGCTGTGCGCTGCTTGCCAGTCCAAAAAAAGTGGCTCGGCATACAGATCATCATCGGTGCGAGCGCCTAAATAAAAATAAATCGGCAGCCCATTTTCCAATTTTAGCGCCGCACCGATGATGGATTTAGCAGGAACAAGCCCGGTCCCACCAGCGATCGCAAGAATCGGCCCTGAATGCTCAGGCCGCAAATAGGCATCCCCGAATGGCCCATCTATGGAGACAGCATCTCCCAGGGCTAGCAACGTCCTCAGGTATTCGGAGACGGTTCCGGAACTACGGACGCTAATATGAAATTCCAGGTGTGATTCTCCTGGATGGTTAGCAATCGAATAGTCACAGGGGGGAAAATCAGCAAATCCCAGGCGGACGTATTGGCCCGGGCGAAACGTGAACCCTGAGTCCAGTTCGAAAACTAGACTCAGGACACGCACATCCGACGTGGGAGCAGAAATAGCAGCCACTCGCGCCGAGATTAAAGCCGGGGGCTCCAACAGAATCGCGCCGCCGTTACGTAAACTGCACGGGCGTACCTATTTTTTGCCCTTAATTTTGCGCCTTGCCTTTGGCTTCGCCTTTTTCTTAGGTGTAGCCCTCTTCTTAGGTGCAGGCTTCAGCCACTCTGGCACCTTTGGTTTCGTTTTGGCTCTAACCTTCTTCTTAGGTGCAGCCTTCTTCTTGACGGCAGCCTTCTTTGGTTTCGCCTTGGCTCCAACCTTCTTCTTAGGTGCAGCCTTCTTCTTGGCGGCAGCCTTCTTTGGTTTCGCCTTGGCTCCAACTTTCTTCTTAGGTGCAGCCTTCTTCTTGGCGGCAGCTTTCTTTGGTTTCGCCTTGGCTTTTGCCTTGGGCTTCACCTTGACCTTGGTTGTTGCTTTCTTTTTCTTGATGGCAGCCTTCTTCTTGGCGGCAGCCTTCTTTGGTTTCGCCTTGGCTTTTGCCTTGGGCTTCACCTTGACCTTGGTTGTTGCTTTCTTTTTCTTGATGGCAGCCTTCTTGGGCCTAGCCTTAGCTTTTGTCTTCTTCTTGGCGGCAGCCTTCTTGGGCTTTGCCTTAGCTTTTGTCTT
>Ga0115002_10010070_pt1 | contig 10209 bp, 8 predicted proteins | sample ArcticOcean_MG_C_8_FD_89576 | JGI IMG/M metagenome (GOLD analysis project Ga0115002, IMG submission 89576) | Marine microbial communities from western Arctic Ocean - ArcticOcean_MG_CB11_86 | ecosystem: Environmental > Aquatic > Marine > Oceanic | place: Arctic Ocean: Canada Basin | collected... | reverse complement strand
GCAATCGAGAGTTTCTTCTTCGGCGGCATGCTGCCGTCAGCCACGAGTTCAAACAACGAACTCTCATCGCTGTGCTTCAGACGAACGACTTTCCCGCTTTCTCCGCCCTTCAGCAGGGCTTCGCGGCTTGTCAGATCCAGCTCGCCCTTCGGATCACTGCCGCTGTGACATTCCAGGCAACGACCGACCAGTATCGGAGCGACTTTCTTTTGAAAGAAATCCGCAGACGTCGGCGCGGGTTCCGCAGCCTGAACCGGCTCGATTAACCCAGCGCACAATACGGTCCATGCCACGTATCGAATCATCGCGAATCCTCAGTGCATTCCCGGCGTCGCTCGGCGACGCACACCATCATGATAACACGCCCCACCCACGATGTCTGTCGATGTTCTCCCACTCGACTCCGGAATCGCCTATAATGCTCGCGACAGGTTCCTTGCTTGGACAGCCAAAATGTTTCGTTGTCGATACATCCCAACCGAAGCCTCCGCGCGAGCGGTCACTGCGATCGTCATCGGCTGGGCGGTTTGTCTGTCGGTCAACATGGTCTCAGCTCAAGACGACAAGCCTCGCTTGCGCGAATCGGTCTCGCTCGATACCGACGACCTGGTGGTTCGACTGCTGGACACCGTCCGCGAACATGTCGACGCCCAGCAATGGGGGCAGGCGGTCGAGTTGCTGGAAGACATCGTCGATCGACATGCGGAGAAACTTGTGCCGGTCGAACGGGGACGCTACGTCAACGTCGGCCGTTATGCCAATCTGATGCTGGCGTCGCTCCCCAAAGCTGGACTTTCCTCGTATCGGAAACGCATCGATCCTCAGACCAAGCGTTGGTTTGAAACGGGCCGAGACGACCACGATACCGCCTTGCTACAGCGCGTGATTCGTCGCGGCTTTGCCAGTAGTTACGGCGACGATGCACTGCAACTGTTAGGCGACCTCGCGTGGCAACGCGGAGAGATCGGCGTCGCCCGCAGTTTATGGACACGCATCCTGCCGCTTACGCCTGCCGATGACGAAACTGCTCCTCTGCTCGTGTTGCGATATCCCGATTCTGATCTCGATACACCGTCGCTGCTCGCCCGGCTCGTGCTGTGCAGTCTTGCCGAGGAAGACCGCGACCGCACGGCTCGGGAGTTGGCTCTGTTTCGCGAGCGTTTCCCGAACGCGGAGGGATTGTTGGCCGGACGATCGGGAAAGCTGGTCGACATCTTGCAGGCACTGGCCGCAGACTCGGACACATGGAATAGTCGAGTCGATTCGAGCCGTTCCGCCGTCACATTCGCCGGCAACGCTCGACGCAACAACGTCACAAGCATGAAACTTGCCGTTGGTGCTCCGTCGTGGTCCGTCCCACTCAATAACGCCCCGGTGAAACCTCAAGTCGATCATCTCGCGTTACGTGATCGTGGGCCGCTATCGCATCATCCTGTTGTGGCTGGGAATGTCGTTCTGGCGGTCGATACCGAACGTGTTTTGGCATGGGATCTCGCAACCGGTCAGCCTTGGCCTGATGCGGATGATTCGCCCGTGTTGTATCCGTCGGTGGCAGGGCAGCGTGCGCCGCAGCCGTTTCAACCAACAGCCGGCGTTCCGCGTTTTACTCTCACCGTCGATTCCGGACGCCTCTACGCGATGGTTGGTTCGCCGGTCACTGTGAAGGCTGAGGGTGAACTGAGTGATCTTCGCAACGAACTGATCTGCCTCGATCTCGCGCGGGGACAAGGGAAACTGGTTTGGAAAAAAACACCGCTGGAAGTCAGCAATCAACAAGCGGGATGGTCGTTTGACGGGGCCCCACTTGTCGTCAACGGTCGCCTGTTCGCCCTGTTACGACGAGGTCGTCCGGAAACGCAGATTGACTTGGTCTGTCTCGATGCCGACACGGCGAATGTCGTGTGGCGTCGCAAGATCTGTGCGGCAGATGTCGGAATCACAGAGTCGCGAAACTTCATCAGCCACCTGCTTCCAATATACGGTGACGGAGCAATCTTTCTCTCGACCAATACGGGAGCAATCGCGGCAGTCAATGCCGACACCGGTTCACTGCAGTGGGTCGTGACTTATGAAAGTCATCCGCCTAGCGACATCGCCGAGTTGAGCGATCACACCAAACAGGGCTTGGTCCCTTGCCTCTACGATCACGGCGTGGTGTTCGCCGCCCCGACGGATTCACCCAACGTGATAGCAATCGATGCAGCCACAGGCGTTGTCGGTTGGCGTCGCCGTTTGCCGGATCGCGTGCGACATCTCATCGGTGTTTCACACGGCCGACTGATCGCCTCCGGGAATTCACTCTGGGCGCTGGACACGCTCACCGGCCGTTTGCATTGGAAGCACACATCGCGCGACCCGGCCCACTTCGGCTACGGACGGGGCTTGCTCACAGGTGAGACCGTCTGGTGGCCGAAACGGGAAGCGATCGAACGATTCGACGTGCGAACCGGTCGACCCGTACAAGACGGTGGCACAATCAATCTTCGACGTCGCGGTGGAACGGGCGGCAACCTGTTCGCCGCCGACGGAATGCTGCTGGTCACCGAACCCCGGCGAATCGTCGCTTATGGCCGCGCATCCGGATCGGGTGCCTCACCACGAGAGACAATTTCATTCAACAGACATTCGCCACTTCGCCCTGGACTCGTCAATTTGAACCCAACGGTGTCACGATGACCGACGCGCCGATCGATCTGTTGCTGCAAGCCGGCCGGGTTGTCTGTCCAGCAACCGGACGCGATGCTGCCGGGGCGGTCGCCGTGCGCGGTGATCGAATTGTTGAGCTTGACGACACGTCCGGCTCGTCGCCACAGCGAACACCCACGTTTCCCGATGGCATCCTGCTCCCGGGGTTGATCGACCTGCACGCCCACCCGGCAAAGAGCGGATCCAAATACGGCGTCGACCCCGACATCGAATTCCTGCCCCGTGGCGTAACGACCGTCATGTCACAGGGCGACACCGGCTCCGCGAATTGGAACGTGTATCGTGAAGAGACGATTCGCGGCTCGCGGATTCGTGTCCGACTGGCTCTCAGTTTATCGTCTGCCGGTGAATCGATGGCAGGAGGCTGTTTTGAAGATCCCGATTGGGTCGATGTTGATGCGTGCGTTTCCACAATCGAACAGGCGGGTGATGATATTTGGGGGATCGCGGTCAATGTGAGCCGCATCGGCTGCGGAACGACCGATCCCCAATGGGTTCTACAATCTGCATTGGAAGCCGCCGAGCGCACGGGCAAGCCGCTGTTGTTCGGTATGCGCGTGCCAACCGATTGGCCACTCGCCGAGCAATTGGCGTTGCTGCGCTCGGGTGACGTGCTGACCTACTCGTTTCGTGGAGAGGATTGGAGTCTGGTCGATGAATCCGGGCATATCCGACCCGAAGTGCGCGCGGCCCGCGAGCGCGGTGTCTTGTTCGACGTAGGTCATGGAATGGCGTCGTTTGAATTTCCCGCCGCAGAAAACGCCATCGCCGATGGCTTTGCCCCCGACACAATTTCGTCAGACTTCCACGTCAAACATCTCGGCAGCTCCCCGCCCCACGATTTGCCTCGCGTGATGTCGAAACTGCTCGCCGCTGGTATGACCGAACACGACGTCTTCTCAGCCGTCACTTTTCGACCGGCAGCCATTCTCGGACTGTCTGAGGAGATCGGTTCTTTGAACGTTGGTTCCTGCGCCGACTTAACCGTTCTCATTCCCATTCCCGACGAAACGGAACTCGCCGACGCCGTCGGCAACCGGCGGGAAGGGAAATGCTGGCAGGCCGCCTGCGTCGTCCGCGCCGGGGAAATCGTATTCCTCGACGATCGTTTCACCAACGAAACGTGGTAAATACAAGCCCGAAGCGCAAGCGAGTGGGTTCCCGGAGTCCAGTCGCTTGCGCTTCGGGCTTGTAAAGGCGACAAGGTGTTGTGTGCGTGCATGCAACGCGGCGTCCGGTTAGAATTTACCGATGCGGATTCCGCAATCGAATCGTCTTGTTCTCCCAGGAGCAGCCAACACGTGTCGTCTGACGAACCCACCCCGGCCGCAACCGATGAGTCCGATCTTCAAGCCGTGCATCGTCTCGAAGAGGCGTATCACCGCCTGACCAACGAGCTGTCGAAAGTGATTATCGGGCAGCAGCAGGTGATCGAAGAGTTAATGATCGCCATGTTGGCCGGCGGGCATTGCTTGCTGCTCGGCGTACCGGGACTGGCGAAAACGTTGATGGTTCGCACGCTGGCTGACACGCTGGGAATGTCGTTCAACCGCATTCAATTCACGCCCGACCTGATGCCCGCCGACATCACGGGCACCGAAGTCATTCAGGAAGACAAAGCCAGCGGATCGCGCGAGTTTCGATTTCTGAAAGGCCCTGTGTTCGCGAACGTGGTGCTGGCCGATGAGATCAACCGCACCCCACCGAAAACTCAGGCGGCGTTATTGGAAGCGATGCAGGAACATCAGGTGACCGCGGGCGGAGTCCGTCATCAACTTCCCGACCCGTTCTTCGTGCTGGCCACGCAAAACCCGATCGAGCAGGAAGGCACGTATCCGCTTCCCGAGGCGCAACTCGACCGATTCATGTTCGAGATCCACGTGGACTATCCCGATGAAGAAGAGGAGTTCGAGATCGTCCGCCAAACGACTGCCGAAACGCAGCCGAGTGTGAGCGAAGTTCTCTCGCACGCCGAGGTGAAATCGCTGCAAGCGATTGTTCGCCGCGTGCCGGTCGCCGACCACGTGATCCGCTACGCCATGCAGTTCGCCCGGCTGACACGCAGAGAAAAGGGCGACGTGCCCGACTTCATCGAAGAATACGTCAGTTGGGGAGCCGGGCCGCGAGCGAGTCAGTACCTGATTCTCGGTGCGAAAGCCCGCGCCATTCTGAACGGTCGCTCGTACGCCGGCACCGAAGATGTTCGCGCGGTCGCTGCCCCCGTGTTGCGACATCGGATCATCACAAATTTCAACGCCGAAGCCGAAGGCATCACCACCGACGACATCGTCGCCCGGCTGGTCGAAATTATCCCCAACGACCCCGCCGCCACAAAGTCCACCAACAACTTCCCCAACGTCTTCAAATCAGCCGATTGAAATCCAAGAGTCAATATTTGACAAATATCATTCCGCCGCTACGCCTATGTTGGTCCAGAGAGCGTTCGGCAGTCGTCTTCGTCTTTGCCGACGGGAATCCCAATTCGGAGTGTCGACGACCTGACCGCTTGGATCGCGTCATGTATGTCCAATGAAGATTTTGCCGATCACATCATTGTGACTTTTGTCATAGACTGTGACTGGGAATTACTGCTCGCGCCGCGCCGGTCAGAACATGTCGCTTGCGCAGCTGGCGGGCCTGTCTTGTCGGCAGGTGAAATGACATTCTCCCCGGAATGTGACATCGTCGAAGTCTCGAATCACTCAACTGGGTTTTGTCCTGAGCCTGAGTCATGGAAGTATGTTGCGGCTGCCCTGGACCGTCTTTCCCTCTCTCATCCTGGCGCGTTCACGAGGCCGGTTGTCTTTCGCCTTTGCCCTGAGTGTCACGAACGAAACATTGTGAAGGACGATTGGTTCGTCTGTGATCTGTGCGGTAGCGATTTGCCCAAATCCTGAAACTTCCCGCCGGCATGACCTGCAGCAGAACTCAATCTGGTAGACAAGCCGCTGAGTTATCGATTCTTCTGTAGTGCTCGGTAGCCTCGCGTTGATACAATTGTTGGCGATCCAAATCGTAAGATGACGAATTGCTAATTCTAACCACTAACAACCAACCACTCATTTTGGACGACTACCAAAAATATCTCGACCCGGCCGTGCTCTCGAAGATTCAGGGGCTGGAACTCCAGGCCCGGTTGATCGTCGAGGGCTACGTCAGTGGTTTGCACAAAAGCCCGTACCAAGGGTTTTCGGTCGAGTTCGCCGAGCATCGCGAGTATGTGCCGGGCGACGACTTGCGATACGTCGACTGGAAAGTGTTCGGCAAGACCGATCGCTTCTACTTGAAACGCTACGAAGAAGAAACGAACTTTAGCCTGCACGTGCTGTTAGACACCAGCGAATCGATGCAATACCGCTCCGAGGGGGCGGCCGTTTCCAAGTTGGAATACGCGCGCTACATTGCCGCCGCTTTGGCGTACCTTGTCACCCAGCAGCAAGACGCCGTCGGCTTGGCAACGTTTGATACGCAGGTGAGGAACTTCGTCAATCCGTCGACTCAGCCGTCGCACTTGAAGCAGCTGTTTCATCTGATGGACGAAACCCCGGCAACCGGCGAGACGGCCATGGCTCCCATCTTTCACGACTTGGCCGAGCGCGTTCGCAAACGAGGGTTGGTCGTCATTCTGAGCGACTTATTCGACGACGTTTCGTCCTTGTTGATGGGACTGAAACATTTTCGGCACCGACGGCACGACGTCAGTGTGCTGCAAATCATCGATCCAGCCGAACAGGATTTCCCCTTCGACGAGCCGACGCTGTTCAAGGGATTGGAAGGCATGCCCGAACAAATGACCGATCCGCGTTCGCTGCGGAAGGCCTACAAAGCGGAGTTCGAGACGTTCCTCGATGAAGTGCGTCGCGGCTGTCGCAGCCTGCACATGGATCATTTCCTGATCCGCACCGACCAGCCTCTCGACGTGGCGTTATCACATTTCCTGACCACCCGAAGACAGCGTTTGCATTCCGGCTGATATCGATCCTAACCCGAAGCGTCAGCGAGGGACGCAGGGATGACGCGGCGACACGGTGATGAGGCGACGCGGAGAACGACTGACGGCAACCAGCCACATGCTTGTTCTTGGAGCCTCGGCGCGATTCAATAGCAGAAAGCGAAAGCTCAACTTCATCGCGGCATCGCTGCGTCAGCCTCAACAAACAAGGTGAAACACATGACTGTAAGAACAATGTCCCTCGTTCTCGGCCTGTCACTCCTGGCAACTTCCGTCGCTCTGGCCCAAGAGAAATCGGCCCCGAAAGAATTCAACGGCCTGCCGTTGTTGTACGCCGATAGCTTCGACTCGGGCAAAGCCACCCGCTGGGAACCAACGGATGCGAGTGCATGGAAAGTCGAGAAACAGGACAACAACTTCGTGTATCACCTTCTCAAACGTCGCAGCAAATTCGAGCCGCCCGTCCGCCAGCCCTACAATCGTTCGTTGTTGAAGGGCATTAACGTGGGCAGCTTCGTGCTCGATGTCAAACTGCAATCCACGATTCCCGACTACAATCACCGCGACCTCTGCCTGTTCTTCGGCTACCAAGATGACTCACACCTGCATTACGTCCACTTCGGAAAAAAGGCCGACCCGTACGCCAATCAGATTTTCATCGTCAACGATAAACCTCGATTGAAGATTTCGATCACCACCAGCAAGGGCACCAACTGGGACGACGCCTGGCATCACACCCGCATCGTCCGCGACGCGAAAAGCGGCAAGATCGAAGTCTACTTCGACGACATGAAAACGCCGGTGATGACAGCCGTCGACAAAACCTTCACCTGGGGCCGGGTCGGTGTAGGATCGTTCGATGACACGGGAAACTTCGACCAGATTCGGTTGTATGGGGAAAAGGTTGATCCGCCGAAGGCTGCGGGGAAGTGATTAGTACGATCGTGTCGCTTGTTCGGAGCGGGACCTGTTGCTGGAACGATTTGAACGTTCATAACCTCGCTAGGTGAGCGAAATCGATGGATTCAGCTCCAAGTGAGATCGATCGTGCCCGTGTAATTTGCTTCACGCTCATCGACGAGCGTCACCACCACACCCGCAACACTCGGCAGATTGTTGACGGTGTGGTTCAATCCGCCGCCGCAGGCTTGGCAATCTGCCAATACGATGGAGACTGTGGGTTCTACCTGTTTGGCTGTGACGATAACTGGAACTCGGTCACGGATACGTGGCATCAATCTTTGGAAGATGCACAGGCGCAAGCCGTATTTGAATTCGAGGGGGTATCCGACACTTGGCAATTTCCAACTGAAGTCAAGTAGTGGGGACTTCCGTTTGCATCACACCAGGATGAGAAGGATGCCCTCAGCCACCGTTCCCGAATTGTGCGGCCGTTTCCACGAGGGTGTGCACCATGCAGCCGGTGGCTCCGCCTTCGCGGTGGGACTTGTTGCTGGATGCGAAGGCTGGGCCGGCGATGTCGAGGTGGACCCAGGGTTTGTCGCCGACGAAACGTTGCAGGAACTTGGCTGCGGTAATCGCTCCGCCCCAGCGTCCGCCGATGTTCTTGATGTCGGACACGTCGCTTTTGATGAGGTCGTCGAACAGGTCGAACATGGGCATCTGCCAGGCATCTTCCCCACAAGTCTTGGCAGCTGAGAGAACCTCGTCGCACCACGGCTGATCGTTCGCGAACGCACCGGTGACTTCTTCTCCGAGAGCGACAACGCAAGCTCCGGTGAGCGTGGCCAAGTCGATGATGCGATCGGCTCCCTTGTCGACGGCATACGAGAGCACGTCGGCGAGCACGAGTCTGCCTTCGGCGTCCGTGTTGAGAACTTCGATGGTCACGCCGTTGCGAGCGGTGAGCACGTCGCCCAGTTTGTAGGACGACCCGCTGACCATGTTCTCCGTCAGGCCCATGTAACCGGTGATGTTCACCGGCAGATTCAGCCGGGCGATGGCGGTCATCGCACCGAGAACCGTTGCGGCTCCGGCCATATCACATTTCATGGTCTTCATGCCCTCAGACGTTTTCAGGGAGAGACCACCGCTATCAAATGTGACGCCCTTGCCGACCAACGCCAATGTGGGGGCATCATCACCGCCGCCGCGATGTTCGAGGACAACAACGCGCGGTCCCTTCTCGCTGCCGGCAGCGACCGCCAAGATGGCTCCCATGCGTTCCTTCTGGAGACGCTTCTTGTCGAGCACTTCGCATTTGAGGCCGTGATCGTTCGCCAGTGCCTCGGCACGTTTCGCAAAGCTGGCAGGATAAACTTCGTACGCAGGGCGGTTAACGAGATCACGCGTGATGTTGACCGCTTCGCCCAAAATGCTGCCGCGTTCGACGGCGGATGCCAACTCTCCTTGATCGGCATCGGCAGAACCAAGAATCGTCACGCTCTGAAATGGATGATGAGCACGCTCGGCTCGGTAGAGATCTTGTCCGACGCAGCCGACTGTGAAGGACGCCGCAATTTCACAGGCCACGTCGGTCGCTGTTAGCCCCTCGGGGATTGCGACGGCGACCGTGCGATTTTCTTTGCCCGATGTCTGACGGGCAGCCGACATCAAGGCTTTGTGCAAGATGGTCGGGTTCAGCGTTTCGACGTCGCCCAGTCCGACCAGCAACACGCGGCCGGCCGCAATGCCCGGTGCATCAGGAATCGTCACCCGCTCGGCTGGTTTTCCGGAAACGTCGCCCGATTCGATCAATCGGCCCACCGCGCCACCGAGGGATTCATCCAGCGAGGCCAACGCCCCGGTCAGTTGTGGTGACTTCGTCATCGGAACGATGAGCCAGTCTGCGGCGGCTTCGCTCCAGGGTGTTGTCGCAAGTTCCATTGCCATCGGTGTCGTCCTTCATGCCCCAAGGGCGGATTGTGCTGGAATTCCGGTGAACCGAGACTCATTCAATCGAAACGGCCGTTCGATCGCAAGTGCCCATCTGGTTCCGGTGGGTCTGGAAATGAAAGTCGGTCCGTATTATCATTCCTGCATTCGCCCGGCGTCCGTTTCAGCCGTGTGCCGTTTGTCGTTTCGCATCGGAATTCACACAGCCATGCCCAGCATCAAATTCGTGAAGGAAAAGCGGACTGTCGAAGTCGCAGCGGGAGCCAATCTCCGCCAAGCCGCGCGGCAGGAAGGGGTCGAGGTGTACCCCGGAATCCACAAGACGTTCAACTGCCAGGGAATGGGCATGTGCTGTTCGTGTCGCATGCAGATCAAGAAAGGGGCCGAGAACGTCAGTAAGCAGGGGTTGTGGGAGAAATTCAATCTGTTCTTGAACCCGCTCGGATTTTTCGCCCGCCTGGACAACGAAGACGGGCTGCGATTGGCCTGCCAGACCACGGTGCAAGGCGACGTGGAAGTCGAGACCCAACCCGACTTCAACTGGCACGGCGACAAGTTCTGGGGCTAGTCCCGTAGTAGTCCGTCTATCGTTAAATGATGGTTGGTATTAGACTTTCGTATGGGGTTGTTTTCAAGGTCATTGGGGGAGGCAAGGATGCCGCACTCGAATCAGAAAGTTGCCGTTTGTTTGGATG
>Ga0115002_10010066_pt1 | contig 10213 bp, 12 predicted proteins | sample ArcticOcean_MG_C_8_FD_89576 | JGI IMG/M metagenome (GOLD analysis project Ga0115002, IMG submission 89576) | Marine microbial communities from western Arctic Ocean - ArcticOcean_MG_CB11_86 | ecosystem: Environmental > Aquatic > Marine > Oceanic | place: Arctic Ocean: Canada Basin | collected... | reverse complement strand
CCATCAAATCAAATGATGTTGAATCTCTTTTTTCTAAAAGATGCTTACGTAAAGCAGCTTTTTCAGGATTTGATGTCAATTCCCTTTGATATTGCAGCTGCAGTTACAGTATTTTTTAAAAGCATGGCAACTGTCATTGGTCCTACTCCGCCTGGAACTGGTGATGCGAATGAAGTTTTTTCAATAATTTCTGAATAATCTGCATCTCCTGATAATTTTCCATCATGTCTTGTAGTTGCAACATCAATTACTACCGCACCTTCTTTTATCATATCTGGTGTAAGCTTGAAAATCTCTCTATTACCAACTCCTGTTATTACAATATCTGAATTCAAACAAATTTTCTTTAGATCTTTTGTCTTTGAATGACATGTAGTTACAGTTGCGTTGTTTTGCAACAATAGATGATAAAGTGGTTTACCTACTAAATTACTTCTGTTAATAATTACAACATTTTTTCCTTCTAATTCAATATTGTAATATTTGCACATCTCAATAATTCCTGAAGGTGTACATGCCACTAACACTGCTTTTCCAATTGATAAAAGTCCCACATTTGGTGGTGTTAAACCATCCACATCTTTTTCAGGTAAAATTTGTGTTGTTGTAATGAATTCATTGAGGTGAGATGGAAGTGGTAATTGTACCAAAATACCATGAACTGTCTCATCTTGATTTAATTCTTCAATTAATTTGTTTAATCCTGCTTGTGTAATTTCTGCTGTTGGTGTATGATCCTTTGTTAATATTCCAACGTCTTCACATGCTTTGTGTTTATTTCTTACATAAGTTGCAGAAGCTTGATTATCCCCTACAAGTACTGTTGCAAGACACGGTGTAATTCCTTTTGTTTTTAAATCATTCACAATATCTGTAACTTGTAATTTGATACTTTTTGCAACTTCCAATCCATCAATTTTAACTCCTGTCAATGTTGCTAAATTCACAAAGCAAGTAATAAATCCTTGATTATAAAATCACAGAAAACAAATTATTGGGTAAACAAAAATTATTGGTATGTTCATTGCAATTGTAGATGTCAGTCTAAAAGAAGAGAAAATATCTGAATTTAAGACCTGGATAACTGAATCAAACAAAATACTGTCAAAATTTGACGGATTTATTTCACGGCGCCTTCTTGAGGGTGAAGATGGTTCAAAAAGAATAATGGTTGAATTTGAAAATATTGAATTATTTAGAAAAATGCATCAGAGTCCTGAACATCAGAATTTTCATAGTGAATTGGGGTTTTTTATGGCGAAACCTCCTCAACGTCAATTCTATCATGTAGTTGCTGAATAATATGAAATTTGAATATAACACACTTGACTACCTTCGTAAAATAGATGATGGAAACTCATATTTTCACACTTTTCTAAATGGAGACACTCTTGCAGCAGGAGTTTTAATCTTAAAACCCGGTGAAGAAGATACACAAATTCCTCATGATTCTGATGAAATGTATTATATTTTAGAAGGAGATGGATTTCTGAAAATAAAAAATAAGAATTACTCTTTAAAAAAAGGAAAAGTATTCTTTGTACCAAAAAATACGGAACATTATTTTTTTGGAAATAAGAAAAAATTAAGTGTTCTTTATTTTTTTAGCGGACCTGATAATTAATCTTGAATCTTCACTTTTCTTCCCTTGATCAAGATCTTCTTTCTAGCAAAAAGTTCTACTGCCTTTGGATAAATCTGATGTTCTTTTGAAAGAATCTTCTTTGAAAGTGTTTTCTCTGTATCCCTATTGCTTACTTTGACAATCTCTTGTAAAATTATTGGTCCCGTGTCAACCCCTTCATCAACAAAATGAACTGTACATCCAGAAAATTTAACTCCAAATCCAATTGCTTGTTTTTGTGCATTTAGTCCTGGAAATGCTGGAAGGATTGCAGGGTGAATGTTTAAAATTTTATTTTTATACTTTTTAATGAAATATGGGCTAACAATTCTCATAAACCCTGCTAAACACACTAGTCCATTTGTAGGTGTAACTTTGTATTTTCTTAAAATGGAGATTATTTCTTTATCATATTGTTGTCTTTTGCCTTTGTAATTGGCACTATCAATTATCTCTGTTTGAACTCCAAGTTTTTTTGCAATTGCTAACCCTTTTGCATTTGGTTTGTCTGAAATAACTACCGCTGGATTTATTGGAATCTTTCGTTTTTTTATTGCACTAAGGATTGATTCCATATTACTCCCTCTTCCAGAAATTAGAATTCCTAACTGTAGCAATAACTGTATTTTATTCCTCATGAAAATAAAGCATTGGATTGTAAAGTAAACCCAAGTTGAAAGAAAACTTATCTTATCAAGGAATTCTAGTTAATTATGGGAATAGTATCAAAAATTATGATATTAGGAGGCGTATTTGTTCTCTTCTATGGTATATTTACAATGGTTGGTGTCTAATTATGCAAGTTTTTTCTATAAATAGAACTTGAATTGTTTGTTTGTTAACATTTTGCAAAACTTGCAATTTATAATCAAAACTTTATGAAATAATATATTGAGAAATATTCGACTGACAAAAAATGGTATTGAATGTACGAATTCCACCTCTACTGTATATCTAGATCCAAAAAAAATACAAAATGAAGGTGTACATTTTGTTTCTCATGCGCATATTGACCATCTGCCAAATGGTGGTGGTGGCACTATCTTATCTTCTACTGAAACCAATAAAATTGCAGAATTACGAGGCTTTACCCTCAAAAACTCTGTTTCCACACTAGAACATTTCACTCTTGTAGACAGTGGTCATATTTTTGGTTCCAAGGGGCTTCTCTTTGATGATATTTTTTACACTGGAGATATCTCCACACGAGACCGTGGTTTTCTAAATGGTGCAAAAATCCCTAAATGTAAAACTCTAATAACTGAATGTACATTTGGATTGCCTGAATTCGTTCTTCCTCCTGTTATTGAAATTGTTAAACAAGTAAACGAAATAATTGCTAATTTGTATTCTAAAGGAAAACCTGTACTTCTTCTTGGATATGAATTAGGAAAAGCACAAACACTATCTCAATTATTTAGTGACTGGGATCCAATCTATTATCATGACTCTGTAAAAAGGATGAATGACTTGCATCGTTCAATGGGTGTTCCACTAAAAAATTCTTTAGGCCATACAGAAGCTGAATCAAAAGGACTTTTAGATAAAAAACCTTGGGTGATGGTTGCACCAATGATGAGTACAAAAAATAATTTTATCAAACACATGAAATCAAAATATGGTGCTATAACAATTGGATTTAGTGGATGGGCAAACTCCAAAAAATTTGGTTTCACAAGAGGGGCTGATTATTCTATGCCTCTAAGTGATCATTGTGATTATGATGAATTAATTCATCTTGTCAAACAATCTGAGGCTGAGAAAATTTACACAATTCATGGATTTGTTAATGAATTTGCTATGGATTTGAATAAACTAGGATTTTCTGCTCAACCATTACGCGAAATCTCTTTGGATAATTTTTGTTAATAAAATTTTTATAATAATTTAAACTCTCTTGAAGAAAAAATATAGATGTCCATCAAAATCTAACAAACTGCTTCTCTAACTGTTTGTCCTTGGAAATTTTTATCAAACCATTCCTTGTATTTTGGTTCATTGTCATACCTATCTAAGTAATGCTGTAAGTCTTTTTCAGGATCTGGGAATCCGGGAATTCTTATTTCTTTATCTCCCATTTGTGGAACCAAAACTTCTCTAACTGTTTGTCCTTGGAAATTTTTATCAAACCATTCCTTGTATTTTGGTTCATTATCATATCTATCCTGATAATATTTCAAATCTTTTCCAGGTGCGGGAAAATTAGGAACTTTGGTAGCTGAAACTAATACTACTTCGCTTTGACATGTTAGCCTCTCTTCTACTTCCGTATTTGATGAAAACAAATCTGAACTACTGCCCATATATGCTGCACCTCCACCAATTATAATTACTGCAATCAATCCTATGACAATTCCTGTTGCTTTTCCTTTTCTTGATTTTCTTACACTAGTATGATCTGTCTCTACATGTTCTATGAATTTCTCTTCTATTGTTGGCTCTTTTGATGCCAATTCTTCTTTTCTTGGCTGTGATGCCAACTCTTCTTTTCTTGGCTGTGATTCATTTTTAGTTTGTGCTCCGCAATTAGTACAAAATACATTCCCCTCTAAAATTTTACTTCCACACTTACTACAAGAATTTGAAATACCCTTTGATAATCTTCTATCTGTACTTGGTTTGATATACGGGTCTCTTGTTTTTGCTTTAACCTCTGTAATCTTAAATGATGATTCTGTCGACTTTCTAATTCTTGGAACCCTAGTTTCTTTCATCTTGCTTGTCATTTGTCTATGCCTTGGAGTCAAATACTGCTCAACTAGCGCATCAACATATTTTCTATCTTGCATTGAAATCATGCTTCTTTTTTGAAATGATTTGATAATCTGCTTTAATCTGTCTGGATTTCCCTTTCCTATTTCTAGGAGTTTTAGTGCATCATCTATAGTTGAATCTGACATGTACTTAGTGCTAAATTGAAATGTTTATAAAAATTGGTACTGACTACCACTCTTCATCTGTCTTCAAGACTGGTTTTCCACTCTCTATGGCAAATCCCATGATTTCCAATGTGTCTTGCGCTGTTTTTGAATTTCTAATTAAGATGTTCTCTGCAAGTTCAATTCGTTTCTGTTTTGATATGTTTTGACCAATTTTGTACTTACCGTTCATCTCTTTTGGTATAATCTTGATTACTACTACTTCATTGAGAACTTGCATGTTTTCTCTCATAGGCTCATATTTGCCCTCTGGTTGGTATTTTTTCATCAGTGCATTGAGTGCAAGAGCCTTTTCTGTTGAGTCACTGACTATGACAGCTTCTCCTTTTATTACTACACTGATGTATAATGTATCTGCTAATGATGCGTCATTAGGATCAAAAAAATATGATGGCAAAAACTCTAAATTTCTATCTACTTCAAACCCTACTTTGGAATTTCGTTTAACATTATCTAGTTTTTCACCTCTTATGTGAGAATGCATGTATACTATGTTATTGATTAAAACAAAATTCATAGGAATGATTTGTGGATATCCATTTTTGTCTATGCTGGAAATTCTCCCAGTCTGTTCTTCATTTAGAAATTGAATAATCTTATCTTTAGACTTGATAACTAATTTTCCTAATAACTGCATATGACTAGAATTTCTTTGTCAGTTAAATTATTTTTCTTGATCTTTAAAGTATGGGATCACTTTACTGGCAAACTTGTCAATAGAACCAAAGTAATTTGAACCCCAGAATCTTACTACGAAATGATTTACTCCTGCTTTAAGGAATTTCTCGAATACTTCAATTACATCGTCTGGTGTACCAACTCCTGTTGATGATCTTGCGATTTTATCTGGGATGGTTGTTGCTGCTTCTCTCATCTTCACAATCCAATCTTGATTTGACATTGAATATTCTGTAAAGTATTTCTTAAAATCAAATCCTTCCACTTCTTTTAATCCATGAACTCTAAGAATCTCTGGTTTAAACAAACTAACTTTTACTGCTTCTTTCATCTTTGCCCAAGATGTTTCTGCATCATCTGAAAAGTATACGTCGACGTCTAGTGCCATCTGAAAATCTTCTTTTTCTTCTTCAGTTCGTCCATTTTCGTTCATTGAATTTACAATCTGATCTTTATGATCTTCAAACAATTCTGGTGTGTATCCAATTGGCAACCACCCATCTCCATACTTACCTGTCATCTTTAGAGTACGTGGTCCTCCGGATGCCATGTAAATTGGAACATGTGGCTGTCTTACTGATTTTGCTTGTAGACATGCTTCTGTTAACTGATAATACTTCCCTTCCCAGGTTTTTCTATTATCTGGGTCTGAATCATAAAGTTGTTTTATGATTTGTAACTGTTCTTCAAATTTTGACACTGGTTTATCAAATGGAATGTTGAATTCTTTTAGATTTTGTGCTTCTCCTGCACCAATTCCTAGTGTTCCTCTTCCTTTTGATAATCTATCTAGTGTAATTGATGCCAATGCAATGTTTGATGGATGTCTTCTTAATGCATCTGTTACACATGTTCCTAATTCTACATTGTTTGTTACTGCTGCAATTCCTGCAAGCATAACCCATGGGTCATTTACAATTGCTTTACTCCACTGTGGAACATTTGAGTGGTCCATATACCAAATCGAATGATAACCTGTTTTGTCTGCAAGACTACATGCTGTTAAAATCTGGTCTTCGGTTAATCCTAATCTTGCAACATTCAATCCATTTTGAATTCCGAATTTGAGCATTTTCCTGAAACTATTCAAAAATGGCTGTTAATAAAGCATAGCGGTTTTATTTGTCACTAGTAAATAAAATATAAAAAATAAATAATATTTTAGAGATTTCCGGCTTTAATATCGTTAAGACATTTTACAACATCTTCTTTTGAAATTGGAATTGGATTTGGATCCAAATGACCTTTGTCTGTCATTACAACATCTGCTGCTTGATCAACATCTGCTTTAAGTTCTAATTTGTCAAATCCCATCTTCTCGATAATTTCTTTGAATCTATCGTAAAATATTGATTTGTTATGTTTGTGGGCAACTGTGGTACATGATGAAAGTGAATAACCGTGTGGTACCCCTTCATTTGAAAAGACATATGATAATGCATGTCCTAATGTAGTTGAACAGTTTCCAAAGCCCATTCCTGATAACATCGATCCATATGGATAATTCTCTGGTTTATCATTCATTATTGCATCATACAATACGTCGAATGCTTGTTTACACAATGTTTTGGTAAGGTCGTTTCCAAGTTTACTATCATAACCTTCTGTTGCTTGTGCACATGCATCACATACTGAACTTTTGATAACTTGCTCAGGTGTTCCGTTCATAAAGTATGAATCAATTACTGCTCTATCTGCAAGGAATCTATCTTCTCGGAGTAATTTCTTTTTTCCGTCAAACTTTAGAACACAATATGTTGTCATTTCTGCTCCTGTACCAAACGTTGTAGGAATTAGAATTTTCTCTACACCCATTTCTGAAGCTGCATATTTTACAACATCCATTGAACTTCCTCCTCCCAATCCAATCATTGCACTAATGTTTTTAGATTTGTATTCTTCAATTACTTCTTTAACCATTTCAATTGATGGTTCTGGTTGAACCTTGTCATACAACAAGTAATCTTGTATGCCCATTTTTCCTAACCACTTGTCAGATAATTCTGGAGGGACTGTTGTTACTACTAAAGCATTTTTTGGATATTCAGCTTGTGACAATACATCTTCCCCAAATTGAATTACTTTAGGAATTCTTACTGTATTCACGTTTCATGTAAAATAACTATTCTTTTTATACCTTACAATATCAAAAACTTAAGTTATTTTCATTTAACCATAGTTAATTGATCAAAAAACCATCAAAATTAACTCTTAATGCTCATTTTCAAGCAGTACTCTCAATATTGGATGAGGGTTTAGAATCATCACATCCGTCTGTTTATTTAAAAAACTATGTTCTCAAAAACCAAATCTTATTCTCAACTTCTAAAATAGATCTCAAAAAATTCAATCAAAAATTTCTAATTGCAATTGGAAAATCAGCTGGCACCATGGCAGAATATGTTTCAAAAAAAATTAATTTCAATAAAGGACTTGTTGTAGTTCCAAAAGGCATAACTCCTAAACTAAAAAAATCAATTGAAATCATTAATGCTGGTCATCCTATTCCGAACCATAACAGTCTCAAAGCTGGTAAAAACTTGATCTCATTTTTGAGTCAAACTAAGAAAAATGATTTTGTGTTATTTTTGATATCTGGTGGTGGTTCTGCGTTGTCAGTTCTTCCTGATTCTATTTCCCTTCGTGATAAAATAATTGTAAATCAAATTCTGATTAGATCAGGTGCTAACATTAACGAAATTGCATGCATTCGCAAGCATTTGTCTTTGATTAAAGGAGGGCGTCTAATTCAAAATATGAATTGTACTGGAATATCTCTTCTTGTATCTGATGTTATAGGTAATGATATCGGTTCAATCTCGTCTGGAATAACATATTGTGACAAATCCACATTCTCCGACTCACTCAAGATTATCAAAAAATTCTCTCTTCAGAACAAGTTACCACAATCTGCAATACAAATTCTGAAATCTGGACTGAAATGTGAAATTCCTGAAACTCCAAAAAAATCTCGCATCAAAAATATTATAATTTTAAACAATACTTCATGTCTTTCAAAAATGAAAAATAAATCTAAAACGCTAGGACTCAAAACATATGTAATGCCAAACATTACTGGTAATCTTAATCACGTTACAAAAATGATTGCTTCCAGAGCATTAAATTCAAAAAATAATTGTATTGTATTCGGTGGAGAACCAACTGTCACTGTAACTGGAACTGGAAAAGGTGGACGTAATCAAGAACTTGTATTACGTTTGTATGAAAAACTAAAAAATCAAAAATTTAATTTTACAATTGCATCTATTGGAACGGATGGAATTGATGGAAATACAAAATTTGCTGGAGCTCTATTTTCCACTGAGTATGAATGTGATGGTAAATCATATCTAAAAAATAATGACTCATCATCATTTTTTAAAAAGTATGGGGGATTGATTAAAACAGGTATTACTCAAAATAATGTAAATGATATAGGTGTAATTCTCAGACATAACTAAAAGAATCTCTTCCTGCAGTATCTTTTCCTTTTGCAAAAAGATGTCTTGTTGATAAATTCTCTTTCGTATCTATTAATTGAAACTTCATCTTCAACTTACGAAGCTCTGTTAATTGTTTAATGAAGTATATCTTATCATTAATTATTTGGTTTTCTGATTTTTTTCCTTCAGTAAAAGTTTCATACACCATTTTAGAATCACACATTACATCGACTTGATCATTGTCTTTTATGATATACACGCCTAATCCCCAGTAAATTCCAATATGTAATGCGATAAACTTTGATTCTTCAGTATCTTTGACGTCTAATTTTCCTCCAGACAAATACGCTGGAGGATGTGCTCTAATCTGCTCTGCAAGCTTTTTGCCAGTTCTAATTGTCCATGAATACTCATTCACGTTTCCATCAAAGAAAATATCATGTTTCATATGTCAATCAAAAAGGTGTTTTTTGTCTATTTAATTTGTATTCTGGTCTTAATGATCCATATTGAAATTAATTTTCATGATGAAGTCACATAATTTCTTTAGAAAAATGGTTGATGAATTAGTAGAATTCTCTGCACATGATCCTGAATTGGCTGATGGAATAAAATGGTTAGATGGTCAGGCTCAAAAAAAGGGAATTACATTTTATGATATGGTCTTTGAAGTCTTGTACAGTCATGACGTTACATCAAAAGCCAAAAACTGGTTAAAAACAAGAAATTAATTTATTTTCGATTTTCTATTGGAATGTAAGTGCATCCTTGCGGCCCTTCATATTTTCCAACGTATGTTGCCTTTGGTCTGTATAACATTGGTTTTGGGGCTGCTTCCGCAAATTTTTCCTCAATTACATGTGCCGCCCAACCTGACACACGTGAGATTGCAAAAATTGGTGTATTCAAATCCATTGGAATACCAAGCATATAGTAAACCGATGCACTGTAAAGATCAACATTTGGAAAAATATCCTTTTCTTTCCTATTCTTCATTATTCCTGCAGTGATTTCTTCAATTTTTTTTGTGATTTCAAACCATGGCACTCCCATCTTTACAGATAATTTTTTTGATAATTCTTTTAAAACCATTGAACGTGGATCAACTGTTTTGTAAACTGCATGCCCCATGCCCATAATCCTATCTCCATTTTCTATTTTTGATTTGACCCAACCTTCTGCATTTCCTTCATCTTTGATATCTAGTAACATTTTCATAACCTCGAAATTTGCCCCCCCATGTAACTCTCCACTTAGTGCACCAACTGCAGCACTTACTGCAGAATACATATGGGCACGAGTAGATGCAACTTCTCTTGCAGCAAAAGTTGAAGCGTTGAATGTGTGGTCTGCATGCAAAATAAGGCATACATCAAACACTCTTTCCATTTCTTTATCTGGTTTATTTCCAGTTAGCATGTAAATGAAATTTCCAGCATGGCTTAATTCTGGATCAGGCTGTATGACCTCTTTATCATTTCTAACTCTATCCCAACTTGCAATGATGGTTGGAACCTTTGCAATTAGAT
>Ga0115002_10010064_pt1 | contig 10213 bp, 4 predicted proteins | sample ArcticOcean_MG_C_8_FD_89576 | JGI IMG/M metagenome (GOLD analysis project Ga0115002, IMG submission 89576) | Marine microbial communities from western Arctic Ocean - ArcticOcean_MG_CB11_86 | ecosystem: Environmental > Aquatic > Marine > Oceanic | place: Arctic Ocean: Canada Basin | collected... | reverse complement strand
GAATCGTGTCGGCAGAGAACCTGATCCTGGATTTCTTGCTCAGAAGAACCAGCCGGGAAGTGGCCGCCCAGGTCGAGGTGCTGGCGCTAGCTCGCCAGACGGCCAAAGAGAGCTTGGCGCGTGTGGTGCCGGGCGTAACGACCATCGCGGACATCAACGCCCGCGTCTACTACTCGGCGGTGAACACGCCGGACAAGACCGTAGCGGTCTCGCAACCTGATGTCAGGTGGTTCATTCACAACCCCAACTACATATTGCAGCGTGGTGACCTGTTCGTCGGTGGCGGCGGCGGAGGCGGCGGCTACCTGGGCTTCGGGGTAGATACGAAGATTCATGCGTACATCTTGCGGGAAGGGGAAACCAAGGTCCCTGAGTTCATTCAAGAAGTCTTCGATCTGGCCATCGCGGGCCAATGGATCATGCGTGACCACATGAGGGTCGGCATGACCGCCGAAGAGTCGCTGGATGCCACGGTCGAAGCGATGCAAGAGGCCGGCTACATCTACACGCCGTTCAGAGACATCGGCACGCAAGACTACGTGATGATCCAGGAGGCGCTCGCCGGCACGGACGCGCCCGGCTTTTCCATCGACAATCACGCCTTCGGCAACTACGGGGATATCGGACCGTCGATGGCGGCGTTCCGATCAGACACCCATCATCTGGTCATTCAGGACAACCACCTGTTCGCCTTCGAGTACATGGTCCACAAGAACATCGCTGAAAGACCCGGCTATCCGTTGGCCTTCAATATCTCTAATCCTCAACTCATCACCAGCCGGGGAGTCGAGTTCATTCAGCCACCGAATGAAGAGATCTTCCTGATCCGCTGAGAGTGTGAATATGCGGTTCAAACTCGATCTCCCGGCGCCCACCGGGAGGCTCTCGACGATGCCTCGCATCGCCATCGCCATCGCCATGACCATCGGTGGTGGTGCGCAGGCGCAGCAGTTGCAGGAGCGGTTCCTGGAACACTTCCACTACCGCGAAATCGGCCCGACACGCCAATCCGGTCGCATCGTCGACTTCGCTGTGCCCGATCGCGCCACGCAGCCCTACACGTTCTACGTGGCGGCGGCCAACGGCGGTCTGTGGAAGACCACCAACAACGGGCAGAGTTTCGAACCGATCTTCGACGAGCAGAACCTCATCGTCATGGGCGATGTTGCGGTGGCCCCGTCTGCACCCGACACCGTATGGGTGGGCACCGGCGAGCCCAACAACAGCATCACCGATCCCTATGCCACGTACTGGGGCGACGGTGTCTACAAGTCGACGAACGGCGGCGCCAGCTGGACGAACATGGGTCTGTCGGATACCCACCAGATCGGTCGCATCGTCATTCACCCGCATGACGCGGAGGTCGTCTTCGTGGCGGCGCTGGGACACCTGTACTCGGACAACGCCGAGCGGGGGGTGTTCAAGACGACGGACGGCGGCGCCACCTGGGCTCACGTCCTCGAGATCACTGACGGGGGCCAGCATATCGGCATCGTCGATCTGGTGATGAACCCGAACGATCCGAGCGTGCTGTATGCGGCCGCCTACGACCGCGCGGCCACCCCGTGGATGTTCCGCCAGGGCGGCCCGGCTGGGGGCATCTACAAGACCACGGACAGTGGCACGACCTGGACGAAGCTTGCCGGCGGCCTGCCCACAGGCGACGTCGGGCGCGTCGGCCTGACGATCTCGCCACAGAATCCGGAGATCATCTATGCCAGCGCCCTGTTGCCGGGAGACTCGGAGGAACCAGAGCGCCAGTACGAAAACTGGGTCTACCGAACCAATGACGGCGGTGAAACGTGGCAACAGATGAACGCCGCGCCACTCGTAGGCGGCTCCTACTTCGGGCAAATCCGTATCGACCCGAGCGACAGCGAGCACGTCTACCTGCTCGCCTTCGGCAACCAGCATTCCACCGATGGCGGCCGCACGTGGAGTCTCGCCTTCCGCTGGGGCGGAGACAACCATGCGCTGTGGATCGATCCGGACGATTCTCGTCACATGTTGCTGGGATACGACTACGGCTTGGCGATTACCTACGACTCAGGCGACAACTGGTACCACCCCGATGAGCTGCCACTGGCGCAGTTCTATGGCATCTGCGTCGACATGGCCTACCCGTACAACGTCTACGGGGGCACACAGGATTTCGGAACCTGGAAGGGTCCGAGCACGAAGAAAGGGCGCTTCCCGATCCGTTTCGAGGACTGGGAGCACATGCTCGGCGGCGACGGCTACGCTTGCCAGGTCGACCCGAGCAACGATCGCTGGCTATATGCGGAGTCCCAGAACGGCTCCTTGTCCAGGATCGACATGCGGAGGGGAACGCGCAAGAGCATCCAGTATCAAGGTGTGGAGGTGCGGTTCAACTTCGACGCACCGCTGCTGATCTCACCCCACAACAGCGACGTGATCTATCACGGCGCCAACGTTCTGCTGCGTGCCTCCTCTCGCGGCGAGAGCTGGGAAGTCATCAGCCCCGACCTGACGACCAACGACCCGGAGCGGCGAGAGGTCGGACCGCTTGCGTACAGCACCCTCACGACTCTGGATGAATCGCCGGTGCAACAGGGCGTGATCTGGGTGGGGACTGATGACGGCAACGTGCAGTTGACCCGCGACGACGGCCAAACCTGGACGTTGCTCAACGACAACATAGCCGGCAACCCCGGCTACTGGGTCTCGAGCGTTGAAGCCTCCCATCACGCGGCGGGCACGGCCTACGTGGCCTACTTCGGAAGACGCCGCGACGACTTTCGGCCGTTCGTCTACAAGACAACCGATTTCGGGACCAGCTGGACCGCGATCGTCGACGGCCTACCCCCGGATGAGCCGATCAACGTACTCGTCGAAGACCACAAGAACCCGAATCTGTTGTTCGCCGGCAGCGAAAAGGCGGTCCACGTGAGCATCGACGGCGGCGGTCACTGGTCGCGAATGCAGAACAACATGCCGAATGTCGGCGTCCACGACCTGGTCATTCATCCGCGCGAGAACGATCTCGTGGTCGGTACCAACGGACGCGGGTTCTTCATCGCTGACATTTCGCCGTTGCAGGAGTACACCCCCGACGTGGCGGCGCGCGATGTGTATCTGTTCGCCATCGAGCCGGAGGTTCAATGGGTGATGTCGTCGCAGCGCGCCGTCAGCGCACAGAACTTCGCCGGTGAAAACGAACCCTACGGAGCCGTCGTCAACTACCACCTCAGGGACGCCGTCGCGGGCGGTGCGAGTGTTCGAATCTACGATGGCACGCGGCTGATCAACGTGCTGAGCGGGACCGCGGCCGCCGGGTTCAATCAGGTCATCTGGCCGATGACCCGGCGTCAGCCACGGTCCCCCGAAGAGATCGCGCGCTGGAACCGAAGGCAAGCATTCGGCGATCAGGATCCGCAGTTCTTCGACTACTACGACACCGTCGATTTCTATGGCGATCCGGATGAGGAGGTCACGGCCGACGGCATGTCGATGCGCACTCGGGTGGACAATCCCGGACCCCTTGAACGCGACTACAAGTACTTTCGCGTGCCGCCCGGCACCTATCGGATCGTTCTGGGGGTCGACGGGCAGCAGCTGCAAGGACAGGTCGACATCCTGGCGGACCGGTGGTTCGACCGTTGAACTCGCGCCAGGTCAGCTCCGTCTGATGAGAACCGGGAAACTCGACCGGAACCCGGCGATCAGTGTCGCCGACCGCGCCGGATCGAAGGAGAACCGACAAATGATCAACCGTTGGAACGTGTTCAAAGCGCTAGGGATTCTCATCGTTGCTGTGTCGGTTCCGCATGGCGCCGATTCCACTCCGCAACAGTGGACGCCTGACGACCCCGGCAGCGACAACATCGAGGTCGTCGCGCATCTTCCGCTCGGGCCGCGGCTGAGCGTTGCCGACATCGAGATCGAACAGGAGCTGGACCGCCCGTTCGTCTACATCGCCCGCATGGTGTACGGCAGCGTGGGCGAGAAGGGCACGGACATCATCAGCATCGAGGACCCTGCCAACCCGAGGGTCATCTACCGCTGGCGCATCGAGAACCAGGATCTACACCAGGGAACCGGCGGGATGGACGTCAAGTACTTCAAGTGGAACGACAGGTACTACCTGGTGCAATCGGTGCAGTTCAACCAGGGCGGCCCGAACAGCGCGATGGGAGCGGTCATCCTCGACGTGACGGGCCTTCCCGATCCCGCCACGGTCCGAGAAGTGGCGCGCATTCAGGCACCCGACCAGCCAACCGGCTTCCACAACATCTTCATCTACACGCACGCCAACGGTCGCGTGTTGCTGTTTGCCACCACCGAAGGATCGGCCGTCAACGTGTACGACCTGGGCGACGTCGTGGAGGATCGGCAGGGCGAGGCCCTGGTAGCCACCGTTCCGGTTCCGGTCGGATCGGGGATGAACCCGATGGCGAGCTATCACGACATGTACGTCGCCTACCACGTCGATAGTCAGCAGGACCGCTTCTACGGTGCGGGAACGGGCGGCTACTACGTCTACAACGTCACCGACATCGCCAACCCGGAGCTACTGGTCGCGCTCATCGACATCGAAGGGGTCAAGGACGGGCACACGTTCAGCGCAACCCCCGACGGTCGCTACGTGGTGGCCGAAACCGAGTACCGGTACGCACCGCTGCGGATCTTCGACCTGCAGCCGGCCCTCGACGGAGAGGTAACGACCATCCAGGTGCCGATCTCGGTATGGACCGCCGACTGGCACCACCTGGTCCACAACCAAGAGATCCGCTGGCCGTACGTCTTCGTTTCCGGCTACATGGACGGCCTGCAGGTGTTCAGTCTGATGGACCCGCACAACCCCGCAACGGTGGCCTATTACGACACGTACGTGGGGCCGCTGAACACCGACGTCTACCCGACCGACAACGGCGCCTTTGGTGTCGACGTCCGCAACGCTGACGGCCTGATCGTGATCAGCGACATGACCACAGGTTTCTGGGCGTTTCGCATGGATGGATTTCGCGGCTGGAACGGAGCCGATTGGGGTCTGCCGGACATCTCCAGTGCGCAGCAATGGCCCGACGGCGAGCGCTAGTCCGGACGATTCATGCTTCTTACCCCGAAAACGTGGAGCCGGCAACATGAACATCCCGAATCTCGGACGCTATCTGCTGGCGATCGCGTTGCTGGCCCCGTCGGCCATGTCGCCTGCCATGACGACCGGCTTCTCGGGCGGTGGCCAGGCCCCCGGAACGGCGCAGGCGGGCAGTTCACCGTTGCCGCTCATCGGCACGCAGCGGGTCGAGTTCACCACTGCGGAGGCCACCTGGCTTTCGCTGGATGTGTCGCCGGATGGGAGCCTCCTCACCTTTTCGATCCTTGGCGATCTCTACACGCTGCCGATCGGGGGTGGCAAGGCGACGCGCGTCTCGAGCGGCGTAGCGCTCGACACGCAACCGCGCTTTTCGCCCGACGGCCGCAGCATCGTGTTCGTCAGCGATCGACGCGGTTCGGAAAATTTGTGGGCGCTCGACGTCGGTAACACTGTCGATGACGCTACAGCGGAGTCGGCGGCCAACGGCCTGCGCGCCATCACCAGCGGTCGAGACTCGTCGTATGCATCACCGGAGTGGAGCAGCGACGGCAATCGCGTGGTGGCGTCGAAAACAGACCGCTTCACCTGGATCGACGTTGATCACAGTATTTGGATCTTCAACGCCGACGATGGCAGGGGCGAGCAACAGCTCGTGAACGGCGACCCGCTGCATGCCATGGGGGCAGCGTTCGGGCCCGACGGCTCGTTGTACGTCGCTCACCGGCGTCCCGGCGACGGTCCCTTCGCCCATAGGATCGGCCGTTTCGACTCGGAAACGGGCGAGCTCGTTGATGTGGCCAGCCATCCGGGCGGCGCCATCCGCCCGGCGCTGTCTCCCGACGGCCGCTGGTTGGTGTACGGCTCGCGCCACGACGGGCAAACCGGCTACCGCCTGCGCGATCTGGTGGCCGACACCGAGGCCTGGCTGACCTATCCGGTGCAGCACGATTTGCAGGAAAACAACTGGATGGGAACCTCCACCGACCACATGCCGGGCTATGCCTTCACGCCCGACAGCAGCGCGATCATCACCTCGATCGACGGCAAGATCTACCGCGTCGCTGTTCCCTCCGGCGAACGCACCCTGATCCCCTTCGAAGCCGACGTGGCGCTCGACATTAACGAGCTCGTGCATTTCGAGGAGCGTGTCGCGGACGGGCCGGTTGAGCTGCGACAGATCCGTTTCCCGTCGCTGTCGGCGGACGGCTCCGCGCTGGCGTTCACCGCCGTGCATCGGCTCTTCGTGCGTGACATGGCCAGCGGCGACACGCGCCAGCTCGGCAACCTGGAAGTTCTGCAGTCGACGCCCTCCTGGAGCAACGACGGCAACTGGCTGGCGTTCGTGAGCTGGTCGGACTTCGAGGGCGGCCACCTCTGGAAGATCCGCGCTGACGGCGGCGCATTGGAACAGCTCAGCCAGGCATCGGCGTTCTACAGCGATCCGGTATGGCTCCCTGGCGACCAGGAGTTATTGGTTGCGAAGGGACCCTGGCAGCAGCGCGGCGAGCGCATGGCGTGGAACCGAATATCCGCCGCCGGTGGCGACGCGGTGGCGGTGGCGCCGGTTTCCGGCTCGCGGCCGCACTTCGCCGCGGACCCGGACCGCTTCTACACCTATGAACGCTCTGGCGAGCTGGTGTCGATGCGCCTCGACGGCAGCGATCGGAGTGTGGTGTTGCGTGCCTTCGGCCAGCGGCCACCGCTCGGTCCCGGCGGTGCCCAGCCGGCCGACGACGTGGTGATGGGACCCGACGGGCACTACGCGCTGGTTACTGCCAACTACCAGGCTTACCGGGTCCCGGTGCCGAGTGATCCGACGCGGAGCATCTCCGTTTTCGAGCCCGCCGCCGGCGCGGGGGTGGAGAAGCTCAGCACCCTGGGAGCCGAGTACGCGAGCTGGGGACGGCGTGGCGCGGAAGCAACCTGGGCACTCGGCAATACGCTCTTCCGTTATCGGTTCGCCGACGCAGCCGTGAACGAAGCCTATGCGCCGGAGGAACTAGAAGTGCAGATGCAGTTTCCGCGCGCTGTTCCCGAGGGCACGATGGTGTTACGCGGCGGCCGGCTCCTGACGATGGACCCGGACAGGCCGAACGACGGAATCATCGACAACGGCGCCATCGTCGTGGTCGACAATCGCATTGTTCGCGTCGGGCCCAGTGCCGATATCCCCACGCCGCCGGAGGCGCGGGAGATCGACATCTCCGGGACCACCGTGCTGCCGGGATTCATCGACCTGCACGCCCACACGCGCCCGGCCCTCGGCGTTCACCGGAACGTGGTGTGGGACTATCTCAACTACCTGGCCTTCGGCGTTACCACGGCGCGGAATCCGGCCGAAAATACAGAGGCTCAGACCTACCACGACCTGGTCGAAACCGGCGCTTTTATGGGTCCGAGGGTGTTCTCCACCGGGCCGCCGATTCTGAACGACAACGACATCCGCTCACGCGCGGACGCTCTCAACGTCGTGCGCCGCTATCACGAGTACTACGGCTACAACACGGTCAAGCAGTACCTGTCGGGCGACCGCACAACGCGCCAGTGGATGAGCATGGCCGCTCGGCAAGTCGGCGTCACACCGACGACCGAAGGCATCGACATGAAGACGATGATCACCCAGGTCGTCGACGGCTTCTCGCTCGAGCACCTGCTGCCGCACTTCCCGCTGTACAAAGACGTCGTCGAGCTGATGGCGGCCTCGGGCAGCTTCTACGACGCCACCGTCATCGTCGGCACCGGGCCGCGTGCCGAGTACTACTGGTGGACACGCACCGACGTGCACGACGACGCCAAGGTGAGGCGCTTCACACCGCACGACATCCTCGATCGGGCGACGCGACGCACGCAGTGGTACATCGACGACGACTTCTATTTCGCCGAGCACGCCAAGGACCTCAGGAAGATCGTCGAGGCCGGCGGCAAGGTAACGGTGGGCAGCCACGGTGAGATGCAGGGCATCTCGTTCCACTGGGAGCTATGGAACATTCAATCGGGTGGCATGGACGAGCTCGATGCCTTGCGCAGCGCCACCTTGTTCGGCGCCCAGGGCATCGGTTTCGAGCAGGATCTCGGGTCGATTACCGAGGGCAAACTGGCCGACATCCTGGTGCTGAACGAAGACCCGCTCGCCGACATTCGCAATACGACGTCGCTGCTCTGGGTGATGAAAAACGGCGTTCTCTACGACGCTGATACCCTCGATTCGGCGTGGCCGGTGCAACGGGAACTCCCCCGCATGTACTGGCAAACCACTGACCCTGTGGAGCGCCGCTAACCGTCGCCTGCGAGCGGTTCTGCGAGTGACAGCTGGCCAAGCCGCGATCGGTGGGGTGATTGGTGGCAGGGCTGGCGGAGGGCTGGCGCAGGAACGCGGCGCCCGCGCACAGCACCACCAGGAGCGCACTAGACGCCCACTCGGGTATACGGGCGCTGGACATGTCCATTGCCTCCCACCGATGCGCGCGGCATCGGCTTGTGGTGTTGCAGACTATTGGGATATGAAGGTAAGAGCCCTACTGATTAACGCATTGGACAACGGCGGTCAACAGTGTCCTTCACTGTGACTGCATGGCCAGCAGTGCTCATATGATTTTTATCATTGTTTGATCATATTTTGCCGGTTAATACTAACTATTACTGTGGTTAAGAGAGTTTCACACACCAACATGCGGAGCCGCCGGCACGGGTGGGGCCTGTGGTGACGACGACACATGCCATTTTCTTTCCGGTCCGAGCGTTGATTCGCAGACAGAAACCCGACAGCATGTCGCTCATGAGAAAGAACACTCGGAATCAGCTCTTTGCGACTTCTTTCGTGCTGGCCTTGGTCCTGGGCTGCGCCCCGGGGGTAGACGAAACTGGGGATGCCGCTACACGCACGGCCGACGCAGTCCCTACCGTAATCACCAACCCCGCACCGGCGGGTAGCGGCCAACCGAACCTTGCAGCCGGAGCCGGCGGAACGTTCCATCTGTCGTGGCTCGTGCAGGCAGGCGAGGCGCACAGCCTACGCAGCGCCACGCTGTCCCCCGACGGCGCCACGTGGAGTGCTCCCGGCACAGCGGGTACCGCTGACACGGTGTTCGCGAACTGGGCGGACTTCCCTTCGGTGACTGAGCTTGCGGACGGCAGCCTCGTGGCCCACTGGCTCCAGTATCTGGCGCCCGGCAAGTACTCCTATGGCGTGCTGCTGGCGCGAACCACGGACGGAGAATGGAGCGAGCCCTGGCAACCGCACGACGACTCATCGCCGGTCGAGCATGGTTTCGTTTCCGTGGTGGCCGAGCCGGCTGGCGGGTTCACGGCAATCTGGCTGGACGGTCGCGCATTTATCGACTCTGACGACGCCATCGCCACCAACGAAATGAGCGTACGCGCGCGTCGCTACGATGCCGACGGCACGGCTGACGACGAGCAAGCGCTCGATCTGCTGGTCTGCGACTGTTGCCAGACCGGCGCGGCCATGATCGGCGATGTCCTCGTGGTGGCCTATCGCAATCGCTCGCCCGAAGAGATCCGCGACATCTGGACGGTGCGTCGGACAGCTGATGGCTGGTCGGAGCCCGCCGCGGTGGCGAACGATGGCTGGATGATTCCCGGGTGCCCCGTCAATGGCCCCATGGTGGTCGCCACCACCGCCAACAGCGGTGCGGTTGCCTGGTTCGCCCTGGTGAACGACCTGCCTGAAGTGAAAGTCGCGTTCACGCACGACTCCGGCGCCAGCTTCGACGACCCGATTCTGATCGAGCGCGGTACCACCGAGTCGGCAACTCTGGGCCGCGTTGGCATGGCGTCGCTAGGTGACGGCAGCGTTGTCGTCAGCTGGTTGACCCAACGTGACAATGTTGGCGAGATCCGCTACCAGCGCATCGCACCCGATGGCGCGGCGGGCGTCGTCCGTGTTCTGGCGACGACGGGCGCCGCCCGGGATAGCGGGTTTCCGCGCCTGGCGGCGAGCAACTCGCATCTGCTACTTGCCTGGACAGACACGCTCGGCGACACTCCCGCGATTCGCACCGCCAGACTGCCGCTCACCGCGCTGACCGACGGCAGCTAGGTGGCCGGGCCAGAGATCGCCTCGGCGGCCCTTCGACTGACCACCTATCTGTCCGTGTTCCTGCTGGTGGGAGCAACGGGACTGGGACTACGGCT
>Ga0115002_10010063_pt1 | contig 10214 bp, 3 predicted proteins | sample ArcticOcean_MG_C_8_FD_89576 | JGI IMG/M metagenome (GOLD analysis project Ga0115002, IMG submission 89576) | Marine microbial communities from western Arctic Ocean - ArcticOcean_MG_CB11_86 | ecosystem: Environmental > Aquatic > Marine > Oceanic | place: Arctic Ocean: Canada Basin | collected... | reverse complement strand
CACCGATTGGGCGGCGATGCAGTTCTTGAACCGCAACGTGCGCGTGCGCTCCCGGCAGCTCCGACTGAAGGACATCATTCTGCTCTGCTTGCGCTGTCTGGCCCTACTTTTCCTTGTAGTGGCTCTCGCGAAGCCGTCGTGGCGTGACGGGGCGAGCTGGATCCCCGGTGAGACTCGGGCCGGGGTCGTCATCGGGATTGACGCCTCGTTCAGCATGGAGCACGGCGGAGAAAACACGACCCGCTTCGATCGGGCTTTGAATCAGGTGGAGGTCATCAGCGAGCACATTCACCCCGGAGATCCAGTCTCCGTCATCCTGCTCGGCGGCGAAGACGAAGTTCTGATCCACAACATGGCCTTCGACCGGGAGCGCTTCAACGACCTCCTGCAGGAGGCGAAGGCGACGCCGGCGGGGCTGGATCTAGATGGCGTTCCCAAGCGGCTCAAGGTGCTGGTCGAGGACATGGAGGCGCTTCAAAAAGAGGTCTACTTCATCACCGACGTGCAGGCTCGGGACTGGAGACGCTCCTCGGCGCGCTTCCAAGAGGCGCTCGCCGACCTGCGTAACGACGCGGAAGTTTTTCTCGTTCCGTTGCCAGGCTCGCCCGCGAACCTCGCCGTCACCGACCTCGACCTCGTCTCTGGAGTGCTTCGTAAAGGCACAACCGCCCGCTACCATGCAACGGTGCGCAACTGTGGCACCGAGCCTGTTTCCAATATTGAGGTTCAGTGCCGGGTCGAGGGCGTGCAAATCGACACCAAGACGATCCCCCTTATCACAGCGGGAAGTTCTGAAACGGTGTCGCTCTTTGTCCCTTTTCACAACGCTGGCCCCACGCGTATCACCGCCGAGATCTCCGGAGATCTCCTCCCGACCGACAATGTACGGCGAGTTGTGGCGGTCGTCCGGGATCGCGTCTCAGTGCTCTGCGTCGACGGCTCCGACGGTGATGCGGGCCGCCTCGTGATGGCCGCCCTGCTGGCGCGCGGCGACGCGGCGCAGGACGAGGACTATGTCGTGCGCTCGGTGCCGTGGATCTCGCTGCCGGCCGAGGCACTGGACGATGTCGATGTGCTCATCCTCGCCGGCGTCCCGGAGATCACCCCGGAGCAGTCCAACCAATTTTCGCGTCATGTTAGTGAAGGCGGCGGGCTGATCTGGTTTGCCGGGGGAAACGTGAAATCCGTCGTCTGGAACGAGCACTCGGCAAGCGGGGCGAATCCACTGCTCCCTGCCAAGATCGGCCAGCCGGTGGACACAAGCACCACGCTTGGCGCGGGCAGGTCGCTGGATCCCGATATGCCGGGTCACAGCGTCTGCCTTCCCCTGCGTTCCCTCCCGGAGGACCTCTTCAGCGAAACGCGTTTCCTAATACGCCTAGAAGTCGAACCGACTCCCTCAAGCTTCCCGGTCCTGAGCCTCGCCGGAAACGGCGCGCCGATCCTGCTGGAGCATTCCCTTGGCCGTGGCCACGTATTCATGTTCACCACCTCGGTGGAGACTAGCTGGAACAACATGGCACAGACGCCGGTCTTCCCGATGCTCATGCAGCAGATCGTGACTTACCTCGCGGGTCGGGAGTTTGAGCAGCCGCGCGTGGTCGGTGATTCGCTCTCGCTGTCCTACGTCGAACAGCCGGATGCCAGTGACGCAGTGTTCAGCACGCCTTCAGAGAAAACAATCACCGTCCCCGTCCGCGAACATCGCAATCAGTTCGTTGCCATGTTGGAGAATACCCGGGAGGCCGGATTCTACGTGGCTCGGGTCAGCGTGCAGGCGCCGGGAATGCCGGTGGCGGTGAACGTCGATCCGAGCGAATCGGATGTCGCTTCGCTGACATCAACTGAGCTGAATACCAATCTCGAAGGAACGGGTGCCACGGTGGCCACCTCGGAGGCGGAACTTGCCGCGGCGATCAAAACCAACCGCACCGGCCGCTCGTTATGGCGATATCTTATGATTGCGGGGCTCATTCTGATGCTGGTAGAGAGCCTATTTGCTGACCTCCTGCGTAAACGAAAGCGGGCGCGCAACAAACAACCGGACCCGCTGCCGGAAATCCAAAGCGGAGGACAAAATGCCTGAAGCGATCCCTATCATCGCCCGGATCGAACAGGTTTTGTGGGCCCGTCCCCTGCCTACCGGTACTCTCGTCGCGATCATTGTCGCGATCGTGCTGCTGAGCGCCTATCTCTATCGCCGACCATGGGGGATGCCGATGTGGTTGCGGGCTTTCCTCGCAGCATTCCGGATACTGGCGCTAGCCCTGGTCGTAGCTACCCTACTTGAGCCGATCGCCGTCGTGACTGAGTCCCACACGCAGGTGCGCAGTCTGCCGATCCTGCTCGACGTCTCCGAAAGCATGTCGATGGAGGATCAGCGCAAACGCCCGGAGGACCTTGTCGATGCTGCTGCGGCCCTGGGCATAGTTTCCCTAGAGAACAACGCCGAGGTCGACCGCAGGGTGATGCAACTTAACGCGAAGCAACGCCAGACAATTGCATCTTCATCGCGCCTTGACCTAGGCAAAGCCGTGCTCACCCAATCAGCTCGCCAGATCTTCGAAGCACTCGGCGAGTCGCTCGACGTCAGCTATCACGCCTTTGGTCAATACCCCCGGTTGATTAGCGACAACAAAGTAGTGACTGCCAAAGACCTGACCGGGCTGGAAGCTACAGCGCCGGGCACCTCGATTGCCGCCTCGCTCGAAGCGGTGGCCAGTTTAGGTGGAATCCCGCCAGCGGGCATCGTCTTGCTCTCCGACGGCATCGATAACGCTTCATCCCAACGTTCCGAGGCGGTGCTCCAGGACCTTGGCGCACGCGGCATCCCGGTCTACACTGTCCCGATAGGCCTGACTGATCCGGATGATGTCAGCATCCGCAACATCGTGATACAGGAAGTCGCCTACTCTGGCGACAAGGTACCGGTTCGCGTCCAGATCCAATCCAAAGGCTATGAAAGACGGACAGCGCGACTGGCAGTGCTTCTAAATGATCGACGCGTTTCCTCTCGCATTATTCGCTTTGATGGCGGACTGCAATTTGAAGAGATCGACTTTAGCGTTGATGTTTATGAGAAAGGCGCAGCACATATCGACGTGATCATCGAGCCGTTTGACAACGAAGTCTCGACCGTAAACAACCGCGTTTCGCGAAGCGTCCGGGTCGTGAATGAAAAGGTCAACGTGCTTTACATCGAGGGTAATGCCCGATGGGAGTATCGCTATCTGCGTGCGATCCTCAAGCGCGATCCGCGGATCAACGCTACCTTTATCTCGTCCAATGTTGGACCTGAGGTCGCACGGAACTCGCCGGAGCACATCGAGCGGTTTCCCGACGACCGAGAAGACGCTTTCCAATACGACTTGGTGATTCTCGGTGACGTTGATGCATCCTTTTTCACCGATGAGGAACTTAGCCTGCTAGAAGAACTCATCCGGGACCGCGGTGCATCGCTGCTGATGCTTTGTGGCCCGATGTATTCGCCCGGCTCATATACGGGTACGCCAGTGCAGACCATGCTGCCAGTTCGGTTTGATGCCGAAGCGGAGTGGGAAAAAATTGCAGAATCGGTTTACCCGGTACTGACCCCCGAAGGCCGAAGCAGCCTGGTGATGACGCTGGAGAACGATGTGGAGCTCAACGATCGCATTTGGAGCCATATGGCACCGATGGACCAGTTGCCTCCTCTGCTTTCTGCTAAGCCTGGCGCGACAGTGCTCGCGGTGCTCTCCGACAGCACCGCGCGGGACCAGGGCTACCCGTTGGTCGCTTGGCAGCGCTACGGGACGGGCAAGTGCATGTCGATCGCTTCGGACCGGCTGTGGCGGCTGCGTTACAGGACCGGCGACAAATATCATTGGCGCGTTTGGTCACAGTGCATCCAGTTCATGACGCTCTCGCGGCTGATGGGTGAACATAAACGCATCAGATTGGAAACCGACCGTTCGGTTTACGCCGTCGACGGCCAGTGCCGCCTGTATGCTCATGTTCTGGATGACAGCTTTGAGCCGATCGTGCAATCAGACTTTGAGGTCGTCGTCAGCGGACTCGATGATGCTGCTGTTCGACAACGGATCAAGCTGCAACCGGATCGCTCACAGCCCGGACTCTACGAAGGATACTTCTCGCCGCCCGGACCGGGACGCTACCGGATGGAGGCCAACGAGGATGACCGTAAGGTGTCGAGCACCACGGAGTTCCAGGTGAGCGACGTGCGGCAGGAACTGATCGATACAAACATGCGCCTCGACCACCTGCAACGCATCGCCGAGCTGACAGGTGGTGCCAGCCTCGGGATGCGAGAACTACCCGGGCTCACCTCCTTGGTGAACAGCGGGCTAGTCACCACTACGGTCCGTTCCGAGCGCCCGCTCTGGGACAACGGCATCGTGGCCCTGTTGCTTGTCGGCCTGCTGGGGGCCGAATGGATACTGCGAAGAAGATACGATCTGCCATGACCGACGAAAACCAAGAGTCCACCCTCAAATCGCGCCTGCTCGCGGTGTGGAGCCGTAAGCAACGCAGACATCTTTTCGCCGGCCTGCTGGCGATGTGCCGTTGGGGCATTCCTCTCTTCCTGCTAGGGATGGCGATCGACCGGGTGGCCTACTTGCCGACAGCGGGCCGAGCGGTGATTTTGCTGATGCTCTTGGGCGTTTCCCTATACAAGGCATGGCGTCACGGCTGGCGCCACCTGCAACGCTTCGACGCCTCGCGCACCGCACTGGCAATCGAGGATCAGCACGGCGGACTCGAAAGCTTACTCATCACCGCCGTACAGTTCGGGAATTCCGAGTCTCCCTCCGGGACCTCGGCAGCACTCTGGAAAGTGACCCGGCAAAATGCCGAGGGCGCCGCTGGAGATTTGCAACCTGGTAAAATCGTGGACTTTAAGAAACTGCGGATCCCGGCCAGCGTGGTTTTGGTTCTTGCCGGGTTGATTTTGGTCTTCGGCGTGGTCAACGGTCCCTTTCTCGCCGCGGGCTTGGCGCGGATCTTTGCCCCCTGGGTAGCGATCGAATACCCGACCGACACAAAGCTCGACCTTGGTCAGGGAGATCTAGTGATCAAGGAGGGGGACAAAGCCAAGATCGTAATCGGAGTGTCTGGAGTCGTCCCTGACAAGGCGAATCTCTACCTGCGCACCGGTCAGGGAAGCGAACGCAAAATGGAGATCGAGATCACCGATGGCAGTTGTGATTACACCATAGCCTCCGCCTCCCGTGACTTCAGCTATCGAATAAAGGCCGGGGATGCTCGCAGCAACTGGCACCAAGTACGGGTGATTATCCCGCCACAGATCCAGAAGGTACAGGTTGGCCTCGAGTTCCCGAGCTACCTCGAACGCCCCCCTGAAACAGTCGAGGCACTGACCCTGACCGTGCCGGAGGAAACCAGGATTCGCTGGAAACTCACGCTCGATCGTCCCGTCCGCGATGCGGTCCTCAACCGAGACGGGGAAGAGCCTAAGCCCTTAGAGGTAGCCGACGGCAGAGAACTCGTTATCGACGAGGTGGTTGATGCCTCCCGGGGATACAACTTTTCTTGGGTGGAGAATGAACACGGGTTCGATTTTACCAGCCCACGCTACTTCCTGCAAGTCGCCTCTGACCAACCACCCCGGGTGGAATTAATCTCGCCTGAAACGAACCTCAACGCCCTGCTCGGGCGTCAACTGAACCTTGCTGTACGTGCCAGCGATGATCATGGTATCGGTACCGCTACGATCACCTATCGCGTGAACCTGCGTCAGGAGAGATCGCTCTCCCTCGAGACTCCGCTCAAAAACGGAGGCGGTGAACAAGCGATCGATTGGGATTACCGCGAAGTTCTGCCCGACCTGAAGATCGGAGATGCGGTGTCCTTCCTAGTCGAAGTAATGGACAAGTATCCGGATGGTCCGCACGTCGTTCGCTCGGAGACGCGGAAGATTACATTTCTCTCCAAAGAGGATTATCTCGAACAGATCCAGAAGAAGAAAGACCGCCTGCTTTCGCGCGTTCAGACGACGTACCGTCAACAGCGCGCGGCGTTTGACAGCGTGCGTAACCTTGAACCGAATGCCGACGGCTATATGCAAGCTTGTCAGGTCGAAGCTATCCGGCAAGAACTGGTGCGGGATCAGCTCAAGGGGATTGCGAAACAGTTGAAGGACTTGCTCGATGATCTGGCCGCGAACAATGTCTCCGATGCGGCCGAGGGCGAGTCCCTCGAGCATGTTCGTTCGACGTTACTCGGAATCGCGGACACTCACCTGGCAAACGCGGCGTCCCGCCTGCGACACCAATCCGGCGTCGCAGGGGGCAATACGAAAGAATCACCTGACCATTCATCCGCAGCACGCGCAGTCAATACCGCCGCCCGCGAGTTGGGTAGCCTGGTCTTGCTCCGATCCATTGATTCGGCACAGGAAGTCTACGTACGGGAAGCTCGTATGCTGGCTCAGGTCCAAGCGTCCTTGCGATGGCGTACCGTTCAGGCCAAATCGGCCGGGTCGGGAGTATCTCTCACCAAAGAACAAGATGAGCTGGCGCAGTGGACCCATCGCCTGATCACCGATCTTCAAAATGGGATGCGCTACGAGAAGCGACCGTTGGCCGTTCTCCGGCTGATCCAAAGTGTCAAGGATTTGCAGACTGCCCAGACTGAAGAAAGGATGCGTCAAGCTGCGGTATTGGTAAAGCAAGGCCAAGCCGATCAGGCGGAGAGTCTTCAGTCCGAGTTGGTCACTACCTTGCTCGATGCGGAGTTCAGTGTGCGCCTCAGTGGGGCGTACTCGACGCTGATCAAAACCCGAGATCAGATGCGTTTAATTGTCAATGCTCAGGCGATGCTCCGCAAACAGTGTAGCGACATGTCAGCTCAAACTTTTGAGGCAAGCAGTAATCAAGCCGGACAAGTCCAAGTAAAGCTTCGCAAACGCTTGCTGACTCTGCTTCTTCAGAGCGTACCTGCGCCGCGGACCCAGCTCTTTGATGAAAGTTGGCCGGAGGCGCCCCCGGTTCAAGCCCTTTTGAAGGGCGCGGACCGCGCGATGGCGGGCGCGATTGATCAATTCGCTGCCGGTCAACAGGACGCAGCCATCTCACGGCAGCGCGAAACAGAGCAGGCACTGACTAAGCTGTCGGGACTCGTGGACCATTGGTCCGTGGAATTGGGGCTTCAGACACTAGGCCTGAGTACGCTGGTCGCCGTGACAGGCGAGCGCCTTGCCTTCATCGAGGGATACGAAGCGAAGGTGGTCGCGCTACTTGAGAAAACCGATATCGCTGCGACAGAGGGGCAAAAAGTCAATGGCCTGGCCGAGCCTTATCTTCTACTGGCCGAGGAACTGGCCGCATTCAATAGCGACCTCGTGAAGCAAAGCCAGTCAAAGTCGGATCAAGACATCCCGCCACTGCTAAGCCGGATGGAGCGGGCGGAACAAGCGATGCGTAGTGCGCTAGCGTCACTGGAGGCGAACGACACCGACCAGGCGATCGGCCACCAGGAGCAGGCGGCCGATATCCTGGCTGAGGCGTATGTGATTGTTACCACACAGAACGAGCGGCTCGGCCTGCTACAGAGCCTGTTGATGTTTCAGCGATCGGTCGGATTTGCCAATGGCTATATGGGCGACATCGTCGCCGAGCAGCGTGACATGATAGCGGCGACCAAGGCGTTGAAATCAGACGACACCTCACACCTGTTGCCGATGCTCAACAACCTGAGAAGGTGTGTCGATGATGTCGCGCCGCTGCTGGACCTAGTCGCATCGCGACTGGATGCCGGCACGCCGTTGGCCTTCGCGATCGCGGACCTTGATGATGCAGTGGCTTCTCTTAAAAGCGGCGATAAGCTCGACGCGCTTGATGCTCAAGACGTCGCGGCCGAATCGCTTGAAGAAGTAAATACACTGGTCAAGGCGGTGAAATCGCAGGCGGGCTACATCGCTGAGATCGTGGAATTTCTGCATATCTCCGTCGCGGATATCGCTATGCTGGAATACCAGCAAGAAGAGTTGGCGCGCAAGGTCGGATCGGCCACGCCGGAACAATTGAAAGCCCTGGTGGCAAAGCAGCGCGCGTTGCTTGCCAAGGCAGATAAAGAGGGGCAAGTCCTCGAGTCGGTTACGGGGATGCTTGCTTATGCCAAGCCCGCTAAGTTGATGCGTAAGGCGCTTGCTCAGCTGGAATCCACCGACGCGCCCGCCGCTGCCGAGCAGATGGAGCTCGTGGGAGCAGCGCTCATAGAGAACGCCGAATCCTTGTTTGCGGTAATCAGTATGCTTCACGGCCTGCCGAATATCGAGATCATGGCGCATACCGATCCTGCGGGTGTTGAACGATTGGTTGACGTACTGGCTGTCGCTACTGCGCACAAGATACTCTTCCGCGATACGAACAAAGTCGAAGTCCAAGGGATTAAAGTCCTTGCTGATCAGCAAGGCGAACTAGCGACTCGTTGCCGGGAACTTTCCAAGGTGGGCGAGCCACACGCGATGCTCAAGACCGCGTCCACACAGCTTGTGGCGGCCGCTACAGCTATGCAGTCATCCGACCGGGACGCGATCAAGCGCCATCAGAAAGCTGCAATGCAAACGCTACGGCATTGCATCATTGAACAGGCCCTGATCCTGGAGACCGCCGCGCCGCCGGCAGTTGCCGAGGATGGGTCCCCGGACGCTGATGGTGAGGGCAGTGACAGCGAGTCGGACTTTTCCGCCGGGTTTATCTCCGACTTTGTGAGCGGTGAAGCGCCCAAAGACCAGCGAACGGGGTGGAAAGTGCGGGGCGACCGTAACCGTGCCGCACTGAATCAAAACTTCGCCCGCGAGCTGCCGCTGGAATACCGTGGCTTGCTGAAAAATTACTACGAGAGGATTGCAAAATGAATGTTATCAACAACAGCAAACAGCGTTATCTCACCACGGTGCTGTGCCTTGTCACGGCCAGTTTCGTCACGGCGCCACTTGCCGCCCAGGAAAAGCCCGCGGATACACCTTTATCCGTCGAAACGCCCACCACCGCGGAAGCCGAGGCACCTGAATTGACCGAGGAGGCTGAAAAGGCCATCGAGCGCGGCCTGAAATTCCTTATCTCCAGCCAAAATAAGGACGGCTCATGGTCTTCGAAGGATTCTGAAAAAGGTGGGAGTGGAAGCTACGCGATCGCGGCCACCAGCCTCGGGCTCATGGCGTTCATGGTTGAGGGCAACTTCCCCGGTTTCGGCAAGTACGGCAAGGCGTTGGAGCGAGCGAAGGATTATCTGCTCAAAAGATCCGAGGATTCCCCAACAGGCGCCATGGGTGTTAAGATGTATGAAATCGGCCTGTTCACCATTGCGATGTCCGAACTTTGGGGGATGACCAGTGACCCCGAAGACAATAAGAAAATTCAGGTGGCGCTGGAACGAGTCGTCGAGATCATCTTAAGAGCGCAGAGCCCGCTGGGCGGCTGGCGATACGGCCCCCGACCCGACGCGGGGCAAGACACGTCGGTCACCGCGATGGTCTTTGTCTCGCTCGCATCAGCTCGCGAAGCGGGCGTCCTGGTGCCGACCGAAACGATCGAAAGAGTCACCGGTTACCTCCGCGATCAGGCCTTCGACGAGCGCAGAGGCGGCTTCGGCTACCAGGGCAAAGGCTACACCATCGCCTGCACCGCCGGAGGCGTCTATGCCGCCCAACTCGCGGGCAACCGAGAAACCGAATGGGTCTCGGCAGCGCTCAACTCCCTTGAAAACGAACCAAAAATGTTCTCGAGAAAAGACAACGGCCACTTCTACTACTCGCACTACTATGCAATGCAGGCGATGGTCCAAGCCGGCGAAGAACGCTACGCCAAGTGGTATCCCAAGATTCGTGATGCACTTATTACGCTGCAGCAGCCCAACGGGTCGTGGCAGGAAAGCGCGAAGAATTACCCGGATTACCCGCACAAGACGCCCATGTCGATCATCATCCTAGGGACTCCGAACCGGTATATCCCGGTCTATCAAAGGTGATCCAGATGACTAAGATGAGAACCGGAAAGACGACGGAAGCGAATAGATGAATAATCACACCCTGATGATCCTTTCCTGCGTAGCAATGGCTGTGCTGATGAGCCCAGATGTGATGGCATCTCCGCCCGCGAAGCAGGACTCAGGTCACGCAGAGAGTATCCCAAAACACCTGTTCATCCTGTCAGGGCAATCGAACATGGTAGGACTTAATCCGGATATCTCGT
>Ga0115002_10010062_pt1 | contig 10214 bp, 8 predicted proteins | sample ArcticOcean_MG_C_8_FD_89576 | JGI IMG/M metagenome (GOLD analysis project Ga0115002, IMG submission 89576) | Marine microbial communities from western Arctic Ocean - ArcticOcean_MG_CB11_86 | ecosystem: Environmental > Aquatic > Marine > Oceanic | place: Arctic Ocean: Canada Basin | collected... | reverse complement strand
GTAAGAGTTATGTTCCTCAAGGAAAATTGATTTTAGCTTGGGCCGCGGTCGTACTATTACTGTACCGCACAAACTGGACGCCTTTATCCGAGGGGAAACCACGATGCATGTGAGCCGTAGGAAACCATGGGCGCTGCCCTATTCCGCCGCGACAGACGAATCCGTTTACATAAACCGGCGGGCGCTGCTGAAGACGCTCGGTTTTGGGTCGCTGATCGCATCCAGTGGTGGTCTGCCCGCGCTTGCAGCGGCGGGGCAGGATTCGACGGCGGATTTGTACCCGGTGTCGCGGAATTCGCGCTACCGGCTGGACCGTCCCATGACGGAAGAAAAGCACGCCACGACCTACAACAATTTTTATGAATTCGGCAGTCAAAAGAATATCTCGGGCGCGGCGCAGGCCTTGAAGTTGCGGCCGTGGCAGGTCCGGATTGACGGGTTGGTCGAGAAAGAAATGACGATTGATTTCGATGACCTGATCCGCCGGATGCTTTTGGAAGAACGTGTCTATCGGCATCGATGCGTTGAAGCGTGGTCGATGGCCGTCCCCTGGAGCGGTTTTGCGTTCAAGGCGCTGGTCGATTTTGCAAAACCGCTCAGCGGCGCGAAGTATGTCCGCATGGAGACCCAAGTCGATAAGGGAACGATGCCCGGTTTGAGCGCAAGTTGGTATCCATGGCCCTATACCGAGGGACTGAGTCTGGCGGAAGCAACGAACGAGTTGGCGTTCTTGGCGACGGGGCTCTACGGGAAACCAATGCCGAAACAGAACGGCGCGCCGCTTCGGCTGGTCGTGCCATGGAAGTACGGCTTCAAATCCATCAAATCGATCGTTCGGTTCAGCTTCACCGAGGAACGCCCGGTTAGTTTTTGGGAGGAAATTCTCGGCAAGGAATACGGGTTTTGGGCGAATGTGAACCCCAAGGTCGATCATGCCCGCTGGAGCCAAGCGACCGAACGCGTGCTTGGCAGGAACAAGCGTGTGCCGACACTATTGTACAATGGCTATGAAGAATTTGTCGCCGACCTATACAAGGATATGAAGGGTGAAAAACTCTTTATGTAATTGCTTTGATTGGCAGAATTCTGCCTAAAAGTGCATGTTCTGCGCGCGGGGAATCTCGAACTTTGCCGTTACCCGGTCATTGCGATGACCTCCGGGGCGGCGGTGCTCCATTCGGTGCGAAGCTGTTGGTGCGCTACCGCGCAGGCTCAATCAACTCGGCCATGGATTTCGTAAACCGCGCTGCGCGAAAAGCGGGAACCCGGTAGACCCACCTTTTGGTGCGTTCGGTAAGCTTTTTGGCTTCCGTCGTAACCGAGGGGGCGGCGTCGGATTTCGCAACCAATGCAAACCGAGCCCAGGTGCCGCCGTTGTTCGCCGTTGTCTCAACGATAATTCCGAGGCCGTCGAAGGTCTCGAAAACGGTTTTGTTTGTGTTACCCGGGGCAAATGCAATCGTGCCCGCTTTTCGCACATCCTCAAGCATCAAGTCTTCGAGGTTGGATGCGATCAATGCCGGTTCGTCTTTGTATCGTAGCTTGAAATTTGCCGGCATGCCCTGCAGCGAGAATACGAGAGATTTTGCACTCTGCTTGGTTACGACAACCGGTTTCGCCGGCGGCCGTCCCACTTCAACGCGTTTGATCCTGTCTCGGGTGATGCTGAGGATCGACCGTTCCAGCCAGTGTGATGCCTGGCCATTCAGGTTTACATTGCCTTGTGCGAGCCAGGCTCGCGCATCGCCGGGAAGGCGTACATAGACGCCGCCGGTTTTGGTGCCGGGCAAATTGAACTTGCTGTTCCCAACGATCAACTCTGCAAGGACCGCCTTGTCCTTGTCCCGTACGATGACGTAGCTGGAGCCTGAGTCGGACGCGTCAAAGTCGAGAAGGTTGAGCTTTGCGTATTTGTCCGGGCGGTTTGTTTTAGGTTCATGAAACCGTAAAAAGGCAAGATCAAGCACGGCGCCGTTGGCCTTTACGGTTTGCACCGGATAACCGTCACTCTCCCGCAAGGTCCAGCCGACAGAACTACGATCCAACGTTAACGTGCTGAAATTGCTTTTTAGCGTGATGGATGCCACGTCATTCGCCTCGTCGATCAGGTCGGGAAAGAGTGCCGCACCGATTCGAGAATCTTGACGCGCACCGCTGTCGAAGCTGACGGCGAGGCTTGCGCCGATCGTCGTGCAAATGGCGAGTACGGCAAGGATGATGATTGTCTTGGGGCTCATGCTGCCGCCGCCGTTGTTGCGCGCATCCGGGCACGTCGCCGCACGCGGCTGATAATCGTAACGACAAGTGTTGCCAATCCAAGCAAGAGTGGGACTGCCGCGATATTGAAGAACTTCATCCAGCTTTCAAGGTTTTCGATATCCTTGCGCAGGGCGTGCTGCACGTCTCTCAGCTCGGTGCGGATCGAAACAATCTCCGTCCGGGATTGTTCAAGCGCGCTCTTTTGTTCCGCGCGCAGAATGGTGTTTGCCTGGTCCGCCTCGCGGCTCATCTGCTCGTTAAGCCGGTTCTGCGCATCGACCAACTTCTGTCGCAGCTCCTGCTCCTTCTCACTAAAGCGTTGCTCGGCGTCTCTTCGGATTTCTTGTACCAGCTCGAAAGGCCGGGTCGACTTGCCTCTGGCGCGCAGTCCGGTGAGCGCGTCGCTACCGCTTAAATAGTCCAGTGCGTTGATCACGAAATCGCCGTTGTTGGCGTTCGGAACCATGACACGCTGGCCCATGGAATCGTTGATTTCGACCCAAAAGCGTTGATGAAGCATATCGACGTCGGCCACGACGATTGCGGTGAACGGTTGAGATGTTTGTTCCAGATGTGTTCCGGTGGGGGTTGTGGCTGAAGTCGTGGCGCGTGGTCCGAGAGCCGCTTTGTCTCGCGGTGGCCCGTCGGGGAACGCGCTGGACGCGGCGCCGGTCACGCGCGCGGCAATAATCAGCGCTTTATCTTCGGCTTTGAAGTCCCGAAACAGTGCAATGACGTCGGCGCCGTTACGAATTTTTGATGCTTCGATCTGCATCGACTGCGTTCCGGACGTGACGAGAGGCGTCATTTGAATCGAAGGTTGAGAGACAGGTTCCAGAATGCCGGCTGACGCGACATTGAGCAGACTCATATCGCCTGTAACGATATCGCCGGCGGCAAAGTTTTGTGTGGTAAGCGACAGCCAGGCAACGTAGTCCGCGACTTTCGTCTGCGCACCCTGCCGGACATTGACACGTCGCGCAGCGTCCAGGTCCGCGGCAACCTTGCCCGGCGTCAGGCGCATGCCCCACCGCTCCAGCAACCGGTTAAAGTTGGAGCTTCGCGGGCGAAATCCCTGCTTTCGCGAACTCGCGGCCTCTGCCTCGGCAACCGGGTCGAGGAATACCAGGGCTTTGCCGCCGCGCATTATGTGCTGATCTATGGCGTACAGCGTGTGTTGGTTCAGCCCGACGGGATGGACCAACATCAGGATGTCGACATCCAAGGGTATTTCCCGAATGTCTGTAGGCAGCGGCATAATCAGGAAGAATTCCATGATCCGCTCGACGACAGGCCAGCGTTCGGTTGTCCCGAACTGCGGGACATATCCGCCACTAATGGGAATCGTACTCAGCAGGCCGACGGATTTCTGGGTTGGGTTTACGAGACGCTGCACCATCTTGGTTAGATCGTATTCCAGGAAGGCCTCGCGTTCGGTTGCGAAGAGCGGGATGATAACCTGGTCGTCGATGCTGTTTGTCGCCGCGATACCGAAGTAGCCTTGATCGCCGGCCTCGTTTACCGGAACGCCTTGAAGCCCGAAGGCAGCGGCACGATCTTCGCTGTCCGAGAACGGCTCGGGGTTTTCGAAGGTGAGCCGAATTTTGCCGTCGGCGATTCCTGCGTATTGCAGAAGGAGTTCACGGACCCGGTTGTGGAGGCGCGCGTTCTCAGGGCTGCGCTCGCCCAGCGCGCGGGAGAAGTACAGGCGTATGTCGACCGGCTCATCGAGCGCGGCAAGAACCCGCTCTGTCCCCTCGGAAAGCGTAAAGAGCTTGTCCGCCGTGAGGTCGAGCTGCACCGATTTGAAAACGGTGTTGGAGAAAATATTCACGGCGAAGAACACAATGACCGCGAGACCGAGGCCGATCAGCCCTCGGCGGGAACGGTCCATATGACGCAGGTGATTCAGCATCTATGCGGCCTTCCGCACGTCAACCACGACAACATTAGCCAGCAGCCAGACAGCTATCATCGATGCGAAGTAGATGATATCGCGAAGCTCGATGACGCCTTTGGTCACGGCCGTGAAGTGGGTCAAAAAGCTGAGTGATGCGATCGTATCGACGAGCAGGTCGGGCGCCCAGAGCCGGAAGAAATTGAGGACCAGTTCAAGCCCTGCCATGGTGAACAGGAAACAGACTGTCGCGCTGATGATGAAGGCGATGACCTGATTTTTCGTCAGGGCCGAGATGCAGGACCCGATGGCGAGGAACGCGCCGGCCATGAAAAGGCTGCCGATTTAACTGGCCAGGATCACGCCATTGTCCGGATCGCCCAAGACATTGACGGAAATCCACATGGGAAAGGTTAGGGCCAGCGCCAAACCGGTAAACCCCCAGGCGGCGAGAAACTTTCCGACGACCGCTTCGACGGTTGAAATCGGCAGGGTCATCAGGTTCTCGATCGTGCCGGTTTTACGCTCTTCCGCCCACAACCGCATCGCGATGGCGGGGATCAGCAGCAGGTAGAGCCAGGGGTGATAATCGAAGAACGGGATGAGGTCGGCTTGCTCGCGGGACATAAATCGTCCGATGAAGAAGGCAAGCGCGCCGCTCAATGCCAGGAAGATAACGATGAAGACGTAAGCGAGCGGTGTCGCGAAATAGCTGAGCGTTTCCCGCTTGATGATAATCCACACATTACGCATACGGGTTCTCCCGATGCGCGGCGTGGGCCGTGATGTCGTAGAAGACATCGTCCAGCATGCCGACTTCATTCATCAGTTCTTCGACGGCGATATTCTCGGCGCCAAGTGCCGCGACAACCGTGGCTGCGTTTGTGCCGGCGGGCACGCGCAGTATCACCGCACCATCACGCCGCGTGACTGTTTCCACGGTGGAGACGCCATCGATGGCACTGATTTTTACCCGCGCGGCTTCGACCTTGTCCGGTACGACGCGCAGTAGCAGGGCGTTGTGGTCTTTGGCCCGAGCACGCAGCGAGGCGGGTGTTCCGTCCGCCAGCAGCCGACCGCCTGCGATCATGACCACCCGATTGCAGACCGCATCGACCTCTTCCAGGATATGCGTCGATATAACGATAGCCTTTTCGGCCGCCATTTCGTGGATGAGGGATCGGACCAGGCGCTTTTGATTGGGGTCAAGCCCGTCGGTCGGTTCGTCCATGATCAGGACTTCCGGGTCGTGCAGGATCGCTTGGGCGAAACCGACCCGCCGTTTGTATCCTTTGGATAGTGTTTCGATGGGCTGACGCAGGACCCTTTCCAAGCCCAGCCTTTCGACGGACATGTCGACGCGGCGGCGCTTCTCCGCACCGTCAAAGCCGCGAATTTCGGCGATAAACCCCAGATAGGATATTGGTGTCATATCGCCATAGGTTGGTGCGCCCTCTGGCAGATAGCCAATGCGCCGTTTAACGGCGACGGGATCGACCGTGACATCGTGGCCGCAGATCTTGGCGATGCCTGATGTCGGTTCGAGAAAACCCGCGACGATCTTCATCGTCGTTGATTTACCGGCACCATTCGGACCGAGAAACCCCAGCACTTCGCCTCGCGAAACCGACATCGAAATGTCGTCCACGGCAACAAGAGCGCCAAAGCGCTTGGTCAGGTGATCGAGTTCGATCATTGTGGACAAGGAGCGAGCCTCCAGGAAAACTTCCGCGTTGTATAATTTTTGGCCATAGAAGCCCACAGAAAAGTGGAGTTGGTGGGCCCGGCAGGACTCGAACCTGCGACATAACCGTTATGAGCGGTTCGTTCTAACCAACTGAACTACGGGCCCGCGACGCCTCTATACCAGCGTCGGCGCGCGGGGACAATTACCCCGCGCATCCCGTTATCGCATGTGGAACTATAGAACTCTCGTGATTCACCGGGTTGCATCACAACGATCTTTGCCGCCCGTAATGCATTGGCATCACGGTTTTCGATTTCAGCAGATTGTTGATCGCGTGCGCGGCATGGCGAGGGTTTATGGTGAAATGCCCGCCGATTGGCAGCCGCTTCAGGTCAGGTTTGTAGAATTCGCCGATCAGTTTCATGTCGGCAAGCTCGCCTGTGTCGCTGGCGTGATAGATTTTGAACCGAATTCGGTAGCAGTAAGTAATCACGTTGCCATTATGCCGGGCGCGGTCGGGTCGTTTATATTGAAGCGAACCGATGTAGCCGAGGATGAAGACATGAAAATCGATGACATTACGCTAACCCTGTTCGCGTGGGATGGCATTCCCGCCACGCAATATGGCCAGCATACGGGCAAGTTCTCGGGGCAAAGTCAGCTCGGCTTGCTGACTATCCGGACCGATGGTGGCGTCGACGGACACGCTTTTTTGGGCGCATCCAGCCGGGGCGGTCATCTCGACGCGCATTCGCTGATCGATCATCTGAAATCGCAATTGATGGGGCAGGACCCGCTTGACCGGGAGCGGCTGAATCGGGAAATGCACAAACGGTCCCGCGCTACGACCTTGCGGGCGATTGGGGCGATGGATGTCGCGCTATGGGATATCGGCGGCAAGATCGCGGGCCTGCCAATCCACCAGCTGCTTGGCAGCGCGCAGGCCAATCTGCCCGCCTACGCCAGTTCGCCGACATTTACGTCGGTCGACGATTATGTGGAGCAGGCGCAGGGGTTCAAGGCGGCGAACTGGGCGGCGTATAAGATCCATCCGCCGACGCAATGGAAGACTGATATTGCGGTCTGCGAGGCGGTGCGCAAGGCGGTTGGGGACGACTATACCTTGATGCTCGATTCCACATGGGCGTACGACTTTCCGGAAGCCATGCGCGTCGGCCGCGCCATCGAAGGGCTTGGTTTCTATTGGTACGAGGATCCGCTCGCCGAACAGGATCTGTATAATTATGTGAAATTGCGCAACCTGCTCGATATCCCGATCCTCGCCACGGAATATTCACCGGGTGGGTTCCTGGGCTATGCGCCGTGGATTATGCAGCAGGCGACCGATTATCTGCGCGGCGATGTCGCAGTGAAGGGCGGCATCACGGCGTGCGTGAAAGCAGCGCATCTTGCCGAGGCCTTTGGCATGAATTTCGAAATCCACCATGGCGGCAACTCGCTGAACAATTTCGCCAACCTGCATGTCTCCCTGGCGATTGGAAATTGCGAATTCTTCGAGGTACTGCTGCCCGACGGTGCGCAAAAGTATGGGCTGGTCGAGGACATTGTTGTGGATGGAGACGGTCTAGTGCATGCGCCGATGGAACCGGGGCTGGGCGCCAAAATCGACTTCGACATGATCAAGGCCAAGACGATTCAAGTTTTGAGCTAAACAATCGGGCGGAAGCGTACCGCATCTAAGGCGAAGTCTGCTTTGATGCTGATTTTGCCTGCTTTAGACCCAGCTTCAGGCGTTGCATGCTGGGCTGTGCGACAGCCGGGTTTGGCCCAAAGCAGGCTTTTCACCCTATGCCCGCTACGTAGCTTATCCGAACGGTTGGAGTCAACGGAACCATTCCGATTTCTCAAGCGCTGGCCGCCCCAATTAACAAGCTTTATAGAACGGGCGGTCTTCAACTCGTTTTCATGTTTGTCGGTACACTTCTACTCGTTTTGGCCTCAATACTCGAACATGATGATCCACTGCGTTATGGTATGGCAATTTTTGGAAGCTTACTATTGGCGTTAACCAAGCTCTTTTTCTTCTTCACCTATTTAAGACCAATCAACGAGACGAAAAAGAAAATCGCCAAAGACGCGGAAGTTATCGACATCGTGCAAGAAACAGCAATTGAACTCGTCAGAACTGCAGACATGCAGCAAGAGTTAGCCTTCACTCACGCAACTGGTATCGCCGAAATTCTTAAGGAATTCGGGCCGAAGATTAAGTCTATTCCCATTGTAGGGAATGCTGCGGCTAAACCGATTGAGAAAAGCGAGAACTTAGCTATAGACGTCATCAAGTTAACGACACGAACTAAAGACATCGTAAGGGATCTTGAAAAAGCTCTGAGCACCAATGATGTATCAGCGCTAGAAATCTATCTCAAAGATCTGCAGGCGCTTCGCAATCAGATACCCAAAATTAAAGACATGTAAAGGCACCACTTCAACGACCGTTAATGGCTGTTGGCGGACCTAAACGAATGGCTTCACGGAAGTCCGCTATATCTCCAACAACGAACCACCATTGAGCCTTGGGTACGAGTGGCCTAAAAGGTTTGCCGCCGACATAACTTCCCATTGAGAATTATCCATGCGTTCAAGTGCCAACACATCCTGGCAGACCTTTCAAGCTTTGGAAGATGAGAAGCGACGTTTGATTTTGGGATTGAACACCGGAGACAGGCCGCTTCTGTTCAAAGCGCACAACGATTTAGACACCGCTGCGGCGGTTCGGGCTGCTCTTGGTCTGGAGAAATCGGCGGGCTTGATCGACGAAACCGTTTTGGCCCAACTCCAAGAAACCGGCGACACTCGCGCCTTTTGTGGCGGCGACATCCTTTGTTTGGATACAGAGGTGCCGGGACCCAATTTGCTTTGCTTTACGTCCGGGTCGACAGGGTCGGCGAAAGGTATCCTTCGCAGCGCTGACAGTTGGACCCATACATACGAAGTGCAGCGGCAAACGTTGAACCATGGCATGAATGCATCGGTTCTTATTTTCGGCAGCATCGCGCATTCACTGCATTTCTACGGCGCGATGGAGGCGCTGGACCGGGGCGTTGTCCCGACCATCTTGGCGTCTTTCACGCCAAAACAGGTCCTCGACGTCTGCGCGCGGGACCGTCCAGAGATTCTGTATGCGACGCCGTCGCACCTCGGCCTCATTCTGGCACAGGCCAAAACCTATCGTCGGGCGCCGCTGGACAGCGTGCGCATGATTCTCACCGGCGGGGCGAAGTTTAACGAACGTAACCTGCGCCCGCTGGGGGATCTGTTTCCGAGCGCTGCCGTCGTGGAATTCTTCGGTACGACCGAAACAAGCTATATGACGATCAAACAACCCAATGCCCCCAGCGGTTCCGTCGGTAAGCCGTGCAAGGGCGTTGATATTCAGGTGCGCGCGGCGGACGGCAGGCTTTTGCCGCCGCGCCAGGAAGGTGCTTTGTGGGTGAAAAGCAATATGCTGTTTTCTCGTTATATCATTGGGGAGGATCCGCAGACCCGGTGGCGGGACGGGTACCTGACCATCGGCGACCAGGGGTTTTTGGATGAAGCGGGCAACCTGTACTTCACGTCGCGCGAGGGTTCCATGGTCACTATCGCCGGCGAGAGTGTCTATCTCGACCATATCGAAAGATCGCTGACCCGTTTCATTTCGAAGGGGGAGGCCATTGTTGTACCGATTGCTGACGAGCTGCGCGGCAATCATTTGGTGGCGATGACGCAATTCGAATTGCCACAAGATCAGCGCGATGAAGCCCTCAATGCGATGCGGGCGGAATTCGGCACAGTGAAATCCCCCAAATCCATATTGCATGCGCCGGAGTGGCCATTTCTGCCTTCGGGTAAAGTCGACAGGCAACGCCTGGTTGAAATTGCCGCTGGGTTTACGGTCGGTAAAGTGTGAACAAACCGGTTTATATCGTCGCTGCCACGCGCACGTCCGTCGCCCCGGTCGCAGGCGCGCTGCGGGATTTTGATTACGATGCGCTGGCTGTACCGCCGATTACTCATTGCCTGGAAACCGCGGGTATCGCGCCGGGCGATGTGGATGAACTCGTTCTGTCCAATGCGCTTGGGGCTGGCGGAAACCCGGCTCGGGTCGCCGTGCTGGCGGCGGGGCTGCCCGAACGCATAGCGGGACTTAGTATCGACCGCCAATGCGTCGGGGGGCTGGATGCGGTGTTGATGGCGCAGGCGCTCATCAATTCCGGGCAGGCGGAAATTGTTTTGGCGGGCGGAAGCGAGTCCTATTCATTGCGGCCTGCCCGGCAGTTCAAGGACAGTTGGGAGGCCGCGCCAATTGAACGGAACCAGGCGCGCTTCACGCCCTGGCCGGACAAGGACCCCGATATGGCCGCCGCT
>Ga0115002_10010060_pt1 | contig 10216 bp, 10 predicted proteins | sample ArcticOcean_MG_C_8_FD_89576 | JGI IMG/M metagenome (GOLD analysis project Ga0115002, IMG submission 89576) | Marine microbial communities from western Arctic Ocean - ArcticOcean_MG_CB11_86 | ecosystem: Environmental > Aquatic > Marine > Oceanic | place: Arctic Ocean: Canada Basin | collected... | reverse complement strand
TGACCCGTGTCGGGGATCGTTCCGACCGAAGCAAGGTACGCTCGCGGACGCGTGTCCTGGGGGTAGTCCAGGGCAGACTGCCTCCATTCGACCACTGCGCGCTCCGTATCTCTGAGACGATGGAACACCACCCTGAGCCGGATGCACGCCCCAGTGAAATTCGGATTCTCTTCGATAATATACTCAAGTTCGCTCCGGGCTCGGTCCATGTCTCCCACGCCCAATAGCACCTCGGCCAGCCTGCTGCGGATGTCCAGGAAGCGTGGTGAACGCGAATAGCCGCGTTGTACTGTTGGGCGTCGTCGGCTGGCTGGTCGGCAACCAGGTAAAGGTCCCCCAGCGCGTCGCTGGGGGACCGCAATCTTGTTCCCACGGTCTGATGGAAACGTGGTGCCACCCCTCGTGTCCAGGGCGGCGGCCTATGAGAGCCCTTGGTGAGCGGACTCGTGATCTGCCGAGTTCGTTCAACACGATGCCACGGTTCAGGTGCACTTCGGTATAGCCCGAGTTGAGAGCCAGAGCCGCGTCTAAAGCGCCAAGCGCCCCTTCGGGATCGTCAAGCATAGCCATTCATCGCCCCGCAATGTGATGTATGTCAGCGAAGCGTGGGTTCTCCTCCAACACCTCCCAAAAGGCTGTCAGAGCCTCAATGTAGTCCTCACGCTCACAGGCCGAGATGGCTCGCTGGACCAGCTGTTTGAGCGACACTCGTGGCACCTCCATCCCCGAGGAATACGCTGATCCTAACCGGAGTCCGCAGGGAGCCGCCAGCGATGGCCTCCCTACTCCGCCAGGGACGTGTAGCGGCCGTCCCCCACTATCACGTGGTCGAGGACGGGAATGCCTAGTGTTCGCTCGGCCTCCACGATTCGTGAGGTGACCGCCCGGTCGTCGGGCGAAGGGGATGGGTCTCCTGAGAGGTAATTGTGAACCGGGATCACCACGGCATCGTTTTCAAGCCCCGCCAGGCGGAACATCTCGCGAGGTGAAATCAGCGAAACGTACAGCGTTCCCCTGGTCACCATAGCCTCGCGGACCACGCGGTGACGCGTGTCGAGCATGAGGACGTGGAAATCCTCCTGGGATAGGTCCCGGAGCCAGGGCCCGAACAGTACGTAGACGTCCCCCGGACCCTGGATTTGCTCCCGTTCAGTGGGCTCCTCTGCGGCAGAGGGCCGCCAGCATACGAGTGGAGGTGGCCACCCCCACTCCCGCCACACGCTCCAGGGATGCAACGTCAAAAGCAGCCAAGCGTCGGAGTGAGACCTCCGCCACCTCCAGGATACGGTAGGCCACAGCATGGGCTGAACGGTAAACACCGCCCGAGCCCACCAGCAGCGGTCACCCGCTCCCGCCACGCCAGCGAGAGAGCGTAGACGCTCACAGGGGCCATCCGTAGCAGCATGATACCCGTTCGTCACCACGGCAACGTTATTCCCGGAGAGGCGCACCTCCATGGTCACAGGGGATCGCTTCGATTCCCGCGTCGGGCCGTGCGCCTTACCTTTTGGACCCCTGCTCGGAGTACCCACCGCCCGAGAGCACCATGATCCTGGTCACCGGAGGCGCCGGCTTCATCGGCTCCAACCTCGTAGCCGCTCTGCTCGAGCAGGAACTCGGGCCCGTGGCTATCGTGGATCAACTGGGCCAGGACGATAAGTGGCGCAACCTCGCCAAACACGACCTCGAGGCGCTGGTGCACCCGGAGGGCTTACCAGACTTCCTTCAGCGCCGTGGAAAGGATGTCAGCTACGTATTCCACCTAGGCGCGATCACCTCGACCACGGAGCGAGATTCTGACCTGCTTGCTCAAACCAACATCCGGCTGTCCGAGAGACTCTGGGGCTGGTGCGCGAAGCAGGAGGTGCCCTTCGTGTATGCATCCTCCGCTGCCACCTACGGGAACGGCTCAGAGGGGTTCAGCGACGGGGCCGACCCGTCGGCATTGGCGCGCCTGCAACCGAGAAACGCGTACGCTTGGAGTAAGCACGCCTTCGACCGCTGGGTCGCGAGGCGCCGCCCTGCGACCGACCCGGTGCCGCCGCAGTGGGTGGGGCTCAAGTTATTCAACGTCTACGGACCCAATGAGTACCACAAAGGCGAGATGTGTAGCGTGGTGTGCAAGGCGTATCCACGCGCCACGGCAGGTCGGCCCGCGCGCCTATTCCGGTCCCATCGACCCGACTATATAGACGGAGGCCAGAAGCGGGACTTCATCCACGTACGGGACTGCGTGGACGTCATGCTCTGGCTCCGCAAGCAGCCGGACCTGAGTGGGATTTTCAACGTGGGGACCGGCCGAGCCCAGACCTGGCTCGAACTCATGACCGCTCTCTACGGCGCAGTCGGACGTGAGCCCTTAATCGAATGGATCGACGTGCCCGAGACGATCCGCGACCACTATCAGTATTTCACCCAGGCGGACATGACGGCACTCCGGCAAGCGGGGTACGAACGCCCGTTCCTATCTGTCGAGGAAGGAGTGGCTGATTACGTTCGGAACTACCTCGCGACGGACGACCCCTATCGCTAATCACCCCTTCCCCACCACCTCTCCCAACGCAGCCCCCTGGTCCGCGCGCCGAAAACGCACCTCCACGTACGCCAGCCCAGCGCATCCGTGCTGTTTTCTCAACCGGGGATCACGCGCGGAGCAGAGAACCGACGACGCCATCGCCTGCGCGCTCCCCGGCTCGACGAACATCCCCGCCCCGGCCTCTTCCACAACCGCGCTGATCACTCCGTCGATCGCTAGCACCACCGGCCTACCTGCCACCATGTAGTCGAACTCCTTGTTCGGGTAGGTCGTGCCGAACAAAGGCAACGGCCGGCACAACCCCTTCAACCATTGCGGCGCGCGAACTCCCGGGCCCAGTACGTGATCACCACGTCGGCACCCGCCCTGGCAATCGACACAAGCGCCTCTTCCATGGCCCGGTCTCCGTCGAGCCATCCCCGCTCAGCGGCGGCCATGACTGCGGCGTATTCCCCGGAAACATGATACGCCGCTACCGGCCACCCGGTCTCGGCCTTCACCCGATGGATCACGTCAAGATAAGCGAGCGCGGGCTTGACCATGATCATGTCCGCCCCCTCAGCGATGTCCGCTCGCACCTCGCGCAGCGCCTCATCCTGATTCGCCGGATCCATCTGATATCCCCTCCGGTCGCCGAAGGCGGGCGTCGATCCGGCCGCTTCGCGGAAAGGCCCATAGAACGCCGAAGCGTACTTGGCGGCGTAGCTCAGAATCGCTACATGATGGAAGCCACCTTCGTCTAGGGCGTTCCGGATCACGCCCACGCGCCCATCCATCATATCCGAAGGCGCCACCACGTCCGTGCCGGCCCGAGCGTGACTGAGAGCAGTACGGGCCAGGAGGGCAAGCGTGGCGTCGTTGTCCACCTGTCCGTCCTCCAGCAACCCACAGTGCCCGTGCTCGGTGTACTCACACAGGCAGACGTCGGTGATGACCGTGAGGTCGGGATACGCCTCCTTGATGGCCGAGACCGTACGCTGCACCGCAGCTTGCTCGCTCCACGCCTGGCTCCCCTCCGCGTCCTTTTGGTCCGGGATCCCGAACAGGAGAACTCCACCCAGTCCGAGCGCTGCCGCTTCCCCGACGTCCTTCATCGCGACGTCGAGGGAGGTGCGGAACACGCCCGGCATAGAGCCCACCGGTTCACGCACTCCCTTCCCTTCGGTCACGAACAGCGGGAGGATCATCCGCTCGGGAGTGAGCCGCGTCTCTCGCACGAGCGCGCGGAGCGCTCCGGTTCGGCGCAGGCGGCGACCACGCCAGCGGGGAAAGGTCGTCATGGGGTCGAGGCTAGCCGCTTCATCAAGACTCGGGCGTCCTCCCGGGGATTCTCGTAGTAGTCGCGCCGCACTCCGATCTCCTCGAACCCGCACGAGGCATACATGGACCGGGCGCGGAAGTTAGACACCCTAACCTCGAGGTAGAGGCTTTCCACGATACGCTCCCGGGCGGCGTCGATGACGCGACCCAGCAGATAGACGCCGAGCCGCCGGTTCCGGAACTCCGGAATCACCGTGATGTTTGTCAATTCGCCCTGGTCCTCGATGCACCAGAGCACCGCGTATCCCGCCACCCGGTCAGGTAGCACTTCCAGCACCAGAAGCACCGCGCATGGCCGGTCCAATAGAAGCCGGAAGGTAGTGGCCTTCCATGGGGTCGAGAAGGAGGACGACTCGATCTCGGCGACGTACTCCACGTCACCGTCCCGCATGTTCCGCACGATAATCCCCGGCTGGATATCCTCACCTCCTGAAACATCCGCACCGTATTCCTGGGTATTGAAAGACACAGTCACCCGACCCGCGCTCGCTCGGCGCTCGATCCCTTCACGTACCCTGGCTCCCATCGGTCCACCCTGCTGACCGGGGCGCTTCTGGGTCGCAAGGCCAGGAGATGGAGCAGGCCGTCGGCGGTGGGGACTCCAGCGGGAGGGGGCAGCACGCGGTGGCCCTCCTTACGAAGCAGCACCTCGTGGCGCGCCGCTCCGTCGCCCACAAAGGCAGCCAAGGGCGGGATCTCTGATGCGAGCAGCGCACCGATGCGGGTTGCGTAGGGCGCCATCCGCTCCTCCACGGAATCCGCCGCTACCCGGTAGCACGCCGCATAGACACGATCCCCACGCGCGTCGAAGAGCACGTAACGGAGGGGGTCTGTGGGTGGAGCCTGGGGTGGCACCCACTCCGCCACAGCCCCCGCCTCAAGACTCGAAAAAGCCCACATCGGAAGGTTGAGTGCGTGTGCTATCCCCTTACCAGTAGCCGCCGCTACGCGCACGCCGGTGAACGAACCCGGCCCGCTGCCCACGACCACGCCCTTCAGATCGCTGCGATCCACCCCTGCCTGGTCCAACGTCGCGCCGATCTGCGGGATAAGGTCAGCAGAGTGGCGTATCTGGGAGTCCAACGCAGCGCGCGCTAATACGCGGGAGCCGGCGGCAATGGCCACAGACCCGCACGGGCCCGAGGTTTCGATCGAGAGGTACAAGTCACCGGAGGTGAAAGCAGCTAGCATGGTTCCATCTTAGCCGACTCAACGTGGATCGGGCGAGAGAGCCATCGGAAATGACGGCAACGGGGGAGGCGACCCCACCTTCCGGGCCAGAACCTCGCGCAGCTCCGAATCTCCATCGGGCGCGCGCATCTCGACGTCCCAACGATCGGAGGGAAGTCGGCCGCCAGCCCGCTCTGGCCATTCTACCAACAGAACGTCATCCCCGGCACACAGCTCCTCCCAACCCAGCTCTTTCAGCTCCTCCGGGTCGTGGATGCGGTAGAGATCTACGTGGATAACGTCAGCCGTCGCGCCTTGGTAGCGGAACACTAGGTTGAAAGTGGGGGACGGCAGCGGACCCTTCACCCCGGCGCCGCGCGCGACAGCGCGCGCCAGCACAGACTTGCCCGCGCCCAACGGACCGCTCAACGCGAGGAACAGAGGCGGGCCCACCTCGCCTCCGATGCGCTCACCCCAACGAGCGAGCTGGTGTTCGGTGAGGATCATGGGCGCAAGATCCGCGGCATTCCTAAGGCCCGATACTGTTGACAGCTATGAGGAGGGTCGCAAGTGCGCCCACCACCGAGACCGCCGTGGTGATGGCAGAGCCCAAGTTGGAGCTTATTTCAGTCTTAGTCGGCACGAAGATCGTGCTGCCAGATCGGATTTCCGGGTAGCTCTTCCAAAAAAGCACCCCCCCCGTGGTGGCCCGCTCCCCATTCTGGTAGAGCACGCTGATGCGACCGATATCCGCATTTTCAATGGTACCGCCAGATTGGCCAAGATAGTACTGGAGGTTCCGCCCCTGGCTAAAAATGACCCGCGACTCGAACGCTACCTCTCCCATAACTAAAACGGTCGCATCTGAGGCCGGGACGACTAACTCGTCGCCGTCCTCGAGGATGAGGTCATTCGGCGAGCCCGGGTTCTGCAGCACGTCCAAGAGATCGATGCCGACGATAGTCGAGTCCCGTATCAGACTAGCCCCTCTGATAGAGGCTTCCTCGGTCATGCCACCGGAGCGCTCCAACAGACTTGAAATCCGGTCGGAGCGGCTCTGGATCGCATAGGGGCCAGGGAACAACACCTCTCCTGAAGAGACCACGGTACTAGGAGTCACAAAGCCGGAGAGACGGCGCACGAACACCCGGTCCTCGTGTTGGAGTATGAGGGTGTTCGCCGGCAAGATGTTTCCGGTTTCGGCAGACCCGGACAAGGTTTGTCTGGTCGGAGCCGGTAACATCCCCCCCAACGCGACAGTCATGCGGATCGCCACGGTATCTTCCCGGAGCCGCGACGGCTTCAACCGTGAGATCTCCGCAACGAAGGTGTTGGCATCCTCGAGGAAGCCATCCGCCGCGAGGATCAAGTCCTCGGGGGTCATTCCATCAGCGAGGCGAAATCGCCCTGGCTTCTTTACGTACCCCGCCACCGAGACGTACTCAGCAAACGAGAGTACGTCCGTGTCGAACACAACCACAGAGTCCCGGTCCGCAAGGGGCACATCCTCAGCGTGCCGGCCCTGCAAATCCGTAAGGAGGGAGACACTGAGCAATCGCACAGTTCCCGTCTCCTGTACTGGCCGGATGATATGGGCAACAGATCGGAAGGCGTTCTCGGCCAGTCCATCGGCCCGGTTGATCAGGTCCCATAGTGTCATACCCGGCCGGTACTCGTACAGCCCAGGCCGGAAGACACTCCCTGCCAATGCGATGCGGTTCCGCCGTTCGGCTAAGGTCGCAAACACCCGCACCTCGTCGCCGTCCCAAAGGGGAACCCGCTCGGCTCCGGGATCGGTGAGTGCCGTCAGGTCGACGTCTAGAATCACGCGGTCCACACCGGGGACCCGCTCCTCTGCCGGCAGGACCCGGTCGATCTGGACACGCTGCACAGAGGCATCAGCGTTCAGACCACCCGCGAATCCCAGCGCGTCCTGTAAGCCCTCATCGGGCGCAATCTCATAAGTGGCCGGTCGCCGTACCCGCCCCTGCACTCTCACCTGCGGGCCCGCCGGTGGCACGAATACGATGTCACCCTGATCCAACCGCACGTCACGTGAGGCGTCGCCCCGGATGAGATAGTCGTAGAGGTCCACCTGCTCAGCCACCGCCCCGCTCCGACGCACGAGGACCGTTCGGAAGCTCCCTAGCACGGACGGACCTCCCGCACGGTGCAGGGCGTCGAAGACAGTGGCTGCAGCACTCACCTGATAGGCACCAGGACGCTCGACATCGCCGATAACGAACACCTGATTCGAGCGGAGGCGCCCCAGCGATACATCGAAGAATGTTGTCGCGGATGCGGCGCGGCGCACACCGGAGTAGACCCTCCCCAGCCCCTGGTACAAGCGGTTTCGGAGGTCGGCCATCGTCAGGCCAGACACGAACACCTGCCCCACGTCCGGGATGACAACGTACCCTTCGCCAACCACCTGGAGATTGTACGCAGCCTCCACATCGCCGGTCAAAAACAGAAGGATCTGATCCCCCGGACCGACTCGGTAACCTGCGTCCACCGGACCCGTCCCGACCGGGTTGAATTGACTGCCCAAGCGACTGAACACGTCACGCCCGAATACCCGCAGGCTATCCATGGGCATGGTGTCAAGTTGGACGACCGAGTCAGCAACCTGCGGAAAATTTTCGGATGGGTCGCCAGTCGTGTCACTGGCCATAAGCCCAACGTCGGTGAGCCCGTCGAAGTAGATGTCTGCGAGTCCCGAATCGTATCCGGCCTGCTCCAAGACGACGCGCGCTTGCTCTCTGGTAATCCCCGATTCACGGAGGCGATCTAGGATCTCGGTTTCAGAGACCCCGGGAGGGATCTGAGGCACCTGGCGTTGCTGGGCCGAGATACCATGGGCTGAGGCCGCGACCAACAGGACCCACGCCGTGAAGAAACCACCGCGTACTACCGGGAAACAGTATTTACGAAGCATCGCGAAAGGGAGCGGGGGAAGGACCCATACATAATCTTGTAAGCTCGCCCACCGCAAAAGGATGCGCAATCATTTTGCCTTGACCCTCAACTCGAACAGCTGATCCCGAAGCAAGGAGGCTCGCTCGAAGTCCATAGTAGCAGCGGCCTCCGTCATCTCCTGCTCAATGATCTTAGTCAGCTCCTCCCGATTCACTTCGTCGGCGTAGTTGGCAGAGGCCTCGGACACCTTCATGGACCTGGCAGTGCGGGCGTCGGCGATGCGGGTGGAGAACTCGATTTCCTGGATGCTCTTCACGATCGTCTCAGGAGTGATCCCGTGCGCGAGGTTGTGGGCACTCTGGATTTTCCGGCGGCGGTTGGTATCGTCCAGACAGCGCCTGATCGACGCGGTGATCCGGTCCGCGTACAGGATCGCGTGGCCGTTCACGTTTCGGGCGGCCCTCCCGATGGTCTGAATCAAGCTCCGCGCGTCGCGCAGGAAGCCCTCCTTGTCCGCGTCCAAGATAGCCACCAACGACACCTCGGGGAGGTCTAGGCCCTCCCTCAAGAGGTTGATCCCGACCAACACGTCTATCCGACCCATCCGCAGAGCACGCAGGATCTCCATGCGCTCGATCGTGTCGATGTCGGAGTGCATGTAGCGGACTCGCACCCCCACGGACTGAAGGTACTCTGACAAGTCCTCGGCCATCCGCTTGGTGAGGGTGGTCACCAGCACGCGCTCGCTACGCTTCTCGCGCACCCGGATCTCCGCGAGCAGATCGTCCACCTGCCCCCCCACTGGCCTCACGTCCACCTCAGGATCCACCAATCCGGTCGGGCGGATGACTTGCTCGACAACCACCCCTCCCGAATTCCTGATTTCCCACTCCCCCGGGGTGGCCGATACGAAAATCGCCTTCTCGATCAGACCTTCCCACTCGTCGAAACGGAGCGGGCGATTGTCTAGCGCGCTCGGCAGCCGGAAGCCGTGGTCCACCAGCGTGAGCTTCCGAGAACGGTCGCCGTTGAACATGCCATTGATCTGGGGCACGGTCGCGTGCGACTCGTCAACGACCACCAGCATGTCTCCCGGGAAGTAATCAAACAGACAGGAGGGCCGGTCCCCTGGCAAGCGCCCGCCGATGTAGCGCGAATAGTTTTCGATCCCGGGGCAGGTGCCGATCTCCAACATCATCTCGAGGTCGAAGTTGGTGCGAGTCTCGAGCCGCTGCGCCTCGAGCAGCCGTCCCTCGGAACGGAACCTGGTGAGCTGCCCCACCAGTTCCTCCCGGATCATCGGCACCACCTGTTCAATGGTCTCTCGACGAGTTACGTAGTGGCTGGCAGGATAGATCGCCGTGCGCTCCAACGGAGCGATCGTCTCGCCGGTGAGCGGGTCGAAGCGGGTGATGCGCTCTACCTGATCCCCCCAAAGCTCGATCCGCACCGCCTGTTCTTCATAGGCGGGGAACACCTCGACGGTGTCGCCGCGCACCCGGAAGGTGCCGCGCTCAAACACGTAGTCGTTGCGTTTGTACTGGATGTCGACGAGCCCCTTTAGAATCCCATTGCGGGGCCGCTCCTCACCGACTTCCAGATGCATCATCAGGCCTCGGTAGTCGGCGGGACTGCCGAGGCCGTAGATGCAGGATATGGATGCGACCACGATCGCATCTTCACGCTCCATCAGCGTGGACGTGGCGCGCAACCGAAGTCGCTCAATGTCCTCGTTGATCGAGGCATCCTTCTGGATATAGGTGTCGGTGGCGGGGACGTATGCCTCGGGCTGGTAATAGTCGTAGTAACTGATGAAGTACTCGACTGCGTTTCTGGGGAAGAGTGCTTTGAGCTCCCCGTAGAGCTGCGCGGCGAGCGTCTTGTTGTGGCTCATCACGAGCGTAGGACGCCCATGGTTGGCGATCACATGGGCAATCGAGTACGTCTTGCCCGTTCCAGTGGCACCCAGAAGGGTTTGGAAGCGGTCGCCCCGATCGAGGCCTTCGGTCAGCTCAGCGATGGCGCGGGGCTGGTCACCCGCAGGCGCGTGGGGAGACTCGATGTGGAACGTGGCCATCAAGCCTCTTCTTACCCCTTCACCAGATCAGTTTCCTCGAAGATCTCGCGCCGCTCGACAGTGATCACGCCTTTCACCGCACCTACGGCTTTGACCACCTTGCGCAAGTGGGAAAGGTCCTGGACCTCGACGACAAAGATGCCGTTCATCCCTCCGTCCACGGACCGCATGTCGGCGTTCTGGATGTTGGTGCC
>Ga0115002_10010059_pt1 | contig 10216 bp, 9 predicted proteins | sample ArcticOcean_MG_C_8_FD_89576 | JGI IMG/M metagenome (GOLD analysis project Ga0115002, IMG submission 89576) | Marine microbial communities from western Arctic Ocean - ArcticOcean_MG_CB11_86 | ecosystem: Environmental > Aquatic > Marine > Oceanic | place: Arctic Ocean: Canada Basin | collected... | reverse complement strand
TGGCAACTCCAAGGGAACAGAGGGTCTCAAGGCGAACAGCAACGGTCGCTGACAAGCGCGGCAGACGCAAATACGTCGATGGGGCCTTGCCTTGATCCCCCTGGCTGTCGTTCGTGAATGCGCATTGCCCACACTCTTACCGGAGGCCCGCCGTGACCGAAGTCCTTCCTGCCAATCGCTTCCAGGAGAAATATGGTACGCCAGGTGTGCGTGCTATAGACAAAGTGGTGGATCATCTGGACGATTATGTGCGCCAGTTCATCACCAAGGCTCCTTTTGTGGTTATGGCAACAGCGAACCAGGATGGCAGCTGTGATGCTTCCCCCAAGGGTGGCAAGCCGGGCTTTGTCAAAGTTCTGGATGCGCGTCATTTGCTGCTGCCCGACGTACGGGGTAACAACTTGTTCCAGAGTTATGACAACATCGATGGCAACTCCAACGTGGGCCTCGTCTTCTTCATCCCCGGGATCGACTTTACGGCACGAGTAAATGGCACGGCGCAGTTCGTCGACGCCGATGACTTGCGGGCGCGGGGGATTTCAATGGAGGTCTTCGATCCCGATGATAACGCTGCTCTACAGCAGGGGCTGCTGATCGAAGTAGTGGAGGCTTTCCCCCACTGCACCCGAGCACTGAAATTCTCCAAGCTGTGGGATCCGGAGACGATAGAGACGAACCGCAAGGAACCGCCGGTGAAGCGCTAGGAGTTGGGAATGCAGGGACTCACCGAAGCACAGCGGTCGGCATACGATGCGCAGGGATTCGTCGCGATTCCCGGACTGTTGTCGTCGGGGGAATGTGATCGGTTCGTCGAACACATGTTCGATCTCCATGCGGGGCGAATGAAGCTCGAAGGATTCGAGTTGCGTGTGCCGAACAGCGCCAATGAATGGGGCCGTACGCACAACCAGCACGTCTATGATCCGTTGGCGCTCGACTATCTCCGACTGCCGCAACTTCAAGCGCCGCTACGCGATTGCTTGGGAGATAAAGCAGAGGGCATTCAGACGATGTATTTCTGGCAGGGCTCGGAACAGCGCCGGCACCAGGACCAGTTCTATTTGCCCGGATGTATGTCCGCCTGGCTCGCCTTTGTCGATGTGGGGCCGCAGAACGGGACGATCTGGGTGCAGCCCGGGTCGCACAAACAGCGACTGCTGACAAAGGCGGATTTCGCCGAAGCGGGCGAGTTCTTCGAGTGGGACTACAATGACGGCGTCGATGAGCAGTATCGGCGCAATCAGGCAGACCATCAGCCAGACAATCAGGCACGCGGTCAGGTAGCCGACGAGATGCCCGTCGAGGTGTCGAAGGGCAGTGTTGTGTTTTTCAACGGCGGGCTCATTCATCGGGGTGGCGAGATCCTGCAGCCCGGAAGTGAGCGCCACGTATTAGCCAACCACTACATCGCGCAGGGATTCGATGACTGGCCGCATACATCATGGACGCGGTACGCTTTCGATGGCAGTGCGCGCCAGCATCCGGAGCCAGCATGAGTGACGACGCCTACGTCGTAGACAAGAATCTTGGACAGAAGCTCATTCTGTCAGAGGGTGATCTGCCGACTGTAAACGCCGATGGCGAGGCCGTCATCGAGCCCACGCAGGAACAGAAGTATCTCTTTGATACGCGAGGCTGGCTGTTGTTGCCCGGTGTATTGAGCCAGGCTGACATCGATGCCATGCGGGAGTTCGCCCTGCAGCTGCAACTGCAGCCTGAATCGCTGCCTGAGCACCATCGAAGCGCCGTAGCGGGTCCTCTACAGAAACTGGCCGATCACCCCATCGTCATCGGGTTCCTCAACGAGTTTCTCGCCTTCCCGCACCTGTCGAGTTCTTCCTGTTATGGATTTCGCATGGAGGGTGCGGGGCTGCGCTATCGGACTTCGGCGCCGGATCAGCAGGGCGCTTTCGTTCCCCATAACGGCAGTGGCATGTTTCGATTTTCCTACGATTCACACAACTATCAGTGTATTCCGGGCAAAGCCTTCAGCGGCCTGACGCGGGTGGTCTGGGAACTGACGCCGGTGCAGAAAGGCAAGGGCGGCACCCTGCTGGCCACGGGCAGCCACAAGGCAGCCTACGCTTCACCCGAATCGACACAGAATCCCGAATCAGAGGTTTGGGAGACCTACGAGTGCCCTGCAGGTTCGCTGTTGTTTTTTACCGAAGCCCTGGCACATAGCACGGCACCTTGGACGAATACCGACAACCCACGCGTGTCCCTGTTCAATCTGTACAACAGCGTCGGTGCCCGCTGGAGTACGTGGAATCCTCCGCAGCAGTTGATCGAGGAGATGCCACCCATGCGACAGACGCTTTTTCGCGGTACACACTGCGCCGACAACTTGCCAGGCTATCGATATGGCGGACAGAATCAACAGGATCGAAAATCCCTGGACGACTGACTGCCCTGAACGATTGCCTGGACGACTGAACTATTGAAATGGAGACTGAACCATGAGCGATGAACTACTGATTGTTAGCACGCTTACCGACGACGAGGGGATCTTCGTCTATCGTATCGCCGACAGTGACGGCAAGCTGGAGAAGGTGTCGCAGACGGCACAGTCTATCAGCAATCCCTTCTTCATCGACCTGCATCCCAGCAGCGATGTGCTCTACAGTATCACCGATCCCGGGGGCGCGGGTCTGGTCTCCGCGTTGGCTCTGGATCGCGGCACAGGTGAGCTGACACTGATGAACCAGCAACCCACGCAGGGCGCCTTTCCCTGTTATGTCGAGGTGGACCCCTTAGGCAAGGCGGTTGTGGTTGCCAACTATGAGGGAGGCAGCGTCTCCAGTTACGCCGTCGATGCGGACGGCTCCCTAGGCAAGCCAGGATCATTCTTTCAGCATGTGGGCTCCAGCATCAACGAGAACCGCCAGCAGGAAGCCCACGCCCACTGCTTCTGGATTGCCGGAGACAGCCGCTTTGCTTTCGCCGCCGATCTTGGTGCTGACAAAGTCATGATCTACGCGCTGGATGCCGATGCCGGAACCATCACCCCCGGCGAGCAGCCCTTCGCCCGAATCGAGGCCGGTGGGGGGCCCAGACACTTTACCATCGCACCGGATCAGCGGCACGCGTACGTCATCAATGAACTGGGCAACACGATCACGAGCTTCGCCTATGATGCAGAACGGGGCCTGCTGCTGGAACAGGGCATGGTGCCGACCCTGCCGGATGGGTACGATGAGGTCACACATACGGCGGACTTGACACTGACCCCCGATGGACACTTTCTCTACGGCACCAATCGGGGGCACAACAGCATCGCCATGTTTACCCGGGACGGGGAGACCGGCGCGTTGACACCCAACGGCATCGAGCCAAGTCGCGGCGTGATGCCACAAAACCTGACGATTACCCCGGTCTGGCGCCTGCTCGTCGTGGCGACTACCAAGAGCGACAAGGTGGTGGCTTTCCACATCGATAGTGATACGGGCAAACTCCAATTCAGCTGCGAGACCGAGATGCCCTCGCCAGTTTGCGCAGTCTTGGGATAGAGACAGAAATCATGACGAAGATCAGCTCCGTTTCCTGTACCGAGTTCGAATTCACAGTAGACAACATCGGCCTTGAACAGGCTGCCGCCGGTGTGGGCAATATGGCCTATGTGAAAGGCGGCAAGTTTCCCGCCCGTCGGTTTGCCCTTCGCATCACCACAGACGACGGCGCCACAGGCGAATACGTCACGCACTGGGTAGGTACCCCTGCGACCTTCGCCCAGGTGCGCATGTTGGCGCCAATGTTGGTCGGGCGAGATCCTGACCATCGTGAGCAGATCTACAATGATCTCAAACGGGAACTGCGCGCCTACGATCACATGGGGCACGGTTCGCTGGACAACGCGCTCTGGGACCTTGCGGGCAAACAGCGGGGCACGTCCGTGTCGAGCCTGCTCGGTGGTTACAAGACTCGCCTGCCAACCTATGCCAGCACCTATCATGCACAGGAATCACCAGGTGGTCTCGACACGCCGGAGGCCTTCGCCGACTACGCCGAGCAGTGCAAGGCGCAGGGCTTTCACGGTTTCAAGATTCACGGCTGGAACAATGGTGACGTGGGCAGGGAGGTCAGCAATTTGCTTGGTGTGCGCAAGCGTGTAGGCGATGGCTGGCGTTTGATGATCGATCCCGCCTGCCAACTGCGGACATGGATGGATGCCCTGACCGTGGGGCGTGCCTGTGACGACGCCGGCTACTTCTGGTATGAGGATCCCTACCGCGATTCGGGTGTCTCCTCCTTTGGCCATCAGCGGCTGCGTGAGCAGCTCAAGACGCCGCTGTTGGTGAGCGAACACGTGCGCGGACTGGAGCAGAAGGCATCCTTCCTCATCAATGGCGGCTGTGACATGATTCACGCCGATCCTGAGTATGACATGGGCATAACGGGTGTCATGAAGATTGCTCACTTCTGCGAAGGCCTGGGACTGGATCTGCAGATTCATGCCTGCGGCCCAGCGCACCGGGCGTGTAACTCGGCAATTACTAACACACATATGTATGAGATGGCGCTCATGTGTCCGGGCATGCCAAATGTCATTGCGCCGGTATACACCTGTGGCTATTCCGATCAACCCGAAGATCTCGGCAAGGGTGGTTGTGTCCCCGTGCCGCAGGGCCCGGGACTGGACGATTCCTACGACTGGGATTTCATCGAAGCACACAAGACTCAACATTTCGTCTCTGACTGACAGATAGATGATCCATGAGTGATACAATCAATCCGTTTCTCGCCATCGAGGGCCTGCCCCCCTTTGATCGAATGGAACCGAAACATGTGGTGCCGGCGATGGAGAAGGTCCTCGCCGATTCGGAGGCGGTGATAGAGAAAATCGAAGCGACCTTGACGCCAACGTGGGAGGGGTTGCTGGAACCTCTGGACGAGATCGGCATTCCCCACGAGTACTCCTGGGGTTGCATCAGCCACTTGATGGCGGTGAAAAATTCGCCCGAGTTACGTGCCGCCCACGAAGAGGTGCAGCCGAAACTGGTGGAGTTGGGGCTGCGAGTCAGCCAGAGCAAGCCAGTGTACGAGGGACTGATTGCCATCCGTGATGGGGCGGAGTGGGACAATCTGGATGAAGCACAGCGACGCATCGTAGAGCAGAACATCCGCGGTGCCGAACATGCGGGCGTTGGTCTTGAGGGTAAGGACAAGGAACGCTTTCTGGAGATTTCACGAGAGTTGTCGCAGATCGGTACGCAGTTTTCCAACAATGCTCTGGATGCACGCAAGGGCTTCGAGCTCGTTCTGACTGAGAAGGATGCAACCAAAGGCTGGCCGCAGAGCCTGCGAGACGTAGCGACGCAGTCCTACAACGAGGCTCGCGGCGAGGAGAATTCTGCTGTCGAAAAAGACGTCGAAGAGGCAACAGCCGAAAGCGGGCCGTGGAGAATCACGCTGGATTTTCCCAGCTTCCTGCCCTTTACGCAGCATCACCGAGTCCGCGCAGACCGAGAAACGATCTATCGCGCCCAGGCGACTCTTGCCTCTAGCGGCGACTTCGACAACACAGATCTGATTGCCCAGACGCTGCGTCTGCGCAAGGAGAAGGTTGGCCTCCTTGGGTATGCGACGTACGCGGACTTCAGCTTGTCCAACAAGATGGCGCCCGACGTTGCAGCCGTGGAGCGCATGTTCGACGAACTAATCGAGCCGTCTCGACCGCACGCCCAGCAGGATTTGGAAGATCTGCGCGTTTTGGCACGTGATAGTGGGCAGACAGAAGAATTGCTGCATTGGGATTTGCACTTCTGGTCGGAACGCCTGCGCGAACAACGCTTCGATTACACCGACGATGAGTTGCGGCCGTACTTCCCCATGCCGAGGGTGCTGGACGGTCTGTTCGGGGTCGTGGAGAGGCTGTTCGATGTAACGATTCAGTCCGCTGACGGTGAAGCGTCCGTGTGGCAGAAGGACGTGCGCTTCTTCAAGGTTGTGGACGCGGCGGGCGATCATCTGGCGTCATTCTATCTGGACCCCTACAGTCGGCCTGCCGACAAGCGCGGCGGTGCGTGGATGAACGACTGTATCTCACGTCGGCGTCTGCATGGCAAGCTGACGCTTCCTGTTGTGCATATTGTCTGCAACGGCACGCCGCCTGTGGGGGATCGACCGTCGCTGATGAGTTTCGGTGAGGTGGAGACCCTGTTTCACGAATTCGGTCACGGCCTGCAGGGCATGCTGACAACCGTCGACTATGGGGAAGCGTCCGGTGTTAACGGGGTCGAATGGGATGCAGTGGAACTGGCGTCGCAGTTCATGGAGAACTGGTGTTACCACAAGCCGACGCTGCTGGGCATGACGAAACATGTAGAGACAGATGCAGCTCTTCCAGATGAACTGTTCGACAAGATCACAGCGGCGCGGAATTACCGCGCCGGATCCATGATGTTGCGCCAGCTGGAATTCGGCAAGACGGACATGACCTTGCATCACGCTTTTGATGCGAACGGCAGCGACACGGTGTTCGATGTACACCGTCGGGTCTCGGAAGAGATGTCGGTCTTTCCACTCTTTGAGGGGGACCGCTTGCTCTGCTCCTTTGGCCACATCTTCGCCGGTGGCTATGCCGCTGGCTACTACAGTTACAAATGGGCGGAAGTGCTGAGCGCCGACGCCTGGGGTGCCTTCGAGGAAGCGGGGCTGGACAACGAGCAGGAGCTGAGGGCGCTTGGCCGGCGTTTCCGAGATACGGTGCTGGCCCTGGGTGGCGGACGTCACCCGATGGACGTATTCCGAGATTTTCGAGGACGCGAGCCGGATACCAAGGCGTTGCTGCGCCAAATGGGATTGTCCTAACCCAACCTCTTAACCGGGTTGGCCTAGCCAGGGCTGTCGAGTCGGTTCAGCGAATGCCGAGTTCGATGCTGCGGATCGTCACCGAGTTCTGCCTTCGAGTTGCCGCTGTTTCTACTGCGTGACTGCCGTTATAGACGCTGATCTCGTTCCAACCTTCCAGGATCTCGGACACATGGAAGCTGTAGTTGAAGGCCGTGAGATCAGGTTCGTGAAAGGCATGGTCCAGGTGAGCGAACAGCAGTTCATCGGTTGCCTGTGCCTCAGTTGTGGGCCAGCAATCGTTGAAGCTCACAGCCAGGGCAGGCAGGTTGTCGCGCCGATCAACGACGATCTGGATGGTCAGCTGCAGGCCGCAGTCTGCTGGTTCCGCGCACATGGGTAAGCGATAAGCACGGCGCCAGTCCGGTTCAAGGATGTCCGGCAGAGCATCCGGTGTATCAAAGGGTGGGTTCCACACGGGCGCCAGCATGGTTGTGAAGGCGTACTGCTTGGGCTCGCCCCGCAGCCTTTGCAGATCTTGAATCTTCCGGATTGCCGTGTAGTCCGCCTGCATGTTCTGGCGCGTGCAGATGCGCTCGTCGGCATTGTCCTCATCGGCTGCATAGTAGTTGTAAAGCTCGATGCCATCGGCACCAAGGGCGCGCTGCCCGGCAGCTGCACCAAGCAGGGCCTCGGTCACGATAAAGGGGCTGCGTAGCTGTGTGCTGCCTGCTTCCGGTGAATAGGCCGAGACGCCGTTGAGAGCGAATTCCACATTGCCGAAGATGGAGATGTCTGGACCGAGTTGCTGGCGAAGTTGATCCAGCGGCAGGGCCCAGGCGGTCTGCATGTAATTGCTCGGACTGACAAAGTCGATGAGGCCCGCCTCTGCAATGGCCCGCACATCCAACCCGATGCTGCGCAGCGCGCCAAAGGTGGCGGGAATGCGTAGACCAAAGGGGAAGGCACGACCTGTCTGCTGCGCCTTGAGGCGGGCCAGATCGCTGATCTCGGCAATCCATGAGGTGATGGAATCGATCGTCTGCTGTGATGCGTTGGGCTCACAGATGGCGGGCGTGCGCAGAAAATCCAGCTCCAGGCCCTGCGTGTCGTAGTCCAATACCAATTCACGAATCATCGTTAAGAAATAATCGCGCACGACCTGGCGTTCGAAATTCAAGCCGACCCACAACACATCTGCATGGCGCCCCGGACGCAAAGGCGTGCCGCGAAGACGATTGTCCGGGTCCTTGAAGAGGGGACAGTTCATGGGATTGTCGACCCACTTCTCCAGATAGCCGTGGGGATCGTTCATGCGGATGGACGCCCATGGTGTGATCTGTCTCTGCTCACATGCAACGATGGTTTCCGCCATCCAGTCCACGCCTGCTTCCAGCAAGTCGAGATAGCGGTCCATCATGGCGAGGTTGGTCTCGTCAGGACAACTGCGAAACCAGCGCGCCCAGCGCTTGTCGCCGCGGGTGTAACCATCCAGCGCCGTCGGCACCACCTTGCTTGGATACCAGGCAAGCTGTGTGTTGGGGCTGATGGCAAAGGTGTCGACCTGGTTCTCTGCGAGCAGTTCTACAAAGCTGTGCAGTGCTCGTGCGGAGTACGGACCACCCTCGGGCTGCCAGAGATTCGGCGCCCAGAACATGGCACCCCAATCCCCATTAAAGATCACCTGCTGATTCGGTCGGTTCATTCAGTTCCCAGATTCAATGAGTGCATCATTCCTACAGCAACGCCTTCAGGAATCGCTCTGTGTGACTCGCCTTACAGCGGGCTACATCCTTGGGTGTGCCCTCCACCAGCACGTGCCCACCCCCCTCGTCCGCCTTCGGGACCCAGGTCGATAACTTGGTCTGCTGTCTTGATGACATCGAGATGATGTTCGATTACGATCACCGTGTGCCCTGCGTCTCTTGATCCATCTGGTCAAATGTGCTGTCTCATCCTCAGCTTCTACCACAAAGACCCACCGTAAGTCCCGAATCTTGCTGGAAAGTGAAACTTTTTTTGACCAGAGAGAGATCAGCGCATGTGGGAGTCTGCTGAGCGTGGCGCGCCGGGACCATTTTTCATGCGCATCAACTGCTTCTGACGATCGTTGAGTTTGTCGAACCACTCGGCGGGAAAGTTATCGTGGGGATCACACTGAAACACGAGCATGCTCTTGCGATAGTGGCCGAACAGCGCATGGCGGTTGCGGTCGCCATTATTGGCCCCACCGCCATGCCACGTCTGGCCATTGAAAACCAGAACACTACCAATCGGTGCCAGCGCGGTGACGACGTGTTTGAGTTCCAGATCCTTCGGCGGTTCCTGCAAGCCGCTGCGATGGGTCCCGGGAATGACTCGAGTCGCTCCGATTTCCTCGGTGAAGTCATCGAGCATCCACACGGTATTCATCATCACCGGGCTGTTGGGGTTCAACATGCTCAGTCCGATGTCTGAATGCAGGCCCTGCACCGGGTCGCCGGGACGGACGATGCGTGAGTTGAGACTGCCCAGAATCAGATTCGTGTCGAGAAAGTACTCGAGAATCGGCAGGATCCGGGGGTGGTCGATGGCCGGGAAGAAGGCGGGATCCAGGGTCGGCAGGTTGGCGACGTGACTCGCCGCTCCCCGGTGGCCGGACTCCGTCCCCTCGCGTTTCTCACACTCGATGAGGGCTTCTCGCATCCCTGTCGCCTCGTCGACGGTGAGGACGGACTCGAGAATGGTGAAGCCGTACACATCAATCTCCTGAACTGCTTTTTCTGTCTCTGTAGGCATCTGTCGCTCCCTTTCAGTCTCTGGCTTGTCAAATCGCGCAGGGAGTATACCGCAGGGGCAGCGTCACCGACAGTTACGAGTCAAACACACAGTACGTGCCAACCTCCGTGAGTTCCGTGACCTGAATCAGCCGATTTCGAGCAGTTCTACCTCAAAGATCAGGGTCGCATTCTTCGGGATCACGGGTGGCGAGCCGACAGAACCGTAGCCCAGGGGGGAAGGCACCTTCAACTGACGCTTGCCGCCGACCTTCATAGTCAACACACCCTCGGCCCAGCCGCGAATGACCTTGTGTTTGCCGATGTCGAAAGAGAAGGGCTTGTTGCGTTTTTTCGAGCTATCGAAGGCCTTGCCGTTGGTCAGCCACCCACTGTAATGGACGGTGACTTTCTGCCCCTTTTTCGGGCTTGCCCCTGAGCCGGGTAGCAAGTCGTGGAACATGAGCCCGGAGTCGCTCGTTTCGTAGTCATCAGCAGAAAGCTTCGTTGGTCCTGCAGGCCCGCTGCCGGAAGACTTCTCTCCACCGAGTAGCAGGTTCTTCAGCCACGTCATCCAATCCTCCAGAGTTGTTTCAGTATTTCAGTGCAAGGGACTCGGCGAGGAACTTTACCAGCGGGCCAGCGGCCTTGCATGTTGCGGCGAATTTCTT
>Ga0115002_10010058_pt1 | contig 10216 bp, 8 predicted proteins | sample ArcticOcean_MG_C_8_FD_89576 | JGI IMG/M metagenome (GOLD analysis project Ga0115002, IMG submission 89576) | Marine microbial communities from western Arctic Ocean - ArcticOcean_MG_CB11_86 | ecosystem: Environmental > Aquatic > Marine > Oceanic | place: Arctic Ocean: Canada Basin | collected... | reverse complement strand
TTAATACGTCGAACCATCGAAAAAGTGATTCAGCCCGCCGACTAATCAACTCCGATTTTCCTGAGATAATCCTGTTCAAGTGTCACCAGGGCGCTTGCTATCTTTTCAACTATCCGGACACGATTCGCCTTGCCGCCGGGGCCCGCCGGCTCAATCAACTCCCCCGCGTGGATAACCAGCCGGGTGTCGTTCGTCAGCCCATCTGGCCAGCTGAAGAGCGTGTTCGCCCCCGAGAGATAGACTGGCAGAACGCGCGTGCCGGTCATGGCAGCAAGCAGGCCCACCCCTTCCTTGAATCCTTGCTCCCCCATAGAATCGACGATCCCGCCTTCGGGGAAAATGACCAGGACATCGCCCTTGCGGAGAATCTTCACGGCGGTGCGGAAGGTCGATTTGCGCGTGTTTTCCCGATCCACCGGAAACGCGCCTAGCGTCGTGATGAGGCGGGCAAAAATCGGATTCGAGAAAAGCTCTCTCTTGCCCATGGTGGAGAAGGGGCGGGGAATGAAGCCGCCCAGAATGAGCGGGTCAAGGTAGCTCCGGTGGGTTGAGGCGATGATGAGCGGCCCCTCGGCGGGTATCCGATCGAGGTCACGCAAGCTCACCTCGCCAAAGGCCATCCGGAAATAAGCGCGAAAAAGAGCCTTGAACCATGGCGGCTGCCAGTTGGGTGGGAGTTTTTCCTGTGCTCCTAGCATCATATCATCTAGGTGTGGGCGGGCTATTCGTAAAGCTCGGCCAGCTCGACCTTGCGGTTTTCGCGGGACGAAAGGGTGATGCCCTCGACAACGGCGGCGGCTCGGAGGCCAGCATGGCCATCCACCTCGGGGGCGCGCCCTTCGCGGATGGCAGCAGCAAAATCGGCCAGCTCGTCCACCACGTTCACCGAGATTGGGTCGCCTTCGACTTCCCAGTCGCGCACCTCGGGCTCGTCCACGCCCTTGCGCTGGACGGTGAGGCGCCTGCCTTCGTCCTCGGCGCAGGCGTTGGCGTCTGTCCCGAAGATTTGAATGTAATACACCTTGGGGGTGAGCATGTTCGAGCCCAGATAGCCGTGTGCGCCCGATTTGAATTCAAGGAGCGCAGCCGTCACATCGTCGAGATTCGTCTGCGGGCTCATCGAGCGGCTTGAGGCGAACACGCTTTTGACGGGACCGAGCAGATACTGGAGGCTATCGGCGTGGTGAATGCCGAGTCCGGTCATGGAGCCCGATGGGCTCTCGTCCGCGCCGGCGCGCCAGCTGGATGCGTCGAGCTTGTCGGCGAAACCGTAGGAGAAGTTGGCCTCGGCCTGTATGGCCTGGCCCATCTCACCGGAGTCGATAAGATGCTTGAGCTGGCGATGGGCGGGCTGGTAGCGCCGCTGATGGCCGACACCGAGGCGCACATCCGCCTTCTCGCAGGCGGCGATGGCGCGTTGTCCATCGGGTACGCTCAGTACAAAGGGTTTTTCGACAAAAACATGTTTGCCCGCCGAGGCTGCCTCCTCGACCATCCGGGCGTGCACCGAATGCGGGGTGGCGAGAATGACGGCGTCCACCTCACTGTCCTTGAGGACTTCCTCCCAGCTTTCAATCGGCCGGCAGCCGTGCTCTCTCGCGAATGCCTCGCGGGTTTTCTTTGTTCTCGCAAAGCCCGCCGCCACTTCGACTCCCTCGGCCTTTTTCGCCGCGCGGGCGAATTCACCGCCCCACCAACCCAGGCCGACAAGACAGGTCCGCACGGTATTTTCGTCATTCATCTATCTACTTCCTCCACACCCGACCGGGTGATTAGTTGATTTCGGAGATTCTACCTTTTTTGGCGAAATTTTTCTCCCTCGGCCTCGGACAAGCTCATTTGCCTCAGGCGTGTGAGTTGTCGTTCTGGCGGACCCTCGCCAGCGTCTCGCCGAAGGCCTTCATGACATCCTCTGCGGTGATGATGCCGAGCAGGCGAGTTGGGTCGGCCCGGCTGACGACGGGGAGGCGGGATAACTGCCTGTTCCCCAGTTTTGCCATCACCGAGTCGAGCGATTGGTCCGGGTGGGCGTGGAGGATGTAGCTCGTCGTAGCCGCCTCGATGATGGGGTCCTTCTCCCTGCCCTGCGCTTGCGCCTGGAGGAGGTCGGCTTTGCTGATGATTCCAATCATGCGACCGTCATCATTGACGACGGGGAAGCCGGTGAACGTGAAATTTTCAGCCTGCTCGAGGGCGTCCTTTACGGGCATCTGGGACCAGAGGGTTGTGGTGTCCGAGATCATGGCGTCAGCCACATGAATCTCGTGGAGCAGGTGTTCGGTCTCATGGTTGGGCAACTGGACACCGTCCTGACGGGAGAGCGCGCTGTAGATCGGCTCGGGCTCCCAGTATCTGGAAAGTACGAAGGAAACTGAGTTCGCGACCATCAGGGCGAGTATGATGTTGTAGTCTTGGGTCAACTCGAAAATCATGATAACCGAGGTCATGGGGGTGCGAACAATGGCCGCGAAGGCCGCCCCCATCCCGACGAGGGCGTAGCTGCCAGGGCCGATAATAAACCCGGGAAATAGAAAATCCGTGATGGTGGCGACGGCGCCGCCGGCCATCGCGCCCATGAAAAGCGTGGGCGCGAAGATTCCGCCCGATGAGCCCGTTCCGTAGGAGATGATGGTCGCGAGCAGCTTGAGCACCAAGAGGATGAGAAAGAACCAGATCGAGTAGCCCTCGGTGAGGGCCTTGGTGACCCAGGGATATCCCACGGCGAAGATATGGGGGACCCAAATGCCGATGATGCCGACAGCGAGCCCGCCCAGGGTCGTGATGAGCACGGTTTTTACGGCCGTAAGATGGAGGCATCTGCCGCGTAGGACGAGTAGGCCGCGCTTGAAAATCACGCTGACGCCCGCGCAGACCACCCCGACGATGGCGTAGGGGATAAGCTCCAGGTAAGAGGTCAGCGAGTAGGGAGGAATCAAAAAAGCCGGATTGTTCCCGAGAATGGCGCGGGTGACGATCGATGCCGCGATGGATGCCACCACGATGGAGCCCAGGACCCGGGCGTTTAGATCGCCAACTAACTCCTCGAGCGTAAATGTAACCGCCGCAATCGGGGTGTTGAAAGCTGCCGCGAGGCCTGCCGCCGCGCCCACCGGGACAAGGGATTGAATGCTCGTCCGGCCCAGCGAGAAAATCTGGCCGAACCAACTCGCGATGCCCGCGCATATCTGAATTGTCGGGCCCTCTCGGCCGAGACTCGATCCCGTGCCAATGTTTATGACGCCGATCAGGAATTTGCCTATCCAGACCCGTGCCGGTATCACGCCGTTATGAACGATGTAGGCGATGGTTGTTTGCGGGATGCCACTTCCCCGTGCCTCGGGTATCAGGCGGAGTAAAAGGGCGGCGACGAGCGCCCCCCCGGCGGGGATGAGGGGGATGAGGTACCAGGGCCTCAGGACGGCGGATATATCCGAGGTGCCGAAAAAGAATTTATGCGCGATACCAAGCGAGAGATGAAAGGCTACCGCGGCGAGGCCGGCAACGACGCCGACGATGATCGTCAATGAAAAGAAAATCGTCTCTTCGTTGACATTGAAATGGTTGAGCCACTCAAGGAGCCTGAGCTTAAAACTTTTTTTTTCCATTCGGTGCCTTATGAGTCGATTATGGGGGGTGGCAAGAGGTGAATCGATTTTACTCGCTCATCTGGGGTGGCGCAGGTGCGTATTTCGATGGGTCGTGCCCTTCTTGCCGAAGCCGCTCGGCGAACCATTCCGGGTTTATGGTATTCGTCTCATCATCCATGCGCGCCATTTCGCAAAATATTTCAATACGGTGGCCGTCGGGGTCGCAAAAATAAAAGGCGCGGTTCTCGCCCCATGTGCCGTCTCCCTCGGGATGGGTCGGGCTGTGGACGACGGGGCCGCGGACGATTTCGAGGTTGTTTTCGATAATCCACGTCTTCCAGGCTTCGTATTCTTTGCGACTAGGCACCATCAGGGCAAAATGGTGATAACCCAGATCGGCGACCGGGCCCTGATCCTCGGTGCGCAAATGTGACAGGTCGCCAGAATCCTCGGGAAAAGATATGAGGTTCAGATCGTGATGAAGGGCCGAGCATCTCAGGAAACACAATCCGACAGGGAAGGTGGGGTGCTCGCCCGCCGCGTATTTTTCCGAAACCTTGAAGCCGAGGATATCGGTGTAAAATTTAAGAGATTCCTCGAGATCTGAGACTTTGATGGCGATATGCTGGACGCCATCAAACGAATAGCTGGGGCGCGGCATGAGATATTTTCTCCCCTGTGTGTGCCCCGATCCGGGGCGAATCGCTGCCGGGAGGACGATGGAGGATATTAACGCATTCCAGCGGGGAGAGGGAAATCGCATAGGCATGCGGGAGGGAAAATAGGGGGCTGAGGAGTGCCCCTTAGCACATATCGAGGAGATTGCTCCGAATATTACGGGCAGGGGAGCGATTGTTCTTTGCTTTACCGACTCCGCCCTGCCGGGCTACAGTGACGTCATCTTGAATCGTTTTCTGTTCAATCATCTATGAAAGGAGTGATATCCCATGAGCATCAAGGTGGGTGTGGTCGGTTTGGGAGTGATGGGTGGGGCTTTTGCCGGACATCTTCTGGACGCCGGTTTCGAGGTGGCTGGATATGATCCTGAAAACGGGATGTACAAAAAATTCAAGGGCAAGGCTCTTCGGCGGGCCGCCTCACCGGCGGATGTGGCGAAGGGGGCTCAGTTGATCATGACTTCGCTACCCAATTACGGTGTGGTGGAAAAGGCGGTGTGCGGGCCGGATGGTGTTTTCGAGGGAGCTTCGACGGGCTCGATTATCGCTGATATGAGCACGGTTCCGCCCAAGTTCTCTCGCACGATGGCCGAGCTGACCGAGGGGAAGGGCTTCAGCTGGCTTGATTCGCCAGTGAGTGGGGTCGGCAAGCAAGCGGCCGTGAAGGATCTAGTTGTCATGAGTTCAGGCCCAAAGGCCGCTTTCGATCAGGCGAGGCCTGCCTTCGACGCCATCGGCAAGAAGACGATTTATGTGGGAGAGGAGAACGGACACGCCGCGCAACTCAAGTTGGTGGTGAATCTGGTTCTTTTCATCAACATGGCCGGGGCGGCAGAGGGGATGACCCTGGGGCTCAAGGCGGGGATTTCACCCGAGGTCATGCTCGAGACGCTCTGCGCGGGCGCCGCCGGCTCTAATGTCCTTGATGTGCGGGGCAAGGACATGCTGGCCGATAATTACCCGCCCTCGGGGCCGATATGGATTGTTTTAAAGGATCTTGAATGCGCGATTCAGTCGGCCAAGGATATGGATGTGCCCGTGCCGCTGGGAGGGTTTCTCGAGCAACTCTATATGTCTCAGAGGAGCAAGGGGCGCCAGGAAGAGGATGGAAGCTCGATTTTCAGAATCTACAAAGAACTGGCGAACCTCGCCTGAGCACAAAGAGTGTGAGGCCGGGGTAAGCGGTTATTGAGAATTCGCGTGAATTTTGTTGTGTCTACTTGAAAATGACGTTGGGCTTTTCTTCGAAAACTTGCGGTGTGAAGGGTTTGACGATGTAGTTGGAGGTGCCGGTCTGAATGGCCTAGATGATATTTTCCTTGAGTGCCTCGGCCGTTACCATCAACAAAGGGGTGGCTTTCGTCTTCTCGTCCGCCCGGATCGCCTTGAAGAATTTAAGGCTCGTCATGCTTGGCATGTTCCAATCCAAGACGATCAGGCCGTATTCCCCGGCTTTCGCCATCAGGAAGCCCTCGTCGCCATTTTCAGCCTCGTTCACATGATGCATCTGTCGAAGTTGGGCCGAAGGTCCTCTTTTTGGCTGCCACCATCTCCGAGCATCTGATATCCTCTCGCTCAGGTAATCTTGGCCAATTATCTCATATAGTTACAAAGATTCCTGCCTCTTTTTGTTCTGTTTCGCCGCATAATGTGGGTCCGAAATTGCTGTTTAAGAACACGGTATTATAGAGATTAATTTTTGGTTTATGTCTTGTCTGCGGGGGAAGCGATGAGAGCCGAGTTTTTGAATCCTTTTCATACAGGCGACGGTTAATGTGCTGAGCACCATGGCCATACTTTCGCCAAAGCCGGGCAAGCTTCAGATAAAGGACACCGACGTCGCCGTTGGAGACATCACTGGAATTATCAGTCTGACGGGGTACTCCGAGGGCTCGCTGACCGTTAGTTTTTCCGAGTTATTTGCGCTAAAGATTGTGGGAAATATGATTGGCGAGCAATACACGGAGATGAACGAGGAAGTGGCTGATGCTGTTGGTGAGTTGACGAATATGATTTTGGGTGACGCGCGCTCCTAGCTTCAAAAGTTGGGCTTTGAATTTACCGCCGCCATCCCCACAGTCGTCCGGGGGAAGAACCATACCGTACGCCACGTCTCCCAGGGCGGAAGCACCTTAATGATCCCCTTCAGCACGGAGTACGGGAACTTCTATACTGGGGCCTCTTTCATTTCCTGAGTATACCCTTTGGCTGTTATCGTATTTGTGCCTCGAACGGTGGCGTCTATGCCGCTAGCTTGCTGAATTACGGATAACTTGCTTCAGCTCGCTGTTGTCAAGTGTTTGCAGCTGCTCGAATGTAATGAGTAGCGTGGTTTCTGGATCTCCCCTGTCTCCCCACCATAGGCGAAAGCTGTCCTCAATGTAGGTAAAGCGAATATCCTTTTCGATGCCGGATATTTTTTCCGATACTAGCTGGCTGATTCGTACGGCCATGTCCCGCCCGAGCTGCCGCCTCTTGCTTACATCATTCAATGAATGCGTCTCCTCGAAAATACCGGTGCAAACTTCTCTTGAATATGTGAACGGACTCTCAGCGTAGGGCCGCTAGTAGTTGTTTGTCAAGAATTGAGGTTCCAGTATCCTGCCGGGGGTGCCGTGCGATCTTGGTAGGGGGGGCGTTACGGAAGGGACTTGAATGCTTCATTCAGTTTTCGCTCCAACATATTTTTGTATGTCAGGTAATGGTAGGTTTTTGCTCCCCGAGGGCAGTTCTTTTTCCGGTAATCCAGGGGCAGGGAAAGGTCTGTGATGGGAATCGAAATATTGTCTGGGTAGGTGTCCTTGTAGTGTCTGGCTACGGCCTCAAAAATTTTCGAGCCGTGCTTGAGGCTGGTGATTTTCTCCTCGCCCACCTGAAAAACAAGCGCCCGTTTCCCAGATTTGGTTTTCATTTCGGCGAACTTTACCTGGCCCCGGGAGGCTTTTCTGTTTTTGATTTTCTGTAAATATTTCATGGTCTCGTCAACGACACTGTACTGATTGGAGCCCAAGCCGGTGGCATCAACATGGAAAAAGGCCAGCTTTACGGGGGGCATTTTGGCTTTTACCCTCCATGGCTCGGCCATGATTCTTGCTGCGATGTTGCTGAGGAAGGCGCCCAATTTAACGGAATAGTTGGCCCAGGCAGATTTTCCGATGCTGAGGCACATCGTTGCGCCCATCTCATCGGAAATGTATACACGTGTCCGTGCACCGTCATTGTACATGATTACCTGAATCACATTGAGTTCGAAGGCCGAAACAATGGTCTGCTGAGGCAGAAGCTCCGTGGCTGAGGAGGCCACGCCGATCTCTGTGCGGATGAGCTGGCCTCGCTCTCTCTTGTGAAGAAATTCCTCGGAAGTGGTGTACTCCTCGGTGGTCGTTTCCTTTCCGTTCCATGTGGCCGTGATGACGCCTTTGCCGCCCTTGAACAGAAATGTGCGCTGGGTGAGGGGGGGTAGTGGGGTGGAGTGATAGAAAGTGGCCAAGCCCTGTAGTTGATTCTCAAAGTCAGTGAAAATCTTTCTTCCCGCGGCAACACCGATCTTCCCTGAAGGGACATATACTTTCAGGGCAGGAACTTTTCCTTTCTCAGCGTAAGGCAGGCAGTCCAGGCAAAACCGTAGGGCGCCAAGATCGTCAACTCTTTCCTTCGGGCTCTCGGTGTACATCTCGCCCCATGATGTTCGGTAGACGAGATCGACGCGGTTTATGGCCTCCCCCTGGCTGGTGTCGCCCAGGTTGATAATCACGTACAGCCGTCTGATTTGGGAGTCCTTTACAAGGTCCTCGTTCGGCAAATGACCCACATCGATGGGCGGGAAATAGCTGCCCAAGGATTCGAGGATATCCTGAAGGTTCGCCGTGGTCAGCCGGGATTCCTTGGCTTGCAGGTTGACATGGCTGCGCCGGTCCCAGACGCCGTTGATGACCAGCCAGGTGAGAAGGTCGGGTAGATTTCGGGTCTGGCGCAGAAGCTGGCTCTTGATTTTTTTGCTTTGAAGGTCAGTTGTCGAAATGGAGCCCCGGAATACTTTCCATATCCCTGTGGTGCTGCCCCTAGAAGTAGGGGTCATCGTGAAGGTAATTTGATTCTGGTGAAGGCTCTCTTCAAATGTCTTGGGAAGGTAGTCAACCTTCCGCTCTTTTTTCGAATAGAAGGTGAACAGTTTCCGGCCCAAAACAGTCAAGTCGGTTTCGTTGATCATTGCGTTCGAGGTTGCGCCGGTCTGAGAGAGCCGCCTGTAGGATTCGATGATGAAATTGTTGACCTCGCTGCCTAATTTTACGCTTCGATCAAAAGGCCATTCCTTGAATTCGTTCAGATCAAGGAGATGATCATTATCCCAATTCCATTGCTCGATGAGTTGTCCGAGCATGTCTTTTTTTCGGTTTTTGGATCGAAGGGGATCGTGGATTCCCGTGATAGTGTCGCCCGCCTTGAGGTAGAAGCACTGTCTGAGAATTTCCTGAAGGTCGCTTCGATCCATACGCTTGTAGAATTCTAGGATGCGGTTGAACATCAACAGATAACCGTCGAGGGAAAAGCGTTCCGGATGATCGTCGATTTGCTCGCCTTCTCCAAGTGTGTCAAATTCGGTGCGATTGTCATTATTTTTGGTCTTGATAGCCAAGTTGGTGATGTTTTCCTTCAGGACATCGCAGAGCAGTGTGGAGTCTGATGCGGTGTCCATGTAATCTTCTATCAATCCCATCTTCATCGCCGATTTGAAGGGGCTGCCTAACGCTTTGTTGAGCTGCCACAGTGCCGCTCCAAAAGACTCCTCGATTGTAATATGTTGGGCATTACCAAGATCTATATATGATTTAGGATTGACGGTGTAGTGGATATTGGCGACCTCAACGTAGTGCTCGTATTCCTCGTCGGTGATGTGGGGAGGCATTACCGTCCAAAGAGGAGGAAGGCCCGCGAAGACGGTATGGGTACGGAAAAACTCTTCCTTTAAGAGTTTTCCGAGCGCCGAGCCCGCGCTCTCTGAATCGGATTCTCCGAATTTGTTGTTCCGGGCCTCGTCGATGTCGGTGATGAAAAAATGGGATTCGAAACGGTTGGTTTTTTCCGTCCAATTTTCAATTTCCTCAAGTTTGTAAGCCAGGCCCTTGAGTTGTTCTGGCGTGAATTCGTTTTTTTTCACGCATACCCAAATATCGAAATCGCTTTTCGATGTTTGAGCGATAGTGGCGAGGCTCCCCATCGCGGCTAGTGTGTAAATAGGGGCTTTTCCCCTGGCCCGGGCGTTGAAATCCGCGATGGTGACTTTAGCCGTCGGAATCGCCCGTTCAATTCGCCTGGGTATGTCGTCGTCGGGTTTGAAGTCCAGAATGCCGTCAGGGACGCGTTCGGGGGCATCTAGGTATCCAGGAAGGCCGGGCAGGTTCAGGTGGACGAGCGAGGGGAGGATCATGAGAATCTGTTTGTCGAGGTCGTTGAGTTTAGAGGTTATCGTGGAGATTTTCCGTTTGTTGTAGTCGGGATAGGCGCGTGCGCGTATGGCAATGCCCCGCAAGACTTCCTGCTCCACGGGGGTGAGCGGGGGGATGGTACTCGAGGTGTCGGCGGTACTGCTGGTGCCGAGGAGATCATCCTCGTAGTCCCAGTCGTCTTCGTTTTTTTTCTTACCGAAAAATTTTTTCAGCGCCATTGGATTGTACTCGAAGCTGTGCTCTCCGACTGGAGCAGCCACTAAAAGATGTAGGGTTCCCCTTGAACTAGCATTTGAAGCTTGGAGTTATTCAAATCTGCAAGATCTTTGATAATTTCATCGTGAAACCTGATATTTTCATGGTACAGCTAGATGGGCACATTAGTCGGCATTTTCTCGACTTCCTCGTAGAGCGTCTCCGGTGTGAAATGCTTCTACATGTTGGCAATGTCGGCCATGCGATTCGGAAACGACACTTCTGTGATTATAGCCCTACAATCGTCTGA
>Ga0115002_10010055_pt1 | contig 10219 bp, 8 predicted proteins | sample ArcticOcean_MG_C_8_FD_89576 | JGI IMG/M metagenome (GOLD analysis project Ga0115002, IMG submission 89576) | Marine microbial communities from western Arctic Ocean - ArcticOcean_MG_CB11_86 | ecosystem: Environmental > Aquatic > Marine > Oceanic | place: Arctic Ocean: Canada Basin | collected... | reverse complement strand
GCTAGGATACAACGCATAAGATTGAAAAACCATTCCTATGTGCCTATCTTTAGGCTCTTTCCATGTTACATTATCACCTTCAATAAAAATTTTTCCTTCATGAATATCTAACAATCCAGCAATACAATTCAGTAAAGTTGTTTTTCCACAACCAGAAGGTCCTAAAAGGACCATAAATTCTCCCTCATAAATATCTAAATCTAAATCGGATAAAATATTTACAGAACTTTTTCCTGATCCATACCTAAAAGCAATTTTTTTTACTTCAACACTGTTTTTCACATTCATTACTATCCTTTTATTGCTCCTGCAGCAATTCCTCTTACAAACCATCTACCTGAAACAAAATATACTGCCAAAGGCACTAAAGAAGTTAAAATCGTAGCTGCCATATCTACATTATATTCAGCAACGCCATAATCTACTTGAACAATATTATTCAACTGAACAGTCATAGGCTGATTGTCTCTTCCAGCAAATACTAACCCTAAAATAAAATCATTCCAAATTCCAGTTACTTGTAAAATGACTGCCACAATAGTAATTGGAGTAGACATTGGGATTATGACATAAAAAAATATTTTCAAAAAACTTCCACCATCGATTCTTGCAGCTTTAAATAAATCAATTGGGAGGCTGGAATAAAAATTTCTAAAAATAAGTGTTAAAATAGGCATTCCAAATATTGTGTGTACAAGCATAATACCTGGTATAGTACTATAAATACCTAGAACATTTTCAATTTTTAAAAGCGGGTAAATCATTACTTGATAAGGAATAAATGCTCCAAACATGCATAAACCAAAGAAAAAATAAGCACCCTTAAAACGCCAAAACGCAAGAGCGTACCCATTTAATGAAGCTAAAGCAACTGATACAATCACACTTGGAATAGTTATCTTTAAAGATGCTATTAAGCCTGGTTTCAAACCTTCACAAACAAATCCTGTACAAGCTGTTCCCCATGCTTTTGGCCATGCATAAAAAGAAAATTCTTTTGGTAAATATAAAATATTTCCCCCTCTAATTTCATCCATATCTTTCAATGAAGTAATAATCATTATGTACAATGGCATTAAAAAAAATAATGCTGTACTAAAAAGAAAGCAATAAATACCTATCCTTCCAATAGACCAATTTTGAGGCTTTTTTCCTTCTGGAGTTTTTCTAGAAGACATTAGAAGCCTCTTTTTCTTTCTTATTTCTATACATTTCATAATAAGCCCAAGGGGCTAGTATACATGCAACTGCTATAAACATAATAATAGAAGCAGCAAAAGCTTGGCCCACATTAGCGCGTCCGAAAAAATGCTCCATAACATACATAGCCGGTGTATTAGTTGCATATCCTGGTCCACCAGATGTTAGGGCTAGAATCAAATCATAAACTTTAACAACTCCTGCAGCTATTAAAACCACTGCTGTGACAACCATTGGTCGGAGCATTGGTAAAATAACGAAAAGATAGGATCTCCATGGCGGAATACCTTCAATACTTAATGACTTCCAAATATCCTCGTCTATGCCTCTCAATCCTGCTAACATTAAAACCATAACAAATCCTGCTCCTTGCCAAACAGCTGCTATACAAACTGCGTAAATTGCTAAATCGCGATTCACCAACCAATCCATTTCAAACCATAAAAATCCCCATTGATGCATTGAATTTTCGATTCCAAAAGTTGGATTTAAAACCCATTTCCACACTAATCCAGTAACTACAAATGACATTGCATAAGGATATAAATAAATTGTACGGAATATACTTTCTCCTCTGACTTTTTGATCAATAAAAACAGCTAAAAGAAACCCTATAATTAAACAGCTTATGGTAAAAATAAAACCGTATATAATTATATTATCTACAGCCACATCCCATTTTCTAGTTTTAAATAGTCTTTCATATTGTTTAAAACCAACGAAATCTAATACTGGAATTAATTTTGAGTTAGTTAAGGAGTAGACGAATGAATAAATAATACAGCCAACAAAAACCGTAAGAGATATAATAATCATAGGTAATAGCGCTATGATAGAAGAAATATTTCTTAAGTATTTTTGCTTGAAATTCATAAGGGGCATAAACTTAAGCAAGGCGATTTACATCGCCTTGCAAAAAAAAATCAGAATTATATTCCGCTGGTTAACAATGATTCTAGATCATCTAAGACAGCTTCAATAGTATATCCAGGATTATTTCTGAACTCCGATATAATATCATCAAATGAATTTGTAAAATCTGGAGTATTCCAATTATCATTATCCCCCATAATCGCTGAAGGATCTCTAATCAATTCTAGACCCTTTTTCATACAATCATCAGCTGCTGACATATCAACATCTAGCCTCATAGGTAATGATCCTTTTGCATTATTGAAATCTGCTTGAACAGTTGGATTAACCATCATGCTTGCCATTTCAAGTTGAGCTGCTTTTACAGCTGGATCATCGTTTTTAGGAAATACAAAAACATCTCCGCCTAAGCCAACATATTTTTTCTTTCCAGGTATGATACAACCATAGTCTTTATTAGGAACTTTACCAGCTACTGCAAACTCTCCACGAGCCCAATCGCCCATAACTTGCATCGCTGCTTTTCCTTCTACAACCATTGCGGTTGTGTCATTCCAAAGTCTACCAGGCGCACCTTCATCAACCCATTCTTGAAGTTCACGATATCTTTCAAGAACTGATCTAAAACGATCTCCCCTTAAAGCCTCTACATTTTTATCTTTTTGAACAGCTTGAACTAGATCATAACCTTCAGATGTAAAAATTACACCAAACAAAAGTCCTTCTTGCCAAGGCTGGCCACCAAGAGCCAAAGGAACAACACCAGCATCTCTAAGCTTAGGTGCTGCTGCTATGAATTCTTCAAAGGTTTCAGGCTCAGGTGTATTGATTGATTTCCATACTGCTGTATTAGTCCAAAACCACTGAGAACTGTGAATGTTTACTGGTACACAATAAAACTCACCATCAAATTCACATATATCAATAAGTTCTTTTGGGTAAATAAAATCTCTCCAACCTTCAGCAGAAGCTACTTCTTCTAAAGATTGTAATTTACCTTGTTCTACCAAATCAACAAACTGTTTAGAAATATTAAACTGCGCAGCAGTTGGGGGATTTCCTCCCATAATTCTGTTAACAGTAGTTGATCGAGCTGCATCACCGCCTGTGATAGCTGTATCAATCCAAGTATTTCCCATTTCTTGCCAAGCTTCTGCAAATTTTGAAATTGCAGCTTGTTCTCCACCGGATGTCCACCAGTGAATTACTTCTGCTTCTTTCGCATTTGAAGAACTAGCGAATGAAAAAGATACTAGAAAAGAAAATAGTATTGTAATTATTTTTTTCATTTTTCCTCCATTTATAATAAATTAAATGATGGTGATTTTATTTAGTAAAACGTTTTACTTGTCAATTTTTAATTTCATTGATTAAATTTTTAATTGGAATAAATTAAATATATGAAGATATCCAAAAAGAAAATGAACATCAAAGAATTGGCAAAAATGCTTGATTTATCTGCAAGTTCAGTATCCAGAGGTTTAAACGGATATAAAAATATATCAGAGGTTACTAGAAAAAAAATTTTAAAATTAGCTAAAAAATATAATTATACAGCAGATCCCATTGCTAAAAGACTTGCTTCACAAAAAGCTGATACAATAGCATTTGTTGTAACAATTAATCCAGAAGCCCCAGATTATGTTTTATTAGAGTTCATTGCAGGAATTTCATTGGGCATAAAAGATACGAGTACTGAATTTATAATAAAAATAGCTTTGAATGAAAAAGAGGAACTCAGTTACTATCAAAAATTAATTACTAGAAAAATTGCTGATAAATTTATTTTTTACAGAACTAAACAAAATGATCGTAGAATTGAACTTTTACAAAAAAATAATATCAATTTTGTATCGTGGGGAAGATCTAAAATGTTTAATAATTATGCATGGATTGATATGGATAATGATAAAAGCATTAAAATTTTAATGAATAGATTAATAAAATTTGGTCATACCAAAATTGCGTTACTCAATGTTCATCAAAGTTTTAATTATGGACTTCAAAGAAAAAATTCTTACGAAAAAATTATTTCAGAAAATAATTTAGTAAAAAATATTGATTACTATCAAGAATCTATGCGTGGCAGTATATTAGAGGGAATAGAATTTACACGTTTCCTTCTTGAATTACCATCTCCCCCTACGGCAATTATATGCTCGTTAGATAAATTTTTTATTGGATCTTTGCAAGAATGTAAAAATCAAAAATTATCTATTGGAAAAGATATATCTATCGTCGGATATAATGATCATGATAATTACTTGAGTTCTCTAAATATAACTTATATTAGTCACCCCTTAAGAAACATGGGACGAGAAGCAGTGCTTATTTTAAAAAATATTGAAAGAGGTGAAAAAATATCTATTCAATCTAAGTTAATCAATCCAATTTTGCATGAAGGAAAAAGTGATGGTGTATGCACTAAATTTTAAGAAACTAAATTAAGCCAATCTATCTGTTCTTGATCTAAATGGAAATCCAAACAGGGCAAAGTAGAATCAATCTCTTCAACCTTTCGTGGTCCAACTAAAGCAAAAGAGGAAAAAGATTGATTAATTGTCCAAGCTGCGGCAACATTATGAGCTGACAAGTTATTTTTTAATGCAATTTCATTAGCTCTTTGTTTTCTTTTTCTATTATCATCACTTTCATAACAAGACAAAGGTCCGCTACAATTTTCACCTGATTGTCTCCAAGATTTTTCTGCTTCAGCAATTGAGTCTTCAATTGATTGAACAATATTATCATCCAAAAAATATCCTCTTGCTTGACTAGACCAAGACATATGGGATTTATTAGATTGTTTTAAATAATCTAATGTTTCTTTATCGTTAGATGAAATGCATCCAGCCCATAACGGGTTAATCATTTGTGCCAAAGCCAAATTATTATTTAATATAGTCATTTCTGATTTATTATTTTTTTGGGCCCATAAATTTGCTTCCTTGAAACGATGAATATTCCAATTTGATCCACCAAATATTTTTATACGGTTTTTGCTCTTTTCTTGATTCAAAACATCCATAAATTCATCAACTGGGTAATCTGGGTTATCTCTATGCATTATGTAAATATCAGCAGTATCAATCTGTAACCTATCTAATGATTCATTTAACTGCTTAGATATACTCTCAGGATTACAATTTGGCGTATGAGCACCCTTGGCAATAATAGTAAGATCACTTCTATTATTTCTTTCTTTCATCCATCTTCCTAAAAGAGATTCCATTGATCCCCCACCATAGATATGAGCAGTATCAAAAGCATTTCCACCTACCTCTATCCAGTGATCCCAAAGTTTTGCCGCACTATCATACTCTGTTTGGTTATCATTACCCATTATGAGTTTTGAAATTTTATTTTCTAATCCAGCAATATTACCATATTTCATAATTCATCCTGATTAAGTTTATAATTAATTTGTTTCCTCCACGCATCTAACGTTTTCAAGTTACCCAATGTATCTTCCCAAGTCATACCAGGATAAGGTAACTCCTGTTTTTCTTTGGCTATACATTGACTAGAAAGTTCGGCTTCAAAGAAAAATAAATGTTCAGGTCCTTTAAAATCAATTACCTCTACATTATCATTGTTACTAATAGTTATTGTTGAATGATATGGTCCACCTTCTCTTCCAGGCTGCCAAGGAATATTCATAGTTATTGTTCCTTTGCTTCCAGTAATAACTGCATTATTTGCCATTGTTTCTCTAATAGCTGTAGATACTTCAGCCGTTATTTTTCCATCAAATTCTAAAGTTGCATGAGATATTTCATCAACACCTGTTTCCCCAATTTTACCTTTTGCTTCAATAATTTTAGGGTTTATATATTTTTTTCCTAACGCTACCCCTGCAACTAATCTCGAAAAAGAAATGGGATACAATCCTACATCTAAGATTGCCCCTCCTGCCAAATCTTTTCTAAACAAACGATGTTCAGTAACAGTTTTTCCCATATCAAAACCAAATGAAGATTTAATATGAGAAACATCTCCAATTTTATTTTCCTTAATTAAATTTACCAAGCCATGTATTTGAGGATGACAACGATACATAAATCCTTCTGCATAAAAAACTCCTGCTTCTCTAACAGCTTCTATAACTTGATATCCTTCTCTATAATTAACTGCACCTGGTTTTTCACATAATATATGTTTTCCTTTTCCAGCAGCTTTAATTGTCCACTCAGCATGCAATGTATGTGGTGTAGAAATATAAATTGCATCTATATGTTCAGAATTAATAATGTCTTCATAAGTATTAAATCGAAAATCCTCATGAATATTATATTTATCTCCAAAGTTTTTTCGACGATCTTCATTTTTACTTGCAATACCCACTAATTGTCCTGAATGAGATTCACTTAAACCATCAGCAAAATTATTAGCTATGCTTCCTGGACCAATAATACCCCATTTAATTTTTTCCATTTTATCCTTTTACTGCACCAGCTGATAATCCTGCTATATAATATTTTTGAACAAAAGAGAAAATAAAAATAATAGGAATAGTTGTTAATGTTGCAAATGCCATTGCTTGTCCATACTGTGGCTCCTGACCTATACTTAAAGCAAATACCTCAGTCATACCAAGTGGGATTGTATAATTCATATCATCTCTCAAAATAATAAGAGGCCATAAAAAACTATTCCAAGATTGTACATATGTTATGATTGATAATGTCGCTATTCCAGGCCAAACTAATGGAACAACAATTTGCCAAAATATTCTAAACTCACCTGCTCCATCTACTCTGGCAGCTTGAATTAGCTCATCTGGAACAGTAGTTATAAATTGCCTCATCATAAAAATACCAATTGCGGGAGCGACGAAAGGAATGATTAATCCTAATAAAGTATCATTCATACCCATTCTTCCAACTAAAACGTATAAAGGTATCATTATAATGGGGAAAGGAATCATAGCTGTTGCAACCATAAATATGAAAAGTTTATTTTTTCCCTTAAAATTATATTTAGCAAATGCATACCCTGCCAAAGTACATAAAAAAACAGTTAACAAAGTAACGGCAATTGCAACAATAAACGAATTAAAAATCCATAGGTTAGCTGGAAACTCAGTAAATAAATTAGTAACATTATCCCAGTTAGGGTTTTTAGACCAAATTATTGGTGGCCATGCCATAATTTCAGCTGTAGATTTTAAGGATGAGGTAACCATAAAACCATAAGGAATAAGAGTAACTAGACCTATAATCGTTATGGTAATATTTAATGAAAATTTACCAACTATTGGAGATAAAGATTTCTTATTTAACTTACTAGATTGGATAGGAAAAATATTAGCAATAAAATCTATAACACGAGATAAAATTCTTTCTATAAAACTTTTTTTTACATCTTGATCTAAATTTGAAGCAAAAGATTTAAACTGGAATAGGGATATCACTAAAATACAGACAAACATAAATACACCGATAGAAGATCCAAAACCTAGTTTTATTTGCTGAAATCCTCTTTCCATAATGTACACAACCATTGATTTTGCATGAGTGGGAACATCATTACCACTGTACATGACAAATACATCTTCAAATATTTGAAATGAACCTATAGAAACAATGATACAAACAAATAATGTCACTGGGGCTAGTTGAGGAAGAGTGACATACCAAAATTGATGCCAGGCTGTTGCTCCATCTATTTTTGCAGCTTCATATAAAGTTCTATCAATAAATTGTAGTCCTGCTAAAAAATAAATACATGTTAAGCCGGTCCATCTCCAAACTACCAACATCATAACAGACCACTTAGAAGTAGCAGATGACTCTAACCAATTGATTGACTCAATGCCTACAAAACCTATAGCATAATTAAGAAGTCCAAATTCACTATTTAGTATCATCTTAAATGTTAATGCTGCGGCAACAACTGATGTTACAATAGGCGAAAAGAAAACTAAGCGCCAGAAAGGTTTTAATTTTAAACTCTGAGAATTTAACGCAAGTGCTAATAAAAGAGCAAGAGGAATTGTAATAAAAACACTACCAGCAGAATAGAAAATAGTATTTTGAAAAATTTCCCAAAATCCTTGGTCTTTAAAAAATAAATATTCATAATTTCCCCAACCTCTAAACTTAGGAGGCTTTACTCCCTTCCATTTATAAAAAGCTAAAACAAAAGATGCTAAGGTTGGTAAAAGAAAAAAAATTGAAAAAATAATATAAAAAGGTGAAATAAAAAAATAGGGAGCTATTTTTTCAGTTCTAAATCTTCTCATATTAGTTATTGCTGACATTTAAATTTTATTTAAGTTTAATCAAAAGCAGGGCTAATGCCCTGCTTTTAAAAAATTATATTTTATAAAAAGTCAATTTCATCCTGAACAGTCGTGATGAATCTTTCGTGTGCTTCTTCAGCTGTTATTTCTCCATTTGCAAGTAATGTTGTAAGATCACGAGAAACAGTATCAATAATTGCTCTTCCAACATGCTGATAGTCATCAGCACTTGAGCCAGCTACAGAGATAAATGGTTCTGCAAATATTTGACCTCCATAAAAATCAAACTTTTTACCTGAAATACGCTCATCTTCAAGAGCTGCTAATAAAGTCGGCATCCCTCCAAAGAAATCATATTTAGCAATTTGACCTTCATATGAAAAATATGCAAGTTCAAGTAACTTCTTAGCTGCATCTATACCTTCTGAAGATTTATGAATTGCAAAACCAGTTCCACCCCAATGAAATGTTTTGTAGCCTTCATCACCCCACATAGGTAATGGTGCTACTCTCCATTCACCAAATTGAGTATCTTTAACTGTAGGTTGTAGACAGCAGTTGTTGTACCAATCAGGTGCCATAGTTCCAACAGTTTGCTTTGAATTGTATAGAACACCTGGAGTTTGACCCCAATAATCAGTAGTATAATTAATTACACCAGTTTTATATGCTTCTTCTTGAAATTTAAGGACATCCATAAACAGATCTTCATCCATTTCAAATTCACCATCATCATTGAAGAATTTTCCACCAGCTTGTTGGTACATACCAATGAAACGTAAATCAGTAAGCACCATTGAAATTCCATCTTTAGCCAGAATTTTTCCAGTTTCCATAAACTCGTTCCAAGTTGTAGGAATTGTTTTGCCATAACTTTCTAAAATGCTCGGATTGTAATAGTAAACCATGTAACAACCTTCACTCTCGATACCATAAATGTTACCATCAGTGTGAGTCCATGCTGCTACTTTACCTGGATTCCATTGAGACAAATCTCCATACATGTCATTTAGGGGAACAAAATTATCTGAGATAATATCATCCACCATAAATAGACCAAATCCACTAATCTCAATTCCTAATAAATCTGTATGTTCTGAACCAGAAGCAATTGCTGTTAGGCTGTTTGTTGCCATATCAGGCGTAACTTGAAAATCAAAAGTAATGTTATCATCAGGAAAAGCTGCCTGCACTTCATCCAAATAAGTATTAAAATAGTCTACGTAAAGTTGATTATGAGTCCACATTGATAAAGTAATATCTTTTGCAAATGAAGAGCCAAAAGAACCAAAAAAAGCTAACAAAGCAACAAGCGATGTTTTTAATATTTTTAACATAATTTTCTCCCTTTTATATATAATGATTTAACTGTTATTTGGTTAAAAAAGCAAATTAATAATAAAATAAAAATATAGACGCTATTTTTAGCCAATAAGTAACTATAATAATAATATTAATTCCAAAGGAAGCTAAACTAATAACAATAACTTCTTTCATCTTAAAAGAATTTAATCTAAATTATATAATAATTGTTTAGAAAATTAATATGATGAAAGTTGGGATAATTGGCTGTGGCAATATAGCTGATATATATTTTAAAAATTCAAAACAATATTTTAATAACTTTAAAATAGTTGCTTGTTCTGACATAAAAGAAGAGGCTTCAAAAAAATTTTCAGAAAAATATGATATTCAACAAATGAGTGTTGATGATCTTTTAGCAGATAGTAAAACTGAATTTATTATTAATTTAACCATTCCAAATGCACACTATGATGTGTCTAAATCTATATTAAAAGCTGCAAAACATTCTTATTCAGAAAAACCTCTATCTATTGAATTTAAAGATGGTCAAGAATTAATCAATATTGCTAAAGAAAATAATGTTTATGTAGGGTGTGC
>Ga0115002_10010049_pt1 | contig 10225 bp, 7 predicted proteins | sample ArcticOcean_MG_C_8_FD_89576 | JGI IMG/M metagenome (GOLD analysis project Ga0115002, IMG submission 89576) | Marine microbial communities from western Arctic Ocean - ArcticOcean_MG_CB11_86 | ecosystem: Environmental > Aquatic > Marine > Oceanic | place: Arctic Ocean: Canada Basin | collected... | reverse complement strand
TATTGGTATCAACCTTCACCTATACCGTCTACGGCAACCACGCTCGAGGTGACTACGGCGACGATTGGGCAGACAAGACCAAGGCTTGGCATGCGTACCCGTGGAACCCTGCGGAGTATCCGCAATACGGCCGTTCCACCTACAACTTCCACTCCGACCGCAGCGGGATTTGTCACGCTAGTTACCGTCGACCTCTATTCAACCTGCGGCCTGGGTACCTGACCTTTGGGTGGAGCACTTGCTCCGGGCTGAAGCATTTCCAGGCCGACAGCCACCTGACTTCGTGGCTAGAAAACCAGGGTTACGATTTCGACGTGGTGACCGACAAGGAACTCGACGAAGAAGGGGTTGGGCTGCTGGCAGGCTATTCGGCCGTGACCACTGGAGCACATCCCGAGTACCACACGGCGCGGACACTGGATGCGCTTGAGGGCTACCGAGACCAGGGTGGCCGATTCGCCTATCTCGGGGGTAACGGTTTTTACTGGCGAGTGGCCGTTCACCCCGAGAACGACGCGATCATTGAGATTCGACGCGCCGAGGGCGGCATCAGGGCCTGGGCAGCCGAGCCTGGCGAATCTTATAACGCCTTTGATGGCCAGTATGGTGGACTGTGGCGCCAAAACGGACGCCCTCCCCAACGCCTAGCAGGGGTGGGATTCTCCGCCCAGGGTGATTTCTTTGGGTCCTACTACCGGCGGACGCCGGCCAGTTACGATAAGCGTGTCAGCTGGATATTCGACGGAATTGATGACGAGGTGATCGGAAACTTCGGTTTCAGCGGTGGCGGTGCCGCGGGGTTTGAGCTCGACCGCTATGACCGCGACCTGGGATCGCCGGCGGACGCCGTGGTAGTCGCCTCCTCGGAGAAGCACGACGCTTCGTTTGTGCTTGTACCTGAAGAGCGGCTCACCCACGTCACGAACAAACCAGGTGTGCCGGACGCAGAGCTGATTCGGGCGGACATGACCTACTTCGACACTCCGTCCGGTGGTGCGGTGTTTTCTACAGGGTCGATCACGTTTTGCGGCAGCCTACCTTTCAATAACTTTGACAACAACGTGTCCACGCTGTTAGCGAACGTTTTCAACCGGTTTCTCCAAGAGTAGGGTTTATGGAAAGACAGCCTGCAATATTGGCCGGTCAGTCTCGTTCGGTTCTCTTTCCTACTATCAACCGGGCCTCCGTAAACCCAGGACACTCTGAGGGCCTTGAGTTGGACGAACGAATTCTCTACGGATGACCCCCTAGGCATGCTATTTCGCACCGGTTTCCCTTGGACGGCTTGTGCCGACTCGGGTGACCCGCCTGGCACGATCAGTCGCCCTTCGCAATCTCGCTCAATGTGAGATCTTGTTTGTTCCCGCAGCCCCAACCCGCAGCCACCTCCACTCCCCAGCGGAGATGGAACCACACCATTTAGGCCGTTCTCAGCTCGCCCGACAACCGGCTTCAGTCACGTTCTGATTTCGAATTGAGCAGGCCACAGCCTGCTCCACGCAAGCAAACGCACCCAGGATTATTTCATTCCCACAGCATCTGGACAACGCGATATGCTACTGCTCCAGAGGGCGTGGGTTTCCGCCGTATGGGCGATGCTGTATACGCCTTGGAACAGTGGCGTTCCAAGGTTAGAACCGGTGCGAATCTCGCGAGGAAGGCTGTTCATGGGCGTCCACTACGATGTGTTCGAGACGAGTTGGGGCTGGGTCGCAGCTATCGGTGCGGAGCGTGGGCTTCGCCACCTATCGCTGCCTGAGGAAGCGCCCGAGCGGGCACTAGAGCACCTGGCGGTCGCGCTGCGCAAAGAGCAGCCGGAGGCGCGGCCCGGCGCGTTTGCGGAACTCCACGACGAACTTGACGCCTACTTCGCGGGACGCTGCTCCCACCCGGAGGCAGTCCTCGACCTTGAGGGCGCGTCGCCCTTCTTTCTCGCGTCGTGGGAGGCGTGCCGGAGCATACCGCCGGGTGTGACTCAGACCTACAAATGGCTCGCGGACCAGGCCGGGAGGCCACGCGCCGTGCGGGCCGCCGGTCAGGCCATGGCTCGCAACCGTGTCCCGCTGCTCATCCCGTGCCACCGGGTCGTCGGGAGCGACGGCGGACTGCACGGCTTCGCGGGCCCAGGTATCGGCATGAAGGCCGAGCTCATTCGCATGGAAGCAGCGCGGGCTGCTGTGACCCCGACCTAGTCGCGGTCGGCGTCGTCGCCGAGAACGCCGACCAGTAGGACTTTCGCCTCACCGAGGAGATCGTCAGGCACCATCAACTGGCATGGGAGCGACATGACGCCCGCGAACATGGCCATGTTCGTGGGTACCACTCTCGTGGGGATGTCAACTCCGTTCAGCAGTCCTTGCCACATCTCAGCGATGAGTTGCGTCGGTGCGGTCGCGGCCGTAGTCCAAGGCATGAAGGGCTTCGCTCCGCTTAGGCGGAAGTCCCTAGGATGGAGACGGCGGCTGGACTGCCCAGTAGCTCCGCGAGGCGGTCGTTGAGTTCGTCGCAGTAACTGGTTTTGATGATGGGCATTTCCAGCCGCCAGTGCTTGCCCTGGCTTGCGATGACTAAGTCCACGTCGTCCGATCCAGGGTACTCCAGCAGCAACTGGAGTACCGACTTGAGCAGATACGCATCGTCCTCCGTGTGCTCAGTCTCCGTCAGATTCACCAGTAGGCGGCGGGGCGTCCCTTGCGACGGTGGCGCGGGATCGACCGGCGGGACGGACGGGCGGGCGGCAGGTGCAGGTGGCTCCAGGAGCAGCACGTCGTTCCCGAGTGTGGTGGTCGGCATCGGGGCTGAGCTTTCAGCGGCGGTGCTCGCCATCGCGCCGCTCATCAGGACTTCCTCCTCAGGGGCTCTCACCAATGGTGCGCCGGCGGCGGCCGCGACAGGCTGCGAGACCGCGGCTGCCTCCTCGAAGGCCTCTCCTGGCTTTGGCTTCGCGTTGGAAACGACGCCTGCCAACGCCACCGGCGTCTCCGCCACGGCTTCAGTGACGTCGATTGGATCGAGGGCAGGCGCGTGCCATTCCTCTACCTTCGGGCCGGTTGCTTGCGCCAGAGCAGGCTCCTCGTCGACGTCGGCGGGAATTTCGTAAAGCTTCGCGTCGTCACAGTGCAGTGTTAGCTCGTCGTTCCGCGTGCGCACCGAGCCGCTGATCTGTACGAAGGCGCCTTGTTCCCATACACCGGGCGGCGTCGCCTGGTACGCACGATTCCACACCGCCACGTCGACAGGGCCGTCCATGAGCTCGAGCGTGATGAAGGCGATACGCTGGCCTTGCTTGTCGGTCTGCAGTCGGACGCCCGACACTTGTCCGACCAGCGTGACTTTGCCGCCGGGAGTGAGATCGGTCCGCGAAAGGATGGCGCCTTCTGGTGCGTTGCGGGCAAGCGAGTCCCTCACCTGCGAACTCAGCGAGACGCCCAGCAACTCTTGCTCCCACAGCGCCTTTTCGAGAGCTGACGGCTCGTCCGATTCCGCCAGCTCGACGCCGATGAGCGGTGCAGGCACCGACTCGCCGAACATGTTGAACATGGTCGACTGGCCCGAGTCCTTGAGTTGCGCTTCGCGCTGGACCAGGTGCACCAGGCTATCGACACTGGCCAGCAGCTGGCCTCGCCGGCCGAGGTCGTCGAGGGCGCCCACCTTGACCAGGCTCTCGAGCACTCGCCGGTTTGCGACACCGGCCCCGGCCCTGCGCGCGAAGTCTTCGATGCTGGTGAACGCGCCATTAGCCTCACGCTCGGTTACGAGGTCGGCGACGGCGGCTTCGCCCACGTTCTTGACGGCGGCGAGGCCGAAGAGGATGCGCTGGCCCGAGTCCGATGCCGGACCGACGCTGAAGGCGGCCGCGCTGTGGCTGACGTTGGGCGCGACGACTTCGATACCAATCCTGCGACACTCGGCGATCATGGCTGCGACGCGGTCGCTGCTGCCGGAATACGCGTTCAACGCGCAGGCCATGAACTCGATGGCGTAGTTCGCTTTGAAATAGCCGGTCCAGTAGGCGACCACCGCATAGCTGACACTGTGCGCCTTGTTGAAGGCGTAGCCGGCGAAAGGCTCTATCAGGTCGAAGATGTCGCCGGCTATCTCGGCTCCGTACCCTTTCTCGCGGGCGCCAGCCACGAACTTCTCCCGTTCCGCCTCCATCAGCGAGGCGATCTTCTTGCCCATGGCCTTGCGGACGATATCGCCCTCGCCCAGCGAGTAACCAGCGAAGGCCCGCAGGATGTGCAGCACCTGGTCTTGGTAGACGATGACGCCGTAGGTCTCCTCTAGGATCTCCTGAAGGGCCGGGTGCGGATAGCGAATCGGGACCCGGCCGAACTTGGCGTCGATGTAGCGAGGGATGTGCTCCATAGGGCCGGGGCGGTAGAGGGCGACCATCGCCGCCAGCTCCGCGAGGCTCGACGGCTTAAGCTCCTTGATGTACCGCCGCATCCCCGGCGATTCCAACTGGAAAATGGCGGTCGTCTCGCCGGAGCCCAACAGGTCGAAGGTCAGCGGATCATCGAGGGGCAGGTCGCGAAGCGCGATCTCGCGCCCATGGCGAATTCGCACCAATTCGATGGTCTTACTCAGGATCGTGTAATTGATGAGGCCCAGGAAATCCATCTTCAGCAGCCCAAGCTTGGCGACGGGCTCCATGGCGTACTGAGTCATCGCGATGCCCTGCTCGTCGCCCTTCGTCGGGCGCTGGAGCGGCACGTGGTCGGTGAGCGGGCCAGAGGATATGACGACGCCAGCGGCGTGGGTGCTTGCGTTGCGCACCGTGCCCTCGAGCCCCTGCGCGGTGGTGATGAACCGGCGCAGCGTCTCGTCCCCTTCGAATAGCTCCTGCATCTCAGGCGACTCTGCGAAGGCCTGCTTGAGTGTCATACCCACTCGGGTTGGGATGAGCCGGGCAATGCGATCGACTTCGCCGTAGGGAAGCCCCAACGCCCGCCCCACGTCCCGGATCACCGCCTTGGCTCCCAGCGTCCCAAAGGTGATGATCTGGGCGACGTGCTCCTCGCCGTACTTGTCCATGACGTAGCGGATGGCCTCGTCGCGCCGGTCATCTTGGAAGTCCATGTCAATGTCCGGCATCTCTTTGCGCTCGATGTTCAGGAAGCGCTCGAAGACCAGACGGTATTGGAGTGGGTCTATGTCGGTGACCCAGAGGCAGTAAAGGACAAGTGACGAGGCGGCGCTGCCCCGCACCCCGAATACGATGCCGGTGCGCCGAGCGAAGTCGGCGATGTCCCAGACCACGAGGAAGTAATTGGGGTAGCGCGTCTTCGTGATGACGTCCAGTTCGTACTGAAGGCGGGCGCGTTGTTCTTCGGTCGGCTCGCCGTAGCGCTCGTCGAAGCCCTGCCAGGCGAGCTTGCGTAGGTACCCGTCGGCGTCGTCGCCCTCCGCCACCGGGTACTCGGGCAGGTGGAGCGTGGAGAAATCCAGCTCCATGTCCACAGACTCCGCGATACGTTCGGTGCTCGCGAGGGCCTCGGGGTAGTCCGAGAAGAGGTAGGCCATCTCTTCCGGGCTCCGGAGGTAATAAGAATCGTCGGACATCTTCATGCGGGAGTCGTCGTTGACGTTGGTGTTGGTCTGAATGCAGACCATCACATCCTGGAGCGGTGCGTCCTGCTTGTAGACGTAATGCAGGTCGTTGGTGGCGACGATGGGAATGTCGGCGCGCTCGGCGACGGTGAGTAGGCCTTCGTTGAGCCGATCAAGGAAGTCGAGGCCTTCGTGGCGCTGCAGTTCCATGTAGAACTGCGGAAAGGTTCCCTTATAAGTTCGTGCTAGCTCCTCGGCCTCGCCGAGGTTGCCGTCGATGATGAGCCGGGATATCTCGGAGGAAGGGCACCCCGACAGCACGATGAGCCCCTCGGCGTGCGCGGTCAGCAGCTCTTGGTCGACGCGGGGCTTGTAGTAGAAGCCCTCGAGGTTCGCCTTCGTGACGAGTTTGACTAGGTTGCGGTAGCCAGCGGCGTTCTGCGCGAGCACGGTCAGGTGCGCTGGGAGTTTGTCGGCGGCCCCGCGGCCGTGCCTGGATCCGCGCGCGACATACAGTTCGGAGCCAATGATTGGCTTGATGCCCGCGTCACGGCAGGCGGTGTAGAAATCGATGGCACCGTACATGCCTCCGTGGTCGGTGAGCCCCAGCGCGTCCATGCCAAGTTCCTTGGCATGGGATACCAGCCCATCGATATGGCTGATGCCGTCGAGCATGCTGAATTCGGTGTGGACGTGCAGGTGGGTAAAGGGCATGACTGCTAGGGCTCGAACCTCGGAATGGGTGGCTATTATACGGAGGGCCCCCGGCTCCTCCCAAGAGGGATATCTCAAGATTTTGTGTTCTAGTCGGTACTGGCCACGGCCCCCGGTAGCGGAGGTACTGCCAGCAGGGGTTGGCTCGTATTGTCGGCGGCGGCCGAAGGTGCGACCGGAGATGGCATCGGAGCGATATACCTGATCACGCGCCGCCACGCGCCCGAGGTGCTGGGGGCGGGGGACGGCCACTAGGCGGTAGAGCGGACCTCTGGTACGCTCGGTACGATGACGACGCCTTCCGACGCCGCACCCTCGGTCGCCCTGAACTACGAGGAGGCGCTGAGACGCCTTCTGAGCTTGGCTGACTTCGAGCGCCTGAGCGGGGGTGCGTCTCAGATCACCAAGTTCGACCTTTCGCGGATGCGCGAGTTGGTGACACGTATGGGTGACCCCCAGCGCTCCGCCCCAGTCCTCCACATCGCCGGAACGAAAGGTAAAGGCTCCGTCGCCGCCATGGCAGCCAGCGTACTTACTGCGGCAGGACTGCGCGTCGGCATGTTCACTTCGCCCCACCTCCATGCGTTCCGCGAGCGCATCCGGCTGGACGGTGCGCCGATTGACGAAGAGCGCTTCGCCGTAGCCCTCCAGGCGGTGTGGCCGCACGTCGAAGCCATGGGCGCGGAAGGCTCGGGCGACAGGCCGGCGACGTTCGAAGTCCTCACTGCCATGGCCTTTCACGTCTTCGCCACCGCGAGCGTCGATGTTCAGGTACTGGAGGTTGGATTGGGTGGACGGCTGGACTGCACGAATGTCGCCGACGGGGACGTTGCAGTGATCACGTCGCTGAGCCTCGATCACACGGCGATACTGGGCGCGACCGTCGAGGAGATCGCCGCCGAGAAGGCTGGCATCATCAAGCCTGGGGCCATGGTTGTATCGGCGCCGCAGCCGGCCTCCGCGCAGGCGATCATCGACGCGAAGGCCCACGACGTCGGGGCGACGGTGCATCGCTTGGGTGAGCATGTCACCTGGAGCGGCGGCGACCATGACCTCTCGGGACAGGCGCTCACGGTGCGGACGCCGGCAGGCGAATGGCACGGCCGGGTGGCGCTGCTGGGCAGGCACCAACAGGAGAACGCCGCGGCGGCTTTGGCGGCTGTTCAGTTGCTCGTGCCCGGTATCAGCAACGACGCTGTGGATGCTGGCCTAGCGGGCGTGCGCTGGGACGGCAGGTTCCAGGTCCTCGGGCGCAATCCCTGGGTCGTCGTGGACGGAGCGCACAACAGCTACTCGATGGAACGGCTGCGCGAGGCGGTGTCCGACTACCTAGACTCGGCCCGTGTCACCGTGGTGTTCGGTTGCTCGGCCGATAAGGAGCTGGCCGGCATGGCCGCCGAGCTCGCGCCGCTGGCCGACCACGTTGTGGGCTGCGAGTCGCGCCATCCGCGATCGATGCCGCCCGCGATTGCTACCGAAGCCTTCGCTCGCGAGGGCGTGCGGACCACCGTCAGCCGGGGAGTCGGCGATGCGCTGGAGACAGCCTTGGCCAATGCCGGCGCGGATGACCTCGTCCTGGTTACCGGTTCGCTGTTCGTGGTGGCCGAGGCCCTGGAGTACTGGTGGGGTATCGAGCCGGAGCGCTACCCGGAACTGGTGACCGGCGCGAACGGGCCGGCGAGCTAGGCATGGCTCAGAACGGCAACAACTACCGCCGCCGGGCCGTCATCACCGGCATGGGTGCGCTCACGCCACTGGGTGAGTCGGTGGACGCCTTCTGGGAAGGGCTCGTCGCTGGCCGCTCCGGCATTGGGCCAATGACATTGGCGGACGCTAGCGCGTATCCGACCAAGATCGCGGCGGAAGTAAGTGGGTTTGATCCAGAGCAGTATGTCGACCGGCGCGAGGCCCGGCGCATGTCGCGCTTCTCGCAACTGGCGGTGGCCGCGACCCGGCAGGCACTGGCCGACGCGGGCATAGACGAAGGCAACGTCGACGGCGAGCGCATGGGCGTGGTGCTGGGCAACGGCAATGGCGGCTATCCGGACATCGAGGCCGGAGTGCGGCAGCTGGTGAACCAGGGAGGCGACCGACTCTCGCCGTTCTTTTTCCCCATGACGCTGCCCAACATGGCGGCGGCGAACGTCAGCCGGCTCTTCGGCGCGAAAGGGCCCTGCATGACAGTTACGACAGCCTGCGCGGCTTCGACGCAGTCGATTGGAGATGCCGTCGAGCTGGTGCGTCGAGGTGCCGCCGACATCGTCATCACCGGCGGGACCGAGGCCGGGATCAGCGAGCTGGGCCTGGCTGGCTTCTGCGCTATGCGTGCGCTCAGCACACGGAATGATGACCCTGCCGCGGCGAGCAGGCCGTTTGATGCCAACCGTGACGGCTTTGTCCCCGCCGAGGGCGCCGGAATCCTCATAGTAGAGGCGCTGGATCATGCGCTGGCTCGTGGGGCACAGGTGCTGGCGGAGGTGGTCGGCTTCGGTGCGTCGTCCGATGCGTACCATCAATTCCAGCCGGATGAAGAGGGCCTCGGTGCAGCGCGTGCCATTACCTGGGCGTTGAAGGATGCGGGCCTCGCGCCCGACGAAGTCGATTACGTGAATGCCCATGGGACATCGACGCCGCTGAACGACGCTGCCGAGACGAAGGCCATCAAAAGGTCGTTCGGTGAGGCGGCTTACGCAGTGCCCATCAGCTCCACCAAATCGATGATCGGCCACGCGCTTGGCGGCGCGGGGGGCATGGAGGCGGTGGTCTGCGTGCAGACCATCCGGTTCGGCGTTATTCACCCGACCATCAACTATGAGACACCGGATCAGGACTGCGACCTAAACTACGTGCCGAACGTGGCGCGGCGCGCGCCGGTGCGTACCGTGCTCTCAAACTCCTTCGGGTTCGGCGGGCAGAACGCCTGCCTCGTCTTCCGGGCCTACGAACCGTAGGCGTCGTGCAGTTGGCGGTGCCCTCTCGGCGCCTGGTATCATCTAAGGGATATGGTTACCGAACACGCACTGATCGTTTACACGCGGCCGGACTGCTCGTACTCAGACGCGCTCAAGTTCGACTTGGACACCGACGGCGTTGTGTACCAGGAAATAGACCTGAGCGTGAGCCCAGAGCACGTGGCAGAGGTCGAGCGATTGACGGGGGGCGAGCGCATCACACCCGTGATGGTCGAGGGCGACTTCGTCGTCGTTGGCTATCAAGGGATTGGCTGAGCGTTCTAGCGAAGGCGGGCCGTGAGCCCGCCACCCCAACCACCCCGGCCCGGTGGTGTAGTCTGGCTTAACACACCTCCCTGTCAAGGAGGAGATCACGGGTTCGAATCCCGTCCGGGTCGCCAGTTTTTGACAACGAACGCCCACTCAGTCGAGTGGGCGTTGTCGTTTGCCCGCGAACCAGCGCAACATAAACGCCCCGGCGCGCGCGCGCCGGGGCGTTTATCACGGACATGAGATGAAACTTAGGCGGTCTGTGCGCGGTTGGTCTCCAACTCGTTCCGAGGGGCAAACTCGCGCCGCGCCACTGTGCGCCGACTGATGCTCCCGTCGAAACCCATCTCGGCGTCCGCCTCGCGGCGGGCCTGGCCGAGGAATGCCTGTCCGAACATGTCAATCCAATTAACCATCTCAAACGCTCCTTCGTGTAATGGGCATACCTAGACGGTCAAATTCGTACCTGTGAGACTCGTTTGGGCCACCGGATGGTCCCGGTTGGGCTTGCTCCGCTCCTTGTGACGAAGGCCAATCTGGGCTAACCAAAGACTAGGATACAGTGTTACGAATTTCGATGCAAACATTCTTCATAACCCAGGGCAATGTCCTTGCGAATGAGTGAAACACGAGTAATGGAAAAGTAAAACCTGCGTAAGGAATCCGTAATGGCTTTGCTTTCACACATCCAGTGATCCACGTTTGGGCTCCCCTCACCGATCGCCCGGCCACCCAGG
>Ga0115002_10010046_pt1 | contig 10227 bp, 9 predicted proteins | sample ArcticOcean_MG_C_8_FD_89576 | JGI IMG/M metagenome (GOLD analysis project Ga0115002, IMG submission 89576) | Marine microbial communities from western Arctic Ocean - ArcticOcean_MG_CB11_86 | ecosystem: Environmental > Aquatic > Marine > Oceanic | place: Arctic Ocean: Canada Basin | collected... | reverse complement strand
TCCGAAGTCGACGACTATGGTCGCTCCGCCGCTGCGCTCATAACCGGCCACGGCGTTGGCGATACGGTCAGCGCCCACTTCCCTGGGGTTGTCGTAGAGTATGGGCATCCCGGTTTTCACGCCGGGCCCGACCACCAACGGGTCGACGTGAAAATAATCGCGACACAGGGACACAACGACGCCGGTCATCGGGGGAACCACGCTCGAGAGAATTACGTCGGAGATTCCCGGGGACTCCATGCCCGATGCCTGGAACAGGTTCCAGAAGAGCATGCCGTATTCGTCGGCCGTGCGTTCGGCCTCGGTGACGACCCTCCAGTGTTTTTCCAGCGATGTGCCGCGGTATAAACCGATGACCGTGTGGGTATTGCCCACGTCGATGGCCATCAGTAGTTGGTCGCCGCTCGTACCCGGAGTCATCTCAATCCCTTTCCTTCATATAGCCGTCCAGTACCGTGACATCGCCTGCCAGCACCCGCTGCGCAGGCTCGTGCTTCCTACCTTTGACCAGAAGTGCACCATCCGTGTCAATACCCTCGCAGATTCCGCCAATGATACGGCCCCCTGCGTTGACGTTTATTTTGCGGCCAATCATGACGCAGCGCATCTCCCACTGGCCGCGGATGGCAGCGAAACCACCTGAAGAGTACTGCTCGTAGAGCAGCTCAAAGTGCGACAGCAGGTCGGCGAGAAAGGCCGCCCGGTCAACCTTCGCACCGCTATGCATGAGCACCGAGGTAGCCTTGTCCTGCAGCTCGGCTGGAAAATCAGAAGCCCGGCTATTGAGGTTGACGCCCACCCCGACCACGACGAAATCCACGCGGTCGGTCTCTGCCTCCATCTCGGTGAGAATACCGCAGACTTTTGCCCCCTTGAGCAGTACGTCGTTAGGCCACTTGATTTCGGGCTCGAGGCCGAGCTTTTCGAGACACAGGGCCACCGCCACTGCGGCCAGCAGGGCGAGCTGCGGAGCCTCGGCCGGGGCGACGCCCGGCCGCAACAGCAACGACAGGTAAAGGTTGACCCCGGCGGTCGACACCCACTGCCTGCCCAGGCGCCCACGCCCGGCTGTCTGCTCATCGGCAACGACGGCCAGGCCCTCGGCCCTCCCCTCGCGGGCCAGTCGACGAAGTTCGTCGTTGGTCGAACCCGTGGAAGACAGGCACAGCAGCTCGCGCCCGAACACGCTGCTAGTCAAGCGCGAAGTAACGTCGTCGGCCTGCAGTCGTTCGGGTGATTGCAGCAGCCGGTAGCCTACCCCGGGACGACTTTGGATACGGCAGCCGGCATTCCTGAGCGCAGCCACGTGTTTCCAGACAGCGGCCCTGCTCATGCCGAGACCGCCACCCAGTTGCTGACCTGAAAGAAATCCCTCGGCGTCACGGAGCGCGGACAGCACGAGATCGTCGCCTTTCATTTGTCACCCGTCTTGATTTCCAGTTCCATTGACAGGTCAGCCTGCTTGACCGAGTGAGTGAGCGCGCCCACTGACAGGTCGTTGACCCCGGCGGCAGCGTAGTCGGCCACGTCGTCCAGCCCAAGACCACCCGAAGCCTCCAGCCGCGCTCTCCCGGCCACGAGTTTTACCGCCTCTTTCACCTGGGCGGGCGAAAAATTATCCAGCAGCAGGTGGCTCGCACCCGCCAGCAGCGCTTCCTCGACCTGCCCGAGGTCATCGCACTCAACTTCTATGGCCACCCCGGCCGCCACCCGTTCGGCGGCCGCCTTGACGGCTGCTCTTACACCACCCGCTGCGACTACGTGGTTGTCCTTGATCAACACCGCGTCGTACAGCCCCATGCGGTGGTTGTGTCCACCGCCGCAACGCACCGCGTACTTCTCCAGCGCCCTCTGCCCGGTGGCGGTCTTTCGAGTGTCGAGCACCCGGCAGGACGACGACACCGCCTCCACCCTGGCTACCACGGCGCTGGTGGCGCTGGCTACACCGCAGAGGTGACCGAGAAGGTTGAGCAGCGGGCGTTCGACGGCTAGCAGTGCCCGCGCCGAACCATCCACGCGGCACAGCAATTCGCCCGGTTGCAGCCGCGCACCGTCGGCGGCCTGTTCAAGCAGCGACAAGGTCGAGGCTTCTTCTTCGGCGCGACCGCGCTCGGCCATGACCGCGAAGACACTATCGAGCAGCGGTACCCCGGCGGCGACCAGCGGCTGCCGCGCCACCACGAGCGCCGTAGCGGCGCAAGCCGCGGGCACCGTGGCCTCACTGCTGATGTCTCCGCTGCCCAGGTCTTCTTCGAAGGCCAGGCGCAGCAGCGCCAGCACCACGGGGTCACCCAGCGGAGGATCAAAGTTCAGGGCGAATCCCCCAGGCCCCGCATGCGCTCAAGTCCGCGTTGCAGCGTGTCGCGTTCGAGCCGACCGGAATCCGCCCGTGCCCGGGTCTTGTCGACGACTTCGGGAGGGGCCTTGGCCATGAACGATTCGTTGGCCAGCTTGCGTTCGGTAATCTGCAGGTCTTTCTCCACGCGTGAAATCTCGCGGGTGAGCCTGTTCACTTCGGCTCCGATGTCCACGTGGTCGAGCACCGGCACCGACAGCTCACAGCCGGCCGCCACCGCGGTGGCAACGCCGGGGGGCGGGTCGACTGCCACGGTAATCGAAGCCACCCGGCCAAGCCTTTGTACCAGGGCAGAGTTGCTCTCTACGAGCTCCGCCACCTCGCCCGGCTGCAGGTACAGCCCGAGTTCGACCGAGGGCGAGATATTCATTTCAGCCCGGATGTTACGCACCGCTCTAAGGACCTCGATGATGGTACCGATCTCGTGGTCGGCCCCGGGATCGTCCCAGGACGCCTGCGGCTCGGGCCACGCCGCCTGCATCACGAAATCCGTGCCCCCACGGCCGTCGGCTGGCAAACCCTGCCACAGCTCCTCGGTCACAAAGGGAACCACCGGGTGCAGCAGGCGCAGCACCTGCTCAAAAACGCCGTTCAAGGTTGCCGAGGTCTCCGCCCGGTCGGCCTCGTCACCGGCCAGCAGCACCTTGGATATCTCGATGTACCAGTCGCAGAACTCGTGCCAGGTAAAGCGGTACAAGGCCGACGCAGCGTCGTTGAACCTGTAGCCGTCAAGCGCTTCCTCCACCTCGCGCACCGCTGCCGCCAGCCGCGAGCGTATCCAGCGATTGGCCACGAGCCGTGGCGATTCGGGCAGGCAGCAAGTCGCATCGCCTTCTCCGCGGTTGATCTCAACGTAGCGGGCCGCGTTCCATACCTTGTTGATGAAGTTCCTGTAGCCGGTTATACGGTCGCCGGCCAGGCGAACATCGCGCCCCATGGCCGCGAGCGCGGTCAGGGTAAAACGAAGCGCATCGGCTCCGTACTCGTCGATGATGTCGAGCGGGTCGATCACGTTGCCCACCGACTTGGACATCTTGCGTCCCTGCTCGTCCCGCACCAACGCGTGTATGTACACGTCGGCGAACGGTACCTCGTCCATGAAGGCCAGGCCCATCATCATCATGCGGGCGACCCAGAAAAATATAATGTCGAAGCCGGTAACCAGGGTGCTGGTCGGGTAAAAACGCGCGAGGTCTTCGCTCGACTCAGGCCAACCCATGGTGCTGAACGGCCACAGGGCCGAGGAGAACCAGGTGTCGAGTACGTCTTCGTCCCGGCGCAGTTCACCCTTGCAGGCCGGGCAATCCGTGGGATCTTCACGTGCAACGGTGATCTCGCCGCAGCCGTCACAATACCAGGCGGGGATGCGATGCCCCCACCACAGCTGCCTTGAAACGCACCAGGGGCGGATGTTTTCCATCCAGGCGCGGTAGGTTTTTTCCCAGTGGGCGGGCACGAAGCGGGTCTCTCCACGGTCAAGTGCCTGCAGGGTCCGGTCGGCCAGGTCGCGGACTTCCATGAACCACTGCTCGGACAGCAGGGGCTCAACCGTCTCGTGGCAGCGGTAGCAGGTTCCCACCGAGAGGCGGTGCTCGTCAATCTTGACCAGCACGCCCTCCAACTTGAGCCTCTCCACCACGGCTTCGCGGCAGCTGGCGATGTCCATACCGGCAAAATCGCCGGCTTCTTCGGACATGCAGCCCTCGTTGTTCATCACCGAGATCATCTCGAGATCGTGGCGCTGTCCCATCTCGTAATCATCGTGGTGATGCGCAGGCGTCACCTTGAGCGCGCCTGTGCCGAACTCCCGGTCAACATAGTTATCGGCAATGATGGGTATAACGCGGCCGGTAATCGGCAACACAACGCCGCTGCCGATGAGCTTGGAGTAACGCTCGTCGTCGGGATGCACCGCCACCGCTGTGTCGCCGAGCATGGTCTCGGGCCTGGTGGTGGCCACCTCGAGCGCGCCGTCGCCATTCTCAAGCGGATAACGAATGTGCCACAGGTGGCCATCTCGCTCTTCGTGCTCTACCTCGATGTCGGAAAGCGCCGTACCACAACGCGGGCACCAGTTGGTCAGGTAGCGATCGCGCTTGATGAGCCCGCGCTCGTACAGGGTCACAAAAACTTCTCGAACCGCCTGCGAAAGGCCCTCGTCGAGGGTAAATCGCTCGCGGCTCCAGTCGCAGGACACACCGAGGCGCCGCAGCTGCCGCGTTATGGTTCCCCCTGACTCGGCTTTCCACTTCCAGGTCCGTTCCTCGAAACCCTCGCGGCCCAGCTCGTTGCGGTCGATTTTCTCTTCGAGTAACTGCCGCTCGACCACGTTCTGGGTGGCGATGCCCGCGTGATCGGTGCCCGGCACCCACAGCACTGAACGGCCCTTCATGCGCTGGTAGCGCACCAGGATGTCCTGCAGGGTGTTGTTCAGGGCGTGCCCCATGTGCAACGACCCCGTGATGTTGGGAGGCGGTATGACTATCGAATAGGGTTCGCCGTCGGCCGCGGGCTCAAACGCGCCCTCGCCCGCCCAGCGTTCGTACCACTTTTCTTCAAAACTCGTTGGATCGTAACCGGCCACGGAACCCGGAAATACAGCAGGCCGGGGCAACGGTCAAAGAGCCCCGGTCGTTGTTGAGCTTGACAGCCACGGGGGCTAGAGTCCCGACGCGTCGAACGACGAGGGAGGAATGACATGAGTGACAGACCGTTCAGCGTACTGGGTATTCAACAAATAGCAGTGGGAGGTCTGGACAAGAGCGCCCTGAGAAGACTGTGGGTAGACACCCTGGGCCTCACCGTTACCGGTGATTTCCGAAGCGAAAAGGAAAACGTCGACGAAGACATTACCGTGGCCGGCAGCGGCCCGCTCAAGGTGGAAGTCGACCTCATGCAGCCGATTGACCCCGAAAAGCGCCCCGCCGTTCACAACCCCCCGCTCAACCACATCGGCTTGTGGATCGATGACCTCGCGGCCGCCGTGACCTGGCTCGGGGAACAGGGAATGCGCTTTACACCCGGTGGCATACGCAAGGGAGCCGCCGGTTTTGACGTCTGCTTTATTCACCCCAAGGCCAACGAGGAGTCACCCATAAGCGGCGAAGGCGTGCTCATCGAGCTCGTCCAGGCTCCCGAAGCGGTGATCGAGGCCTTCAAAAAAGTCGCCTCGCTGTAGCGGGGCGCGGGCTCGCCAGGACCCGTTCAGCCGGTAGACCGGGCTCAGCCAGCGGGTGAGACAAAGCGATAGCCGCCGCGAAAAAACAGCAACGGGGCCTGCTCGGCATCGCTGCCACCATCGACGGCCTCACCGAAAAAAATCGTATGGTCGCCCCCCTCGGCCTGGGAGTGGCTTCGGCATTCCAGCCAGGCCAGGGCGCCGTCGAGCAGTGGAGCCCCGGTTTTGCCCACTCGAAACGGCTGATCCCGCATGCCCCCGGCTCCGGGTTCATCCCTCGACGCAAAAAGGTTGGACACCGCTTCCTGATCGGCAGACAGGATGTTGACGCCAAAGCTCTCGGCGCGAGTAAGCTGGCCGTGGGCTATACCACCCTTGTCGGCACAGACGAGCAGCAGGGGAGGGTCCAGGGACACCGAGCTCACGGCGTTGGCTGTAAACCCGTGGCAGAGCCCGTCTACGCAAGTTGTGACCACGGTAACCCCCGTGGCAAAGGCACCCATTATGCCCCTGAAGCTGTTGCTGTCCATGCGCGTGACTTCCCCGGATTTTCCTGCTGGTGCGAAAGGGGGGACTCGAACCCCCACGACCTCGCGGCCACAGGAACCTGAATCCTGCGCGTCTACCAGTTCCGCCACTTTCGCCAGCTAGGAAGGCGGGGATTGTAACGCATCGCCACCCGGCCGCAAGCCTGCCCGGTCGCCGAGCAGCACTTACCCATCGCGTACCGGCCCCGTAAAGCCACCGCCGGCAACAGGCCCTTCGCGGTTGATGGCCGCCCTCACGCGCGCCAACTCAAGCAGGGCCCGAAACACCACCGAGGGCTTGAGACCGGTGGAAGCGCCCGATTCGCGGGGACGATGCTCGACCCCGACCTCGGTCAAACTCGCGCCTCGCTTGAGCGCGCGGGCCAACAACTCCGCGTAAACCAACGCACCATCCGCGCGGGGCTCAAGGCCATCAATAGCGGCACGTGAAAACAGCTTGTAGCCGCAATTCACGTCGCGGACCCGCAGACCGAACAACAGGGGTGCTACCAGGCGACTGTAGATCCACCCGGCGGCACGCCGGTGGGCCGGATCACGCCTGGCCAGGCGAAACCCCAGCACGAGGTCGGCCTCGCGGCGGGCCTTCCACAGCGAATCGAAGCCCGTCATCGAAAACTGGCCATCCCCGTCACTCACGAGAACGTGGGTGCCCCTCGCGTCGCGCAAACCACTCTTCAGCGCCGCGCCATAACCCCGGTTGAGCGGATGGGTACTGATGCTCACCCTCGCGTTGTTGCGCTGCAAAGCGTCTAGTATCAGCGCGGTACCGTCGGTACTGCCGTCGTCAACCACGCGTATTTCATAGTCTATCTGCCGATCGCCGAGCACCCGCTCGGTCTCGGCAACCACCTCGCCGATATTGCCCGCCTCGTTGTAAGCGGGCAGCACCACCGTTAATTCACATTCCACCGTATTGCCCCACTACCCTCTCCTGCCATCGCCTCTGCCCCTGGGAATTTGCCCTGCTATCGGCCACGAGGCGATTGCCGACAGCCCCTGGCCGCCGTAGAATGGGTAGCGTCGTAACTCACCGTGGCTACTCGTTCCAGGACAGTTATTCTCAAGCGCAGGCAGCGCACTCCCATTGCCACGGCCTTCGTGCTCCTCGCCGCCCTGTGCAGTGCATACGGACTGATAACCCTGGCCCTGTCCTTCAATCACGCACTGGCCGACTCGGTACTCGCCGCTATCCCAGCACCCGGTCCGGCACGCAGCCTGGCTTCCGACCCGGCCCTGCTGCGCCAGCTCCGCACCGATGATGCGAAAGCATATTTCATAGTTTCCAGCGATCACCGGCGTGCCCTGGTACTCGAAACCTCGGTCACCAACCACGGGTCGGTGGCGCTCGAGTCCGTGGTCATCGAAGCGCGCGCGTCGCTGGGCAATAAAATACAGGCCGTGTCCACGACGTCCTGCGGACGAAACGTGACGCCTCGATTAATGAGGAGATTAACCACGGACCAGCTACTCGTTCTTCGCAATCTCGATCCCGGCACGGGGTTCCTCCTGCGTCCGCAGGATAAGACCAGGTGCCAGACGACGTTTCCCGCACTGCGACACAGCGTGGAGAACGTCAGCTACCGGGTTGTGTCGGCCCGCCCCCTGCCTCGCCACCACCGCTGACCTTGCCGTCATCGCCATCACCCTGTTCGGATTCCGATGCCGGGGTGACGTCAATCTCGTCGGGCTGCCGGGTGGCCCGCCGGAAATTCTTGATCCCCCTACCCAATCCTTCGCCGATTTCCGGCAACTTGCCAGCACCGAACATGATCAGGATGATCACGAGTATGATTATGAGCTCGGTAACACCCAGTCCGAACATTTATACCTCCAGGCAGCCGCGGCAGCGTAATTGATGATACTCCATGGACCCCTCCGAGAAAACCATTGTCAGACCGATTCCTCGGCCTTCCACACCAGGCGCGGGTGCCTGGCGGCCCTGGTTTCGTCGAGCCGGGCCACCGGGGTGTTGAGCGGGGCGCTCTTTACCTTGGCCGGGTCCTCCCGCGCCTCACGGGCAATAGCGATCATTGCGTCGGCAAACTCGTCAAGGGTTTCCAGCGGCTCACTCTCGGTGGGCTCGATCATGATGGCCCCCTGCACCACCAAGGGGAAATAAATAGTGGGCGCGTGAAAGCCGTAATCGAGCAAGCGCTTGGCCAGGTCGAGGGTCTTTACTCCCCCCTCCAGTTTCTTGTCCGTAAAGACGACCTCGTGCATGCACGGCCCAGCGCAGGGGAGATCATAGACCTGCTCGAGCCGCACCCTGAGGTAATTGGCAGCCAGCACCGCCATGCGTGTCACCTCGGTCAGGCCGTCGCCCCCGCAAGCCTTCATGTAAGCCCAGGCACGAACCAGTATGCCAAAGTTGCCGTAAAAAGACCGCACCGGACCGATGGAATCGGGCCGGTCGTACTCCCAGTCGAGTTTGCCGTCTTTCTCAACCATTCGCGGTGACGGCAGGTATTTTTCGAGCTGCTCGGTCACTGCCAGTGGCCCGGCCCCGGGGCCACCGCCACCGTGCGGAGTAGAAAAAGTCTTGTGCAGGTTCACGTGCAGAATGTCGGCGCCCATGTCGCCCGGTCGGGCCACGCCCAGGAGCGCGTTCATGTTGGCGCCGTCCATGTAAACCAGTCCGCCGACCTCGTGCACCGCGGCTGTGATCTCGCCCATCGCCAGCTCGAACAGACCCAGCGTATTGGGATTAGTGATCATCAGCCCGGCGACCTCGTCGTCGAGTAGTTCCCTTACCGCGTCGGCCGACACCAGCCCGTCATCGCCTACCGGCACGACCACGCAGTCGTAACCACAGAGGGCGGCGCTGGCGGGGTTGGTGCCGTGTGCGCTGGCGGGAATGAGCACCTTGCTGCGCGCCTTGCCCTGGTCTTCATGCCAGGCGCGCATTATCTTGATGCCGGCCAGTTCGCCCTGGGCTCCGGCGGCCGGCTGCAACGACACCCAGGCAAGCCCGCTGATTTCGACCAGCCATTCTTCGAGCTCCCGCATCAGGCGCAGGTTGCCCTGCACGAGTTCAACCGGTGCGTAGGGGTGCGACGACGCGAAGCCTTCGAGCCCCGCTACCTTGTCGTTTACGACCGGGTTGTACTTCATCGTGCACGAGCCCAGTGGATAAAAATCGGCAGCGGCTGAATAGTTGAGCTGCGACAGGCGCAGATAGTGCCGCAAGACCTCTGGTTCGCTCATTTCCGGAAAGCCCTCCAGGTCGGCTCTCATCAGTTTAGGATCCAGGGGCAACGGCCCCGGTTCAGGCAGGTCCAACCCGCAGCGGCCCGGACTGCCCTTCTCGAACACGGTCTTCTCCGGGCCCCGGTCTACTCCAGCACTCATGCCAATAACCTCATGTCCGCGACCTCACCACGCCTGCCTCAAGCCGCCATGCTCTGCCGGGCTGTCGAAACCAGCAGGTCAAAATCCGCGTCGCTGTTGACCTCGGTCACAGTCACCAGCACCCGGTTATCGCCACCATCCCCAGAGCCGCCTTCGAGATCATCCACGCGTACGCCGGGAACAACACCACGTTGCACGCAGTCATCGAACCAGCGCTTGCTTTCAGGAACCTCGATGGTGAACTCGTTGAAAAACGGAGCGCTGAAAATCGGAGCGAGGCCGACTTCGGACGCCAACCGATCGGCCAACTGGTGGGCCCGCGCGGTGTTGAGAGCCGCCAGTTTTCTGAGTCCTTTGCGTCCCGCCACGCCCAGGAAGGTGGTGACCGCCAGCGCAGCCAAACCCTGGTTAGTGCAGATGTTGGACGTCGCGCGTTCCCTGCGTATGTGCTGCTCGCGGGTAGCCAGGGTGAGAACGTAGCCCCTCCTGCCGTTGCTGTCGCGGGTCTCTCCCACGAGGCGGCCGGGAACCTGGCGCAGGTATTGCTGCCTGGCGGCAAACAGGCCTACCCCGGGTCCGCCGTAAGAGATCGGCAAGCCCAGCCCCTGCCCCTCGGCCACGGCCACGTCGGCCCCGAGTTCGCCGGGCGACCTCAGCAGGCCCAGGGCCAGGGGCTCGCTGGTGGCGCTCAAGGACAAGGCACCGCAACGCCGCGCCAGCCGTGAAGCCGTCGCGAGGTCGTCGATTACGCCGTAAAAATTGGGGTAGCCCGTGCAGATGGCAGCCACGTCATCGCC
>Ga0115002_10010045_pt1 | contig 10227 bp, 5 predicted proteins | sample ArcticOcean_MG_C_8_FD_89576 | JGI IMG/M metagenome (GOLD analysis project Ga0115002, IMG submission 89576) | Marine microbial communities from western Arctic Ocean - ArcticOcean_MG_CB11_86 | ecosystem: Environmental > Aquatic > Marine > Oceanic | place: Arctic Ocean: Canada Basin | collected... | reverse complement strand
GATGATGGGCGGCGACAAGATCCTGGTGCGCGAGGGAACCTCGTCATCACCGAGGACGGCCACCGCATGCTGACCCGCCGCGAACCGCGCGAGGTGGCCGAACTGCCGGCCTGACCCGTGCCTCCGCTGCCGGACTACTGGCCTATGCCGCTCAGCTCGCGCCGGCGCGCGCCTTCTCGATATAACCGCGGAACTTCGCCATGGGGATCGCGCCGCGGACGATATCCTCCCCGATCACGAAACCGGGCGTGCCTTCGATAGCGAGAGCGTCGGCCAGTTTGAAATTGGTCGCGAGTTCGGCGTCGATCGCTGGATCCGCCATATCGGCCCGCAGCTGGTCGGTGTCCAGGCCGACCGATTCGGCGAGGGCCAGGATCGTCTCTTCGCCAAGACCGACCTCGGCCGTCATCATCGCCAGATGGAAGGGCAGGTAGAGGTCCTGTTTGCGGGCCGCCAGCGAGGCGCGCGCGGCGAAGACAGATTCGGGTCCCAGGATCGGGAATTCCTTGAGGACGAGGCGGATCTCGCCGTCGCTCTTGAGTATATCCATCACCGGCTCGACCATGCGCCGGCAATAGCCGCATCGATAGTCGAAGAACTCGACCACGACAGTACTGCCATCCGGATTGCCGAGATTGGGCGAGTCGGGATTGTCGAACAGCTCGCTGCGGAAACTGGCGATAGCCTCCTGCGCGCGGGCTTCCTTGGCGATGCGGTCTCTGTCGCGCATCGCTTCGAGCGCTTCGATCACGATCTCGGGGTTCTTCATGATGTAGTCGCGGACGACCTCTTCGATCACCTGGCGCTGGGCTGGATCGATCTTCGCCACCGCCGGCGCGTCCTCGGCCGCGCGGGCGGGCAGCGCCGCGAAACAGGCCACGGCCAGGATCGCGGCTCGAATGCTGATGCGCTCGATCATTTGCGCCATGTCTCCAAAAATCATTTCAAGATGTTGATTTGGCGCAATTTCTAAGCCCCGGAAAATCCCACCGCAAGCGCTCAAGAGATCGTGAATGAGACTAGGTGTCAGCCTTTCCGAATGTTTTCGGCTTCCTGTTTGATATCCTCGGCGTGGCGTCGTCCCACGGAGCCGGCAGGCAGCAGGCGGATCGCCTTTTCGGCCTGGCCGATGGCATCGTCGATTTTGCCGGTGCGCAGGGCGAATTCCGCCGAATAGCGCGCCGACATGCCGAAATCCTGCTGCCGGCCATAGCCCACGGCGAGCAGGCGCAGAGCCAGGGGGATCCGCGAATCCAACCGCCTGGACTGTTCCAGATGTTCTATGGCGGGCGCGGTGAAGGACGGTTCGCCCGTCTCCAGCATGGCATGGGCCAGTTCGGTCCGCAGCAGCCCGTTATTGGGCAGCAGGTCGACGGCCTGGATATAGGACGGGATCGATTCGACGATGCGGCCGTTCTCGAACAGCATCTGGCCACGCAATTCATGGAAATAGGGGTCCCTGGGATGTTCGGCGATCAGGCCATCGATCAGGGGCAGGGCACGGACCAGATCGGGCTTGCGATAATAGGCGATGGCGCGGGCGTAACGCGCTTCCAGACTGGTATCGCTCTCCGGATACTGGCGCATGACCCGCCCAACAGGGTCTAGGAAGCCGCGCAGTTTGCCGCGCATCCGAGCCTGCATCTCGTCGTATTCGGGTCCGAGCTTCTTGTCGCTGAAGGGCGATTTCTTGATATGGGCTTCGACCGACTGGATGCGTTCCTCGGTCAGCGGATGGGTGCGGATATAGGGGTCCTGGCGCGCGACGACCAGAAGCTCCTGATCGCGCAGGTTCGCGAAGAAGTCGCGCAGGCCGACGGCGCTGATCCCGGCATCGTCCAGATAGGCCAGGCCCGCCTGGTCGGCGGAGGATTCCTGGGCCCGGTTGAATTTCAGCAAAGTGGCCTGGGTCAACTGGCTGCCGCCGCTCATGACCGCCGTGGCCGCATTGCCGTTCTTGGTTGCGACCGCGGCGGCGGCGGCCAGAACGTATTGCAACCAACCATGCTTGGTGGCGTCGCGAAAAGCTTCCTCAAGGCGGGCCAGATGGCCGCCGACGATATGGCCGGTTTCATGGGCGATGACACCGATCACCTGCTCCGGCGTGTCGGCGCGGACGAGAAGACCCGTGTTGAGAAAGAGGTTGAGGCCACCGGCGACAAAGGCATTCAACCGGTTGTCATTGACCAGGAAAACGTCGATATCAGCCGGATTGAAACCGGCAGCTTCGAAGATCGGCGTTACATAGATGCGGACCGTGTTCTCGATCTCGGCATCCCGGATGAACGATATTTTCTCGCCGGTGGGCTGCGCCCTGGCCGGGGCGAGGGCCGGGAACAGCAAAGCCCCAGCGAGAATCAGCGCCGTCGCACGCCATGCAAGTCTTCGAACCACCAAATTGTCTCCAAGCCGGGCCGGAAGGCAGGAGCGCCAACGGGCCAGGCCCTATCTGTCCAGGTGAATGACACTAGGTTTGACCCTGGTAGGCGTCAATGCGACACAGAGTAGGGAAAGCGCGATGCATGGCGCGCGGAGAAGGCAGGGAGGCAGCGGGGTATGACCCTCAAAGCGGCGAAACGGGGCGAGGTCGCGCCCTTTATCGTGATGGACGTACTGCGCTCAGCCAACGAACGCGCCGCACGGGGCGAAAGCGTGTTGCATCTGGAGGTCGGCCAGCCGGCCACGAGCGCCCCCGCCGCCGTGATCGAAGCGGCCAAATCCGCCCTCGACGGCGATCGGATCGGCTATACGGAGGCTTTCGGCATCGCCGGTCTGCGCGACCGCATCGCGCGCCACTACTCGGACTACTACGGCACGCCGGTCGATGCCGAACGGATCGTCGTGACCACCGGGTCGTCCGGCGCCTTTCTCCTGGCTTTTCTGTCCGCCTTCGATGTCGGCGACCGGGTTGCCCTGGCGGCGCCCGGCTATCCTGCCTATCGCAACATCCTGTCCGCCCTCGGCTTGGTGCCGGTCGAGATTCCGACCGGGCCGGAAACCCGGTTTCAGCCCACGCCGGAGCTGATCGACGCGTTGGACGCGCCCATCGACGGATTGATCGTGGCGAGCCCCGCCAATCCCACGGGAACCATGATGACGCCCGAGGAATTGTCCCGCCTGGTGCGCTATTGCGATGACAAGGGCATCCGTCTAGTCTCCGACGAGATATATCACGGCATCACCTTCGGCCGGCGGGCGGCGACCGCCCTGGCCAGTTCCGGCCATGCCTTCGTCGTCAACAGTTTCTCAAAATACTTCTGCATGACCGGTTGGCGCCTGGGCTGGATGGTCGTGCCCGAGGACCTGCTGCGGCCGATCGAGTGTCTGGCCCAAAATCTCTATATTTCGCCGCCGACGCTGTCCCAGCATGCGGCGGTCGGGGCCTTCGATTGCGCCGCCGAGCTCGACGGCCATGTCGCGCGCTATGCCCGCAATCGCGACGTTCTGCTCGATCGCCTGCCGGCTGCCGGCCTGGAGAACTTGGCCCCGGTTGAGGGCGCTTTCTATATCTATGCCGATGTGTCCCGTATCTCCAATGACAGCGAGGACCTATGCCGCCGGGTGCTCGCCGAGACGGGCGTCGCGATGACCCCGGGCACCGATTTTGACACCCGGCGCGGCCATCGCTTCGTGCGCATTTCCTTTGCCGGTTCGACCGAGGACACGACGATGGCGGCCGATCGATTGGCCGACTGGCGCCGCTAGGGCTGGAATCCGGCCGTATATCAAGAAAAAGGCCCCCCGTTTTCACGGGGAGCCTTGTTTCGCCTGGCGTCGGGAGAGCCCTAGCTCGCGCGCTCCCACCAGCCGCGGCGGGCCGGCCGATTCGGATCATGCGCTTCGACCGTGGCTTCCTCGTCCCGCGCGGTCGGTTCCGGCGCGGCGGCGGACTCCACTTCCGCGGCGGGCGCGGCCGCCGGGAGAAGCTCATCCGCAGTCGTATCGGGTGCCGCACCGCCGTTGCTGCGGCCGGTCTGGGCCTCGGCTTCTTCCGGCTCCTCACCCTTGGGCGATTCGGCCTCGACTTCGGCAGGGGGTTCGGCTTCCGCCTCGACGGCTTCCTTCGGCTTGGTCTTGCGGCGGCTGGGCCGTTTGCGCTTGGGCTTCTCGGCCGGGACCTCTTCCTCGACCGCCTGCACCACAGCGGCTTCGTCCTCTGCGGGTACCTCGGCCGCTACCTCTTCGGCGGCAACCTCTTCGGTCGCTTCCGGCTCGACGACGGTCGCGTCGAGATTGGCGTCCTCGGGCAGTTCTTCGGCATCACCGGCTTCGGTTCCGGATTCGGCTTGGTCGGCATTCGCCGCGACGGCATCGGAACCTTCCTGCTCCTCGTCGCGCCTGCGTCCACGACGACGGCCGCCTCGGCGGCCGCGGCGGCGGCGGGACGAACGTTCATGGCCTTCTTCGGTGCCGCGCTCCTCGTTCGAGTCGACGGCCTCTTCACCGGCTTCCTCCTGCCCGTCTTCGGCCTCACCGGCGTCCTGGGCGGGCTCTGACCTGGCGCGGCGCTCGCCGCGTGCCTCGTCATCGCCCGGACGGCGGCGTCTGCGCCCGCCGCGACGGCGACCCGACGACCGCTCGCCTTCACCCTCGCTCTCGGCTTCTCTGTCCTCTTCCGCCGCCTTCGGTTCCGGTGCCGCACGCGCGGGTTCGGGTGCCGCGACGGGCAGAGCCGCGCCGGCCGCATCCTGCGAACGCTCCAGCCGCATTTCGTCGCGCTGCAGGCTATCATCGCCCTCGACGCGGATGCTTGTGCCGTAGCGCGATTCGAGATCGTGCAGCGCGTAACGCTTTTGGTTCAGAACGTAGAGCGCGACCGGGGTCGGCAAGGTCATTGTGATGAGTCCGGCGGGCTTGCGCAGAGCTTCCTCCTCGACGCCGCGTAGGGCGTGCAGCGCGACGGATTCGACTGTGCGCAACAGGCCGACGCCGGCGCAGATCGGGCAGGTCTCCGTGCTCGCCTCGACCAGGCTGGAACGCAGCCGCTGACGCGACATTTCCAACAGGCCGAAATTGCTGATCCGGCCGATCTGGATGCGGGCCCTGTCCTGGCGCACGGCTTCCTTCAACTGCCGTTCGACCTGGCCGTTATGGCGCGATTCGTCCATGTCGATGTAATCGATGACGATCAACCCGGCCAGATCGCGCAGGCGCAACTGGCGGGCGACCTCGTCCGACGCCTCAAGATTGGTCTTGAGCGCGGTTTCCTCGATATGTCGTCCCTTGGTCGCCCGGCCGGAGTTGACGTCGATCGCGACCAGGGCCTCGGTCGGGTTGATGACGATATAGCCGCCGGATTTGAGCTGCACGACCGGCTTGTGGATGTCGTCCAGATGGGCTTCGACCGAATAGCGCTGGAACAGCGGCGTGTTCTGTTCGGAATCCTTGTAATGCTGAACCCGGCGGGCATGGCTCGGGATCATCATCTTCATGACGGCCTTGGCGGTCTTGTAGCCTTCCTCGCCATCAACCAGGACTTCCTCGATATCGCGAGAATAGAGATCGCGGATCGAGCGCTTGATGAGGTTGCCTTCCTCGTGAATCCGGGCCGGCGCGGAGGATTTGAGGGTGCTTTCCCGAATGTCGTCCCACAGCCGGACGAGATACTCGTAGTCGCGCTTGATCTCGGCCTTGGTGCGTTCGGCTCCGGCGGTGCGCAGGATCAGGCTGGTGCCGGTGGGCACGCTCAGGTCGGCGATCACGCTTTTCAGGCGCCGGCGGTCCTTGGCGTCGCTGATCTTGCGAGAAATGCCGCCGCCCCGGCCGGTATTCGGCATCAGCACGCAATAGCGGCCGGCGAGCGAGAGATAGGTGGTCAGCGCGGCGCCTTTGTTGCCGCGTTCCTCCTTGGTGACTTGGATCAGCAGGATCTGGCGGCGTTTGATGACTTCCTGAATCTTGTAGCGGCGGCGCAATTGCGCCTGGGCGCGCCGCTGTACCATTTCCTCGGCGACGTCACGGTTGCTGCCGTCGATATCTTCGTCGCCTTCGGCATCCTCGGCCGCGCGCGCGGCGTCATGGCTGATCTGGGCTTCGTTTTCCTCGGCGATCAGCGCTTCGCGGTCGGCGACCGGAATCTTGTAATAGTCGGGATGGATTTCGCTGAAGGCGAGGAAGCCGTGGCGGTTGCCGCCATAATCGATGAAAGCCGCCTGCAGGGACGGTTCGACCCTGGTGACCTTCGCGAGATAGATATTCCCCTTGAGGGGCTTAAGACCGGCTGACTCGTAATCGAATTCCTCGACCCGGCTGCCGTTGACGACAACCACCCGCGTCTCTTCGGGATGACTGGCATCGATCAACATTTTCTTGGTGGTCATACAATTGTTCTCCAACTGGCGCGGCGCCCGCCGGGTCGCCCGCGAAGGGGCGGCGAGGGGTGGGCGGCACGGGAAGCCGGCGGCGCGCGTCATGGCTGAACGGGCGCAGACCACAAAAAGCGGATGCGCCGTCCGATTGCCACGTTGCCAGTCGGGCGGTCGTCGCCAGTGCCGGGTTCCGTGTCGATTCCAAAGGGGACGCGTTGAGAGGCGTCATGTCACGATTCACGTGTTGTTTCTTGTCCTGTCGCGAACTGAAAGCCCGCGTGCGTGTTGCACGGAATGACCCATCGGGTCCGGACAGCGACGTTCAGCCATCCGTCTTGAAACCGCGCTGAGTCGAGAATAGGGACTGGCGCGCCCATCCACAACGTCAATATTTCGAGTTTGTCCTTTGCTTTGAACTTCGCGCTTCTTCAATCCAGCGCGCGCAGTTCTGCGGGAGATGCTTGAAGTATTCGCGTGTGTATGCATATAAATTGCATGATAAAGCACTAAAGGCCCAAAGATGTCGTTTGGAAAACGGGCAATAGTCGCGCTGGTCGCAGGCCTTTTGATCGCCACGGCGACCGTGTCGACAGGAAACGCCGCCGCGAAGCCCGCGGCGACCGGCGTTCGCTTCGGCATGCAGGACGATGCGACCCGCATCGTCGTTGAGTTGAGCGCGGCGGTCGGCTTTCACATCTTCACCTTGCCTGACCCTTATCGCGTCGTGATCGATATGTCGGAGGTCGCGTGGCGCCTGCCCAGTGAGACCGCGGATACCGGGAACGGCATCGTTTCGGGCTTCCGCTACGGCCTGTTCCGGCCGGGAACCACGCGGATCGTGCTCGACGTGACCAAGCCCGTGCGGGTCAAACGCTCTTTTCTCCTGCCACCTTCCGGCAAACAGGGCCATCGCTTCGTGCTGGACCTGGAGCCGGTGACGACGGCGACCTTCGATGGCGAGGCGCGCCTTGTGGCGATCGCCACGCCGGAATTCCGCCCCGATATATCGGTGGTCAAGCCGCCCGCGCCAGCCGGTGCCGCGCCGCATGTCGGGCGCAGGGTCGTGGTGATCGACCCCGGCCATGGCGGCGTCGATCCCGGGGCCATCGGTTCCGGTGGCACGCGCGAGAAGGCGGTCGCCCTGGCCGCCGCGTTGGAAATCAAGGAGCATCTCGAGGCGACCGGCCGCTACAAGGCCGTTCTGACGCGCGACCGCGATATCTTCGTCCGGTTGCGTGATCGGGTCGCCCTTGCGCGCAACGCCGGCGCGGACCTATTTATTTCGATTCACGCCGACTCGATCGGCAGCAGCAAGGTCAAAGGCGCTTCGGTCTATACCTTGGACCACGACGCCTCCGATAAAGAGGCGGCGAAACTGGCCGCCAAGGAAAACAAGGCGGATATCATCGCCGGGGTGAATCTGGCCCATGAGAATCCGGAATTGACGGATATCCTGATCGATCTTTCTCAGAGCTGGAGTATGAACGAGGGCGCGCGCTTCGCGAATATGTTGATCGGCGAGTTGCGCCGCGCCACCAGCACCTTGCAGAGGAGTCATCGTTTCGCGGGATTCGCCGTGCTCAAGGCGCCGGATGTGCCTTCGGTGCTGCTCGAAATGGGCTATCTTTCCAATCCGACCGAGGAAAAGAATCTCAAATCCAAGGCCCATCGGCGCAAGATAGCGGCGGCCGTTGTGAAGGCCGTCGACAGCTACTTCGCGCATCACGACCCACTGTCGCGCTCCTGACCGCAACATGGCCGAGTTTCTCGCGGCCATAGCCGAGCCACAATTGCGCGCTATTCCGCAAGCTGCCATAACAAAACGACAATCCGTGCCGTGCCTCGTTGGGCTGGGGCACGCGGGGCCGAAAAATCCATGCGCCTTCTGATACGCGTCTTCGCCTTCCTGTTCGTGCTCGGCCTGCTCGGCGCCGGCGCCGTGGCCTTTGGCCTTTGGCACTACAGCAAGGGCTTGCCCGAACATCGCCAGCTCGCGGATTACGAGCCGCCCACGGTGACGCGCGTTCACGCCGCAGATGGCCGCCTGCTCGCCGAATTCGCCACGGAAAAGCGCGTTTTCTTGCCCATCAAGGCGATTCCCAAACGCGTCATCAACGCCTTCCTGGTTGCCGAGGATGCCGATTTCTACAATCATCCCGGGGTCAACCTGCTCAGCATCGCGCGCGCGGCCCTGCAGAATCTCAAGAATTTGGGGCAGAACCGCCGGCCCGTCGGCGCTTCCACGATCACCCAGCAGGTCGCCAAGAATTTCCTGCTGACCAACGAGGTCTCGATCGAGCGCAAGGTCAAGGAGGCGTTGCTCGCCCTTCGGATTGAGAAGGCCTTCACCAAGGATCGCATCCTCGAGCTCTATCTGAACGAGATCTATCTCGGCCTCGGCTCCTACGGCGTCGCCGCGGCCGCGCTGAATTATTTCGACAAACCGCTTTCCGCGCTGACGGTGGCCGAAGCGGCTTATCTGGCGGCCCTGCCCAAGGCGCCGAACAACTATCATCCGACTCGCCAATACGCCGCCGCCATCGACCGCCGGAACTGGGTCATCGGCCGCATGGTCGAGGTCGGTTTCATCGACGAGGAAAGTGCGACCGAGGCGAAGCAGGAGCCGCTGGAGACGCGCGGCCGGGCGGAAACGCAGAGCGCGAGCGCGCCCTATTTCGCGGAAGAGGTTCGGCGCGAGCTGATTGGCCGATTCGGCGAGAAGGGCCTCTATGGCGGCGGGCTTTCGGTCCGCACGACTCTGGACCCCGCCCTCCAAGGCATCGCTGACAATGTGTTGCGCGCCGGTCTCGTCGATTATGATCGGCGCCACGGTTGGCGCGGCCCGATCGCGAAGATCGACCCTGCTGTCGATTGGAAAGAGGCTCTGGCGGCGATCGAGCCGCCGGCGGGCCTGTCGCCCTGGCGTCTGGCGGTGGTCCTGGAAGCCGATGCCAAATCCGCGCGTATCGGCCTGCTCGGTGAGGCGGTCGAGGCCCGCAAACCGGTCGAAGCCGGCGAGGGCGGCGAGACGAGCGAAACGGCGGCCTCGGTTCCGCCGGTCGCGCAGCTTTCGCCCGTGGCGCCCTTGGAAGGCACGATTCCCTATGCCGAGGTCCGTTGGGCGCGGCCCTGGCTGGAAGATCAGCGTTTCGGCAACCAGCCGCGCGATCTGACTGAGGTATTGTCGCCCGGAGACGTGATCGCGGTCGAGGCGGTGGCCGAGGATTCCGACCGCAAGGCCTATCCCGAGGGAACCTTCACCCTGCGTCAGATCCCTGATGTCCAGGGCGCCCTCGTCGCGCTCGACCCCCATACCGGTCGCGTTCTCGCGATGAGCGGCGGGTGGAGCCAGGACGGGAGCGAGTTCAACCGCGCCAGCCAGGCGATGCGCCAGCCCGGCTCCGCCTTCAAGTCTTTCGTCTGTCTGACCGCGCTCGACAACGGATTCACGCCTTCCTCGATCATCGTGGACGGGCCCTTCGTGATGGATCAGGGGGCCGGCCTGGGGAAGTGGAGGCCGGCCAACTATTCCAACAAATTCTACGGGCCCAGCACGATGCGCCTGGGTTTGGAGAAGTCGCGCAATCTGATGACCGTGCGCCTCGCCCAGCTTGTCGGCATGGACAAGGTCGCCGAGACCGCCGAGCGGTTCGGCGTCGTCGACAAACTGCCCCAGCATCTCGCGCTTGCCCTCGGCGCGGGCGAGACGACCCTGCTTCGGCTGACCAATGCCTATGCCATGTTCGTCAACGGCGGCAAGCGGATCACGCCGACCCTGATCGACCGGGTCCAGGACCGCAACGGCCAGACCGTCTATCGCCATGACGAGCGGCCTTGCGACGGCTGCGTGGCGACCGGATGGCACGATCAGCCGGTGCCCTTTGTGCCTGACACGCGCGAGCAGGTGGCCGACCCGATC
>Ga0115002_10010042_pt1 | contig 10228 bp, 9 predicted proteins | sample ArcticOcean_MG_C_8_FD_89576 | JGI IMG/M metagenome (GOLD analysis project Ga0115002, IMG submission 89576) | Marine microbial communities from western Arctic Ocean - ArcticOcean_MG_CB11_86 | ecosystem: Environmental > Aquatic > Marine > Oceanic | place: Arctic Ocean: Canada Basin | collected... | reverse complement strand
TTTTTTTTTTTGTTAAAATGATACATTTAAAAGATCTCCCACCCCATGTATCACCTGAAAATGTTATCTGAATATTAGGTGTTTGTGTAGTAGTGGGATTATCAAAGGTAATAGATTCAATAATCAAATCTTCACATGTTTTTTTAGGATGTAATGAACCATATGGATCAAGGTGGTCACCACTACCAGAGATATCCCCCGAGATATTATTATATCCCTTTTGGTACGCGGAGTTGAGAGTTCCTGATGCGTCTAGTCCTTTTCCGTTTTCAACCTGCATCATACCTTTAAAACATATACACTCCGCCTCTGTCGTGGTATACGACTGTGTTGTATTCTTTTTGCAACAGCCATCTAAAGAATACGTACAGCAACAGTTACACACTTCCGTTTTGCAACAACATGTAAATCCATTTTTTTTATCTAGATAATCAGAATAAGTCTTAATTTTAGAATTTTTTGGATTTGTTTCTTGTTTATTTTTTATAATTTTTATGCGATTATATCCATCATAATTCAAATATTTTTTTATACTATTGAAATTCATCATTTATATATACTAATAGTTTATTTTTATATATTTAGTAAATTATTTTAATGAAATAAAATATCTCGGCACTATATAGCTATGTCTTTTACCCGATTTGATTATGATGATTGTAGAACAAAGAAAAAGCTCCAAGAATTAACGGGTCCTGGTAGATATATGTTAAATACTCCAGGACCAGGGTGTAATGTATGTTTTTATGATGACCCACAAATGCGAATGCAAAAATGGGGCGCTAATCTTCGCCATGTTGATGGTGGAGCACCCATCGATATTGACAGTGATCTTTTGGGACTCACACGGAAACTTAAAAAAGACTGTACACGTTCACAATATCCTTATGCTGGTGTGGTTAAATCTGAACGTGTTTTCTATCCAAAATGTACAGAAGCGGTAACAAAACAATCAAGGGCTACAAATCCCGCATGGTTATATAAAGATTTAGAACAAAACCATCGCTACATTCTCTTTTTAAATCCCCAAGAAAATGTCTGTAAGCCTTTTCATAATAATTTAAATACAAGACTTTTAGAGAGAGATAACTTTAAACCGAGTTATCCTTGTTTAAATCCTCAATAAAGCAATATAGTTTTAAATCCCAAGAAAATATGTTGCTTTATATATAATGGCTGAAATCGTAATACCCGCTGTTGCTCTGGGCGCAATGTATATCATATCAAACCAAAAGGAAAAATCGAGTAAAAAGGAAAATTATCAAAATATTAATCAAAAATTACCACAGGGGAGAGTTCCTACGGGGGTTCCTGTAAAACCTGTACAGAATTATCCAACGCAAAAATATCAACAATTATCAAATAATAATGCTTTCTACGGGTCACCAAATGCCGCTACGGATCGTTATTATCAACAAAATGTGTATGAAGAAGCTGTCGAAACGGGAATGGACCCAACCAATACAACAACTTTTAAATCATTAACTGGTAATGATGTGCAAAAGAAAGATATTAAATTTAATAATATGGTGCCTTTTTTTGGGTCAAATGTCAAACAAAGAACATTTGATCAGGGACGAGGGCAATCTGTTTTAGACAATATGGCTGGTGTCGGGTCACAACAAGTACGAAAAAAAGCACAAGCCCCACTCTTTAAACCCGTGGGTAATATGCATTGGGCACATGGGGCCCCAAATACAAGTGATTTTATACAATCTCGTGTAAATCCGTCACTTCGTATTTCTGGTAATAAACCATATTCCGAACAACAAGTTGGTCCGGGTTTAAACAAAGGTTATACAACTCAACCCTCTGGTGGCTTCAATTCGGGAATGGAAGCTCGTAAGCAATGGTTACCTAAAACGGTGGATCAATTACGTTCTGAAACGAATCCCAAAGTTACATTTGGTTTAGCAAACCATGAAGGTCCGGCAAATTCAGTTATTAAGAGACCTGGTAATAAATTTTCACAAGGTCGGGTGGAAAAGAACCGTCCTGATACCTTTTATTTTAATCATCCGGATCGTTGGTTTACAACAACTGGACAGGAAAAAGCTCAACGCGTTCGATCAGAAGAACCTTTGCAACCTGTTAATCGTCCATTTACAACAAAAGAATATTTCGGTGCTGGTGGTGGTGAAGTATATGGCGCAGAAGGCAACCGAACACGTCCTCAGACAATTCCATCGAAAAAAATTGCGCTTGAGGGACCCATAAAACATCCAGGAACGGCGCATAATTTAAATTATGCCACAGGATGGAAAAATTTAGCATATGATTATGGAAAAAACGGGTTTGTATCGCGTCCAAATGCTAGAACTACAACAGAACAACAAGAACCTTATGGGATTGTCGGTGGTTGGGTAAAAGCAGTTGTCGCACCCGTAATGGATGTATTGCGTCCCTCTAGAAAGGAAAATGTTATTGGAAATCTACGACCGACGGGTAATGCCGGCGGCGCTTATGGTGTCAATCAGGCTCGTGTATGGAATCCAGCTGATAGAACAAAAACTACCATTAAGGAACAAACAGAAGTTAATAACTTTGATGGTGTTGCTTCGTATACTTATGGAATTCCTAGAGGCGCTTATACTGTTACTGAATCGCAACCCATCGAGAATCAAAGAGAGACAACCAGTTGTATGGCTATGGGCGGTGCTGGCGCTACACCGTGGTCAACAGCTGGTCCCGTATATGATGCTGCCTATAATGCGCATTTGAATCCAAATCGCGAAGTTGTTTCAAAGAATCGCCCCAATCAAGGCGGGATGAGTATACTCAACAGCAATATGAATATTAAAAGTTCAAAAATTGGAAGTATGCATGCCGCCGAAGGACCTATTAATATGCCTAAGCAACCCGCACAGATAGCAAATTATGGCAAAATTAGCTATAATAATAATCGGGACTCAACCGTCGAATTGCAACGGACAAACACCGATCTACTCAATCCATTCCGTTCAAATCCTTATACCCAGTCACTTCAAAGTGTGGCTTAAATATAGATAATTAATTTATAAAATACTATAAATGAATTATCAACTTATATCTAGATCCCGCAAGAAAAATCCCATAATTGCTGGGAAACAGTCGGGGAAGATGGTTAATAATACAATAATGTACAGAAAGGTGCTAAGACATTAAATTAAATAACAAGTATTAAATATTTAAAAACACCTATAATAATTTATATAATGAATGAACTAGAAATTCATAATTCTACAAAACAAAAACTAGATTTATATGTTAATACAAAAAGAATTCCACATCTTATTTTTTATGGACCCGCTGGAGGTGGAAAACGCCATATTCTCAATCATCTAATTAATCGTATATATACAACGGATGAAGATAAGAAGAAATATGTAATTTATATTAATTGCGCCCACGGCAAAGGAATACGTTTTATAAGAGATGAGTTGAAATTTTTTGCCAAAACAAATATTCATAATAATGATGGGAAATGTTTTAAAAGTATTGTATTATTTAATGCTGATAAACTTACAACTGATGCTCAATCCGCTTTAAGACGTTGCATAGAGCAATTTAGTCATACCACAAGATTTTTTATTATTGTGGAAAATCAAAATAAATTATTACGACCTATTCTATCCAGATTTTGCAACATTCATATTCCAGCACCCATCATAGATGGAACAACAATGAGTTTACATAAATATAAAAAAAATTGTCTTCAACAAAAAACAAACTACACTATTAAACGCAAACAATGGTTAAAAACTAACATAGAAAAAAAACTGAATTATAGTAATAAAAACAAATGTATTAAATTTTGTCAAAAATTATATGAAAAAGGATATTCGTGCTTAGATTTGATGTTAATTCTTGAAAATAGTACCGTACTTTCAATAGAAAAAAAATATTTATTATTAATTTATTTTGATAAAATTCGCAAAGAATTTAGAAATGAAAAGATATTAATGTTTTATCTTATAAACTTTGCTTTTATTCGTACAAATATAGATTTAGAAAATATTATTGAAATGTAAAATGGATGATTATAATATTTCAGCAATTTCTGAAGCCAAGAATGAGTATTCGGCACGATTGGTAAATATTCTAACGCCACTTTTTATTGAAGGTATTAAATCTATATTTAAAGAGGCGTTAGAATTGTGTATTGTTAATGATGAAAAAGATAAATACTTAATGACTTTTCAAAATTTCTTGACACGAGTTCCGAAATGGAATCAATCCATTATTACCCAAGAAACAACAAGAATAATTAGTAAAAGCAAATGTAATTATTTAGAAGATCTAGTTACCTGTGTTCATATATCACAACTTAAAATTTTAACAAGCATTCGTGTAGCCAGTAAACAAAAAAAAGTCGATATAAATGTTCCAAAATTGACCGAATTTATCCATTTATGTTATGTTCAATTCGCTCGTAAATTATATTCAAATGTATATTTATTTGAAACTAAAATCGCATCTTTACAAATGCAGAAAAATCATCGCGAATGCGAACTTTTATGCAAAGAATGCATTCTTAATGTGATACGATCTAATATCCCTGTTGACAAGATTCTTCGTGCTTATATTGATGAGACTGTCGAAGAAGAGATTATTGAGGAAAGTAAAACAGAGGAGAAACCAATTGAAGAGGAATTAGAAATAGAGAAACAACAGGATGGAAAAACCGATATACCCGTTAGCGACAGCGGTGGCGATAATGTTTTAAAAAGTCCAGAAACTATGGAAATCACAAAAAATACTGCGACTGCGACTACGAACAACACCGCAGCAGCTGCGAAAGCGGAAGTCATAGACAATACGACACTAGATTCCGGTGTTGCAATCAAAACCGATACTAGTAATTTGAAAATAAACACAAATATAGATAATTTATTATCCACAACTGATGATGATAATGAGAATAGCCTTTCTCATAGCTCAAATAGTAGTTCCAATGTATCGCCACCTTTGACACCTTTAAATAAGAGTTTGCCTATTGTACAAGATAAATCTGTAAACTTATCATTTAGTGATAATGATAAGGTAATTAACTATAACAAAAAAGAAAATTCTTCGGCAATTCAAGAAAATACTGTTGAAACAATCATTGCTCCGAAGACATTACAAAGATTAGAAGAAATTAGTACGCAACGTAATGAACAAAGAAAGAGAGAAAGTGCCGAAGATGATGATGGTGATGGTGATGGTGGTGGTGGTGGTGATGAAAAAATAAAAATTTTCGACACCCCTGTCGATATGAAACTTGATGACCTTGATGTTCACGTCTTAGATGATAAAATTAATTTACAGAAAGAGGTATTGAAAAATGTAGTTGAGTTAAAATAATGCGGAAAAAATAAGATAACTTTATTCGCATATACATAAATGAAGGGCTCGATATTTATAACAGCCGCTGTTATCTCTTTTTTCTATTTCTTCTTTAAATTTATTGAAATGAGATTTATCTTGAAAGAAAACAAATCCTTGAAATCTATTTTACGTGATACAATTATTGTTTATTTTAGCGTATTAACGGGTAATTTTATTTTAGAACAAATGGGTCCTCTTAAAAATCTAACAGCAACGCCCGCCATTTTTACAAATGAACCCGACTTTTAGTGATAATAGATATTTATTCTATATTTATTATCAAATTATTTAATCTGTATATACCGGAAGTTGGTCTACATTAAGTATTCGCGCCTTTCGTGGCATTTGTTTGCGCCCAACAACATATTTTTGAAAAAGCGGATGTTCAATCTGTATTTGCGGGGTGTGTTTATGAACGGTGCGCGCGATCATTTTATATAATTTAAAATCAGGATATCGTTCTTCACCATTCGTTTTGTATAAAATATTTCTCCCCTTATCATCCTTACACCATTGGATAATTATTTTAGCAATAGGATCTTTAATTTTTCCAAGCTCTTCAATATCATCGACAAAATAATCAAATAAAGAACATGCTAATCGACACAAATCAAAACTCATATTTGGTTCTAATCGTGGTTTGTTTTTATTTAAATAAGGTTCACAATTATATTGTGTAGCAGCGTCACCTTTGGGATGAAAACTATCACTACAAATAACTTTTCCTTTATACTTATAGATAGCGCGTCCAAAATCTATAATTTTGAAAATTCTACCATAAGTTGGTACTTTATAATGTTTGTTATCATATTTATAATATAAATATTTTCTATCTGTTGCTTGGAACATAATATTATTTGTATGAAGATCATTATGTGTGAAATTAAATAATTTTTGATAAATGATCAAAGTCATAATAATTTGAAATAAACATGATCGCCATTCTTCATCATTTAATTCCGACCCTTCAGATAAACACGAATCTAATGTATAATCTAAACATTCAAGACATATAACTTGAATAGGAAAATTATATAAAATAACCTCTAACATATCATCCGCATTACTACTACATGTACTGGATGTAGCGTCACTACCATCGTCACTACCATCGTCACTATCACTACCACTATCACTATCAGAATGCTCATTGGATGTATGAGAGGATTTTGAAGAATATGTAGAATCCGATAATCTAGAATTTGAATGTTGGTTTTTTTTTATCTCTATTACGGATTTAAATACTAGATTATTTGATATATCTCCTAGTATTTTTTTATTTATATTTTCTCTCTTTTCAAATATATCTTTAAACAATATATTGCTAATATCCAGGACATTTAAATTATGTGATGATGTATCATCGCTTAGATTTATATTGATTTTTTTGAAATTATTTCGTGTTGAATTTCTAAGATAAAGTGGAAAATCAGTATTATTAATCTTAAAAAGTTTATTACAATTGCGTCCAAAAAAATCACTTTCACTAAGATAATCTAAATCATCAAAAATATTAACAGAAAAATCGGATTTAATTCCTAAAAAAGACCCAAAAAAATCAATACAGTGTTGCACGTTATGTTTATGTAAGACTTCGCTAGAAAGATATGAAAAAAAGGAGTCTGCATAAGCAGAATTATTAGGGTCTAAAACCTTCTTATGACATTTACTTCCCTCCAAAATGGGTAATGCTGTTAAATCTATCGTATTTAGAACATATTTTCCCGCCATATATTTTATTGGATCCAATAAAGGTGAGAATTTAAAAAAGGTTGTTTTTTGGCGTTTATTATTTGAATTATCATTAACAATACAATCATATTTATTCGAATTTTCTAAAGATTTAATACTTTGAATGTGATACTGGTGATTTAAATTACATCTATTATAATTTTGTGGTGAAAAAGAAAAAAAATTTTTGTATAAAGGTATATAGTTCTGCGGTTTTACAATTCCATTCGCTTCTAAAGCTTTAAATAATTCCGTATTCTCATTCTTCTGATAGAAGATAGATAGCATTAGTTGATATGTATATTAAATATTTTGTATTTTAAACCAATATATTATAGATTATTATTTAGAAGACGAAATATATGCGTATAGTGAAATGATTTATAATATTTTTAAAAAATAATATGAACCTAGAGCTAAAAAAATTTGATATGAAAGATATCCAATTTAATGCTAGTCAGACTCAAGGTCCAGTAATAGTTCTTATTGGACGGCGAGATACAGGAAAAAGTTTTCTTGTTCGCGATTTATTATACTTTCATCAAGATATTCCCATAGGAACCGTAATATCTGGTACAGAAGCCGGAAATGGATTTTATGCCAAAATGGTACCAAAACTTTTTATTCACGAAGAATATAATACAGTTATCATCGAAAAGATTTTAAAGCGTCAAAAAATTGTATTAAAAGAAATTAAAAAAGAACTTGCCGCTTATAAACGCTCTAGTATTGATGCGAGAACATTTGTAATTCTAGATGATTGTCTGTATGATAATTCGTGGGCTAGAGAAAAATTAATGAGATTACTTTTTATGAATGGTCGCCACTGGAAAATTATGCTTATTATTACAATGCAATACCCTTTAGGGGTACCACCCAATTTGAGAACAAATATTGACTATACGTTTATCCTTCGAGAACCTTATATCAATAATAGAAAGCGTATTTATGAGAATTATGCTGGTATGTTTCCCACATTTGAATCTTTTTGTCAAGTAATGGACCAATGTACGGAGAATTATGAATGTTTGGTTATTGCGAATAACGCAAAATCAAATAAACTCGAAGATCAAATATTCTGGTATAAAGCAAATGGACATAATGATTTTAAATTAGGTTCAAAGGAATTCTGGGAATTATCAAAAGATATTGGTTCTGACGAAGAAGAAGAAAGTTATGATCCAAAGGCACAACACAAAGGACCGCGTATTAATGTTAAAAAGAATCGATGGTAATTTAATTTATCTATATCAATAAATATTATTGAAATAGATATCTAGTGCCTTTTTTTCCGCGTAGAACGGGTTCTTTTTCTCTTTCGTCTACGAGTTCTTTTTCTCTTTCGTCTACGAGTTCTTTTTGACATTCTAGAACCAGCTCTCTGATGAAGGATTGTAGCTGCTGTAGCTGCTGGTGCGGATACCGCTGCTGGAGGTACTGCTGCTGCTGTTGCTGGCATAGCATCCAGAGCGAGAGCAGACGGGGGTGGACCCGGTGGCAAGGCGGCGGCGCCCCATTTATCTAGTAGACATATATTTTGAAATTCTCGTAATACTATTTCTCGCCGTAATTTCTTATTAAGCCCACGCTTTGATGGTCTCACATAATGAATAAATATACCATACAGTCTATTTGAATTAATAATAGCTTCTGTTATGTTATATAATTCACTATCTATATGGCAAATTTCATGTACTATAGGATACGCGGATAACATCACACCTTTAATATATCTACAATAACCTACTGCGTTTCCATGCTGTGCCACGCATTCATTTCGGCATTCAACACCTACTTGCCCTTGACGACACACCGGATTATTGTTTGATTTTAACTGCCCCATCATTTTATTAAATACTTGTAATATTAGTGAAACTTGAATCACTCTAGAAAACAATTTCCAGGGATAATGTTCACTTTTTTTTTGAGTATCACGGAATATTGTTTTCAACTTTGGCTGCGACGTTTGATGTATTTGTTTTTCCGCATATTTATTAATTGTCCTAATAAAACGCGGCGGCATATCTTCACAAAAATCACCACCAAAGTCAATCATCCTTACAATAACTTTTCCCGTATTGTTATTGATATTAACAACAAAATTACTTGGTTTAACATCTCGACAAAAAATATTATTATAACTAACTTTTTCAATAATATCTAACATTTGCTTAAAAGCACCGGATACTTGGTGAATCGGCCTTTTAAGTCTATAACCACTAAATATCATATTATGAGCATCAATATGGAAACGCTCCATAATAAAAACCACTCTATATTCGTGCCGAATTACATCATCATTATCTTTTAATAAATAAAAAAATTTTTTATATATTTTTGGTCCCAAATTAAGTTTACCCAATACTTCCGCATAATAAATTTCTTTTTTAAGGGCATCTAGATTTTCTTGCGCCGTCCCAGTGGGGGTTGCAGTTACAGTTTGTATCTTGATCGCTACATTTCTTGTAGATCCCGATATACCAGGCACTTTTCCTCTAAATTTTAAATCCTCACTAACCACTAATCCATATGTTCCTTCGCCTAAAACAATTGGTGCTTTTTTAGGGTCTAATTGCTTTATATTTTTACATTTTTTTATTGCTGTTATTACTTCAAAAACTAGATTACCCACAAATTTATCCACTGGGTTATTTAATACACTACCATAAAATGTTGTACATAATTTCATTGGAGATACTTTACATCGTTTTGGCATTATAGTATATATATTTATATAGATTCTAATTTTGAAAATTGGATTACTTTATCCAAACCGGATGTTTTGATATACTTTTGCATTTCATCCGCGCATTTTGGATTCCACGAACATATATGACTTTCGGGCAAACGATGTTTTGCACAATATCGTTTATGACATCGACAGGACATATCTGTTAATTTAAGTTTTTTTCTACACCCATTATGCGAACACCGTTTTTTTTTACACTTTTTTTCACATTTCTCATGTTCTTCTTTCTTTGTTTGTATACATTTAGTTTTATCTATTTGTAGGTCTTCAATTATTGTAGATTTAGCAAATATAAAATCTGCGGCTGTATTGGGTGAATGTAGGTCCATATTTATATATTATTTAATATATAAATATTTAATCAATTTTTCAATCTTTACTTCTTATCCACATTCTTTT
>Ga0115002_10010041_pt1 | contig 10230 bp, 6 predicted proteins | sample ArcticOcean_MG_C_8_FD_89576 | JGI IMG/M metagenome (GOLD analysis project Ga0115002, IMG submission 89576) | Marine microbial communities from western Arctic Ocean - ArcticOcean_MG_CB11_86 | ecosystem: Environmental > Aquatic > Marine > Oceanic | place: Arctic Ocean: Canada Basin | collected... | reverse complement strand
CGGGGGGGCAGTGCTTGTGCAGGTCGGCACAGATCGACCGCGTGAGTCCCGCTGGTCGAGACCCCCAGTACCCCCTCAGTGGCACCCAGCCAAACCTAGCACTGTTTCACTCGTCCTGAGTTGCGGGTACGAGTGGGGCGGGGCAGAATCAGGGCATGACACGCTACCGTGCCCGCGCTGTTCTGCTGCTCTTACTGCTACTAAACCTGACCGCCTGTAGTACTTGGCAATCCGTAGGTCCTGTAAGCCCGAGTCAGTTCATCGAAGCAGAGCAACCTGAGCGTGTCCGTGTGTACATACAGGGTGGGGGTCAGGTGGAACTAGAGAGCCCATCGGTAGAAGGCGATGCACTGGTGGCCCCGAATATTTCAATGCCCTTGGCAGACATTATCGGCTTGGAGGTTCGGGAGTTCAGCATGGACCGCACTATGATCTTGTTGGGTGGTGTTGCGGCTGGGGTGTTGGTGGCAGCCGTGGCTGTCGTTTTGGCCACAATCAAAGTTTGCCATGCGTCCATATGTAGCCCCTAGCCCCCTAGTCCCCCCTCCGTGGCACCCAGCCACACCCAGCTATTCAGCCCACCCAGTACGGGGGTCCCCCCTTATTTCACCACGCCCACCGCCTGATCTATAAGCAGTGTTTTGCGCAGGGGGTTTTCTAATTTCAAATTGAGTAGGAGTCCCAGATCCTCAAAAATATTCTGCAAGAATTTCAAACCACTACAAGAGGAGGCCGGTAATGAGCTTTGTGAGTTGGCATATCGGGTATATCGCGTGGTGGAAGAAAAAACTGGGCATCTCAGATTATGGCATTGCTTGGATTTCTTTCGGTAAGGGGCTGGTTCTTGGATATGCCATCTGCCTTTTCGTCTAATGAGCTGGGGGTCCCAGACCCCGAAAAATATTCTCCAAAAATTTCAGATTACCACGGAGGTTGAGATGGGTCGATTTCTCAGTGCCATAATCTTGGGTGGCAGTCTTGTTGTCGGAGCCTTTCTGATGAGTCCGCCTCGCTACGAAGTCCTTCAAGAGGAACCGTCGGAATGGCTCCAGCAGGCCGTCGGGCACGTCGATGCCAGACGGTACGGAGTCTTCGACAGGCGAACTGGAGAAGTATGCTACCGTATCTTTAGGGGGAACGTGGAAGTAGTGCCGTCAGATGAGGATGGTGGACTCAAGCGAGCTAGATGCGCTGCACCCTCAGGAGAGTAGTAGGGTTGGGGTTAGGGTCTGCCCGGTGTTTCGGTTGTTAGAGATAGAGACGTGATATCACTGCTGAGATCAGGTCTGGGTGGAGTGATATATAGTCCCGGAAACCAGCGCAGGGGGGTCGTTTGATGACCACTCTTTCCAAAGAATTAGGGCGGCTTCATTAAGGAGGATTACAAATGGAATTGGATGATCCAGGCAGGGCCCAGCGCATCTTCCTCGGCTGGGACCACCCCGCCCTCCCCGCCGCCGCCGCCCACCTCATCGACCACTACGTGGACGGTGGGATAGCCGACCTCCGCTCAGCAACGATCGTCCTCCCTGGCCGGCGAGCCCGACGCCGCATCATCGAGCTCCTCCTGGACAAAGCCTCGGCCCGTGGTGCCACCCTGGTGCCACCAACCGCCACCACGGTGGGGAACCTGCCAAACGAGCTCCATCAAAGTCCAAGGCCCCTGGCCGACGACGTCACATCTCACCGTGCCTGGTCACGCGCCCTGCGCAGCGTCAGCCAGGACGCGCTGAAGCAGGTCTTCCCGCACCTCCCCAAGAAGAGTAACCTGGCGGACTGGGACGAGCTGGCGGGGCTCCTTTCCGGGCTGCACCAGAGTGTCGCCGGAGAGGGCCACCGCTTCTCGGACGTCGCCAAGATCTGCCACTCAGGCATTCTCTTCGACGACGGGACCCGCTGGGGCGTGATGGCTCATGTGCAGGACCGCTACCTACTTTTTCTTGATCAGGCCGGACTGGCCGACCGGTTCGAAGTACGAATGGCCGCCTTGGAGTCCGAAGTGGCTCCGTTCAAAGGCGATCTCTGGTTTATCTCCATTGTCGAACTCCCCGCGGTCACCCGCCGACTCGTTGAAGCCAGCGGTGCCGACGTGCACACGCTCATCCATGCTCCCGCGGGACCTTCCGACGGGGTCGACACCGGCCTCGCTTTTGACAACTTCGGCCTTCCGTCCACCGAATACTGGGAGAGGGCCAGGGTCCCGGTGACCGACGAGGTTCTGCGGGTGGTGGAGAGCCCGGCGGATCAGGCGGACACCGTCATCGACTCCCTGATCACCCTAGACGGACAGTACGCCGCAGAAGACGTGGTACTCGCCGTGCACGTAGATTCCGGTGTCGTTCCGTACCTGGAGCAGCGCCTGGAAGCGCGAGGCGTCACGCCACGATACGCCGCTGGGACCCCCCTTTCCCACACCGCGCCTCTGCGCCTCCTAGAGGCTGTGGGGGACTATCGGGAGGACCGCTCCTTCCTGTCTCTCGCGGCACTACTCAGGCACCCGGATGCGGGGGCCCTGACGCAGACCACCACGGAAGTCCCGACCCGCCTCGAAGCCGTCGACGCTGCTGACCTCTACTTCAACGACCACCTCCCCTTCCGCCTCCAGGGAACCCTGCCCGTCGGAGAGAGACGAGCGGCCCGATTCCCACACCTGGTCCGTGCCCTCGAGCGAACCGGTCCCCTCAGCCACCTCAAGGGACGCAAACGCCTCTCTGAGTGGATGCCTCTCATCAGGGATGTGCTCCTGACGGCTTACGGCGACCGGAATCTGGACCGAAGCAAACCCGCCCACCGGCGCCTCCTGGACACACTCAGCCGCATTCGCACGGTGGCGGTCGCGGTGGCGACCCTCCCCGATCCCCTAGACGAGGAGTGCTCGTGCACCGCAGCCATCCGGACCCTCCTGCTGGAACTTCGCGGCGAAGCACTGCCGCCGGAGCCCAGGCGGGATGCCGTGGAGCTGCTGGATTGGCTGGAGCTTCCCCTGGATGATGCCCCGGTCGTCATGCTCACGGGATTCAACGAGGGCCTTCTGCCCGAGTCGGTGAGCGGACACGCTTTCCTGCCGGATGCCCTTCGGAGTCGCCTGGGCCTGATCGACAACCGGCGCAGGCTGGCACGGGACGCCTATCGCCTCACCACGGTGCTGCACTCGAAAGAGTCCGTACGCCTCATCGCGGGTCGCCGCACTGGCCAGGGCGACCCCCTCCGTCCCAGCCGCCTCATGTTCCGGATTCCGGAAGAGGAGATGGCTGCCCGGGTGCTCACGTTCCTCAAGGGAGACGGGGCCGGCCCCGTCGAATCCAACCTGTCTTCCCTGGGCCTGCAGCCAGGCGCCGAGAGCCAGTTCACCGTTCCGCCCGAGCCCGTGCTCGAGGTGGAACAAGAGGAGGTGCCCACAAAGCTCAGGGTTACTGACTTCAAGTCCGTTCGCGCCGACCCCTATCGCTTCGTTCTTGAGCGCATCTATGACCTCGACAGCGTGGACCATGAAGCTCGGGAGCTCGACCCACTGGGTTTCGGAATCCTCGCGCACGACGTTCTTCAGGCGTTCGGCCAGATGGCGTTGGAGTCCCCACCACCGGTGGACATAACGGACGCGGCCGCAGTGGCCAATGCACTGGTGAAGCTGCTGGACGACAAGGTCTCCACCCGCTTCGGAAGCGACGCCCTGCCTGCTGTAGCGCTCCAGGTAGAGCAGCTCAGAACCCGCCTCGGCGCGTTCGCTGAAAAGCAAGCCGAGTGGGCTTCCTTAGGATGGCGGATCATAGCGGTGGAGCAGCAGGCGGAGGGTGATGGCATACCCTTCGATGTCGATGGCGAGCCCATGCTTCTGCGGGGCCGCATCGATCGCATCGACCACAACCGCGAAACGGGTGACTGGGCGGTACTCGACTACAAGACGGGCAACTCCGTGAAGCTCCCGGACGATGCACACCGGAAGGGCCGGGGCGATGACCGTGAGTGGATAGATCTTCAGCTCCCCCTCTACCACCGACTGTTGCCTGGGATCGTCGATGAACGGGGCCGCCAGGTGGTCAGCGCCGATGCCACTGGAGACGGCAGGATCGAGCTGGGTTACGTCTCTCTGCCGAGTGAACCGGACAAGAGTGCGTTCATGCTTGCTCCCTGGACCGAAGCTGAGCTGGCGTCCGCTGAGGAGGCGGCTCGAGACGTCATCCGCACGCTTCGCCAACGGACCTTCGAGTTCGATCCGACTGTGACCAAGCCGAGCTTCTTTGGCGGAGATCCTCTGGAGCCGCTCCTGGCCCGGGGATGGCAGTCCGCGGACGACGATGATTCGGGGACCCGGGGAGACGAGACCAGGAATGAGGGAGGCAACCGATGAGCACATCCGCTCCTGCCGGTGCCCTCCCGCGCGAGCTGGTGCTGGCCTCTGCCGGATCCGGGAAGACGTATCACCTTTCCAGCCGCATCATCGAGCTGCTGGCCGCAGGCGCGCCGCCCTCTGAGATCCTCGCGTCCACCTTCAGCCGCAAGGCCGCGGGCGAGATCATGGACCGAGTCCTAGTGCGCCTGGCCGAGGGTGCGGCCGATCCCGAAAAGGCTCGGGAGCTGGCCCGAGATGCGCACGAGCGCCTGGCCCACCCAGGGGAATGTCGTTCGCTATTGGCCCGGCTTCTCACCGATCTCCACCAGATTAACGTGGGCACGCTGGACGCGTTCTTCATCCGCGTGGCCCGGAGCTTTTCCCAGGAATTGGGGCTGGCACCAGGGTGGACCATCACCGACAAACCGACTGAGGACCGGCTTCGCACCGAGGCCGTGCAGGCCGCCCTGGCCAACGCCGACAAGCCCGAGTTCGTGGAGCTCCTGCACATGGTCAACCGGGGTGCGGCTAAGCGTACCGTCCACGACGACCTAGTGAAGAAGGTGGAAACGATCCTCCGCATCCGCCGGCAGCTGGATCCGAACGCCGTGGATCCGTGGAGTCCGGACTTTGGAGTGAAGGAGAAGCTCACGTACGCGGGCCTCGAGAAGGCGGCGAACGAACTGGCTACCCGCCTTCGCGAACTTGAGGTGCCACTCACCCAGAAGGGCACACCTGTGGTAGCCTGGGCGACGGCCCGTGAAAGCGGGGCCGCCAGCATCGCCCTACTCGACTGGGGCCCGCTCTTCGGGAAGGGGATTGGAGCCAAGGTCATCCAGGGCGAGGACAGCTACTCCAGAAAGTCCATCCCCCAGGACTTCACCGAGATCTTCTGCGAAGCCATCCAGCTTGCCCGCATCGATCTCGCCCCGAAGCTCCGTCGGGAGTGTGAAGCTCTCGGCCACCTCGCCGAGCTCCTAGAAACATCCTTCGAATATGCCCAGCGCCGGATGGGCGCCTACCGCTTCGAGGACATCACGCACATGCTCGGCGGGCCTGATGCCGCAGGCAGCAGGGACGACCTCCACTATCGGCTCGATCAGCAGGTCCGACACATTCTGCTCGACGAGTTCCAGGACACATCCCTCGAGCAGTGGCGGGCCCTGTCGCCCCTGGTCGACGAGCTGCTGTCAGGGCATCTGGAAGAGCGTGCCGGGGTCATCGTGGCGGATCCCAAGCAGTCCATCTACGGATGGCGAGGAGCGCGTCCGGAACTGGTACATCAGGTGGGCGAGAGCTACGGCCTGACCAGGGACACGATGGACAGGTCCTGGCGTTCGAGTGCGGTGCTGCTCGACTTCGTGGCCGATGTGTTCCAAGACCTCCCGTCCAACGCGGCCCTTTCGGACATCGATGTGGGCCCGGGAGTGGCTTCGGACTGGATGCAGGACTTCACGGAACTCAAGGCGGCGAAGAAGCTGCCCGGTCATGTGTGCATCCATCTCGCTCCGGAGGATGAAGGGGCCGCCACCATCCAGCCCAACCTCATCCGTCGCGCGGCCGAGGTAGTGAGGGACCTTCACCAACAGATGCCCGGCCGGAGCATCGGCGTGCTGGTGCGGCGCAACAAGGTCTTGGGCCACCTGATGAACGGACTGCACGCCCTTGGCGTGAATGCCAGCGGCGAAGGGGGCACGCCCCTGACGGATACGCCTCCGGTCAACGCCCTGCTCTCGCTCCTCCACCTCGCCGATCACCCCCTCAGCGGAGCCGCCCGGTATCACGTGGCTTGCTCGCCACTGGGGGATGTGGTCGGGTACAGTAGTCACCGGGACAAGAGCTCTGCGCGGGCCCTGGCCGATCGGGTCCGCAGAAAGCTCATTGCGGATGGATACGGACCCACCCTCGCCGGATGGGTCGAGGATCTTGCACTCCGGTGCAACGCGCAGGAGGTGCGGCGTCTGCTGCAACTCGTGGAACTCGGGCACCGGTGGGACGAACAGCCCACGCTGCGTCCGGGTGACTTTGCCCGGTACGTAGCCGGCGAGTCCGTGGAGGATCCCTCCTCGGCCCCGGTTCAGGTGATGACGGTCCACCGATCCAAGGGTCTCGAGTTCGATGTGGTGGTTCTTCCCGAACTCTACTACTCCATGTCCCCCAAGGGGGTGGGCGTGGTCACGCCGGAGCGGGATCCGGACACCGGCCTGGTGGTGCAGGTGTATCCCCGCGTGGCAAAGGACCTCCAGGCGCTGTTCCCCGAGATCGCGGCCCCGGATCGTGACCTGCAGGCGGAGGAATTTCGTGATGGGCTGAGCGTGCTCTACGTCGCACTCACTCGGGCCCGGTATGCGCTGCACCTAGTGGTGCCACCTGAGAGCGGCAAGGCGAAGAGCGGCAAGGCGAAGAGCAGCGCGGCGGTGATCCGTAATGCATTGGGATTGGATGATGAGTCTGTTCGGCAGGATGGTGTGCTGCTCGAGCGTGGGGAGGCGGGGTGGTTTGAACAGGTGGATGATGAGACCGCTGAGGCTGCGCCTGAGGGTGAGGCGAGCGATTCAGAAGGTCCCCTCCTCCGGCCGACAGCAAAGGGCCCAGGTCGGAACCTGGCGCGCCGAAGCCCGTCGAGCATGGAAGGTGGCTCAGGTGTGGATCTGGCCTTCCACTTGATGCTGGACGCAGGTGCGGCCCTTCAGCTCGGCTCGGTGGTGCATGCGTGGTGCGAGGAAGTCGAGTGGATCGAGGATGGGATCCCGGACGATGATGATCTGCAGGCCATAGCTCGGGAGGTTGCGCCGGGCATGGGCGCCGAAGACGTGTCCGGAGCGGTTCAGGAGTTCCGGGAATGGATGGAGGTCGAGGAGGTCCGGCGGGCTTTGAGCCGAGGCGCTTACACTGCTCGTCCGGACGCTGCCCTGCGGGTCGAGAACGAACTGCCGTTCGTTCGGCGGGTGGGCGGGGAGATCCAGGAGGGGTTCATCGATCGGTTGGTGCTCATCGAACGTGATGGGTGCGTCGTGGGGGGTGAGGTTTTGGACTTCAAGACGGATCGGCTCAAGGGTGGGAATGAGACTGGGATGGCTGAGCGGGTGGAGCATTATCGGCCGCAGATTGAAGCGTATTGTGAGGTGGTTCGGGAGCGGTATGGATTGAGCTACGGAGCGGTTGGCGGAAAACTCTTATTCTTGCAGGCCGGCGCGGTGAGGCGAATAGATTGACTGCACAGGAGGGGCGCCTCGTCTGTGACGAACGACCCCATGCAGACGAACACCACCATCCACGCTCCGCCCTCTCGTCCTTGTATCCTGCCTAGACCCTTCGCCTCGCTCCGCGGGAGTGGACGGTCGATCCCTCACTCACCTATGCCGAACGCCCAGGAGAAGTTGACCATCGGGACACAACACGCGAAATCCCCTTCGTCACGGGCACCTGCCAAGCCCACGTCGGTCGATAACCTCTCGCCAATGACGCGGAAGCCTCCCGAAAGGACCGCGCTGATTTCGCCCGGCAAGAAGCAGTTATCCGTAATCAGCTTGATGCGCCGGTTCACGCGGGTCTCGCCCCCCATCATCGCCACAGGCTGGCTGGAGAAGTCGTCGCCCGGACACCTGAACCCCAGGCGCCTTGCCCAGCGAGAGCCCCGTTTTTCGGACTCCCGAAAAGCTGACTAGTTATCATGGGACCGACACTCCCTCTACGCGATGGACAAAGCTGCTGACAGCGACGGAAATGCTCGGGAACCCCCCTCACGAAGGGCCCGGGCGGCTCAACCGGATTATCGCACGACAGTCCAAACACCTAACTGCATTTGGGTAATTTTCCCTCAGCCGAGGACCCCCGAGACCGACTTAGGGTAGATCCAGCAAGTTTTTGGGGCGCATGCTACCGTTCCGAGCCATCTGTGTCCCAGCGGGCCACCTCCACAGGTCCTCCATGACCAGACGACTCCCCCGAAGACGTCCCCCCAAGGACGGTGCACGCGCTTCTGCGTGGTCCGTCGGAAAGATCTGGACCAACTTCCCACCCCGGTGGCTGCGACCGTACTGGCACCCCCATATCAACTGGATGGTAGCGGTCTTCCTGTTCGCCCTGGGAACAGGGGTCGCGTGGGGCTCATGGAGGAATCTCTGCGCCGACTGCCCCTCGATCGCCCTGATCCGAACGTGGGAACCCCAGCAGACGTCCAAGCTCTACAGCCACGACGGGATCCTGATCGCAGAGCTCGGCATCGAGCGCCGCACACCAATCTCGCTGGCCACTCTCCCGCCCTACGTGCCGCAGGCCGTCGTCGCGGTAGAGGACAAGCGCTTCTACGATCACGGCGGCTTTGACGCAACCGGATTCCTACGCGCGGCCCTAGGTGTGCTCACCTTCCGAAACCTGGGGGGAGGCAGCACGATCACCCAGCAGCTGGCACGCAACATGTTCGAGGAACAGATCGGCTTCGAGCGCCTGCTGATTCGGAAATTCAAGGAAATCCAGGTGGCGATGGAGCTGGAACGCTCCTATACGAAGGATCAAATCCTTGAGGCCTACCTGAACGAAGTCTACCTGGGCCGCGGCTGGGGGATCCAAGCAGGAGCTCGGGCATTCCTCGGCAAGGATGCCGCGGAAATGGACCCCGCCGAAGCGGCCTTGATCGCGGCCATCCTGAACGTGCCCGCGCGCTACGATCCGTTCCGCCGTCCCGACAACGCACTCGCCCGCCGCAACCTCGTCCTCGATCGCATGGAAGACGAGGGCTATCTGAGTAGGGCTGAAAACGAGAGGTGGCGGAGAGAACCGCTTCCCACCGAGGCACAGCTGGAGACCACAGACCAGGGCGTCGCACCCTACTTTGAGGAGTGGGTAAGGCAGATCCTCGACTCACGCTTCGGGGACGATATCTACCGCGATGGCCTGCGCGTTACCACGACCCTGGATGTCCGCATACAGCGCGCCGCCCAGGATGCGATGGAGTTCGGCTGGAATCGCATCGAAGCGCTGCCCACCTTCGAGCATCCCAAGTACGCCGACACTGATACCGTCCAGTCGTTCCCCGGAGCGACGCATTACGTGCAGGGTTCGTTGATCGCCCTCGACCCCAATACGGGTGCGGTTCGCGCCTTGATCGGGGGCCGGGACTTCCGGCAGTCCAAGTTCGACCGCGCCCGGCTGGCCCGCCGACAGGCCGGCTCGTCCTTCAAGCCATTCGTTTACACCGCAGCTATCGCCAGCGGCATCCCAGCCTCGCAGGTCATCCTGGACTCTCCGGTGGTCTACCCACAGATAAGCGGAGAGGAGTGGAGGCCCCAGAACTACGAGGAGACCTTTCAGGGGCCGATTACGCTGCGCTATGCGCTGCGCCGGTCTGTCAACATGGTCGCGATCAAGCTGGGATGGGAAGATGTCGGGATCGAAACCGTTGCCCAAACCGCCCGCAGGATGGGCATCCAAACCGAAATCGAACGCTTCCCCTCGACTACGATCGGAGCCGTCGAGGTGATACCGATGGAGGTAGCCGAGGCTTATTCCGGGTTCGCAGGGGTGGGTACGCGAGTACGAGCCTTCCCTATCGTGAAGGTCGAGGACGCCCAGGGCCAGTTGCTGTGGGAGCCGAAGCCCGAGCGCACCCAGGTGCTAGACAGCTTGGTGGCCCGCCTGATGGTCGATCTGTTACAGGATGCTGCCAACAAGGGGACGGGAGCCAACCTGCGCCGCCCGATCCCTTTTGGGGGCGGTCTTCCCACCGAGGTTCCGGCGGCCGGCAAGACCGGCACGACCAACGACGCCACGGACGTCTGGTTCAATGGCTTCACTCCGAATTTGGTGGCGACCATCTGGTTCGGCATGGACCTGCCGAGGCCGATCGCGCCGCGCGCCACCGGCGGTGGGATAGCTGCTCCTACGTGGGGTCGGTTCAT
>Ga0115002_10010040_pt1 | contig 10231 bp, 10 predicted proteins | sample ArcticOcean_MG_C_8_FD_89576 | JGI IMG/M metagenome (GOLD analysis project Ga0115002, IMG submission 89576) | Marine microbial communities from western Arctic Ocean - ArcticOcean_MG_CB11_86 | ecosystem: Environmental > Aquatic > Marine > Oceanic | place: Arctic Ocean: Canada Basin | collected... | reverse complement strand
TTTCTCGTAGGGGGGGTGGGGTTCGAACCCTGGGTACCTTTTACAGTACACACACTTTCCAAGGGGGGGCCTTTAAACCCGCAAAAAATAAATCAACATTAATTTAAACTTTAAAATTAAATAATTTTTCAAAATAGTGATCAATGAGTGATCGAATTCTGACTCAAATTTGATCACTGATTGTGGTAACATTTTCTCATGAAAAAACTTTTAGGGATCATGGTTCTGGGTTTGTTGTGAAACAAAAAGGATTCACTCTCATCGAACTCCTAGTCGTTGTCGCCATCATTGGCATTCTTGCTGCGGTAGGTGTGGTTGCTTATAGTGGGTATACAACTGCAGCAAAGAAAAGTGTTGTTAAAAAACAACATAGAGAAACAGTAAATTATCTAAAAACAGAACTCTTAAAATGTGAAATGGATTTGGGTTTTGATTATGTGATGGATGGTCACCTTAAGTGTTCAGATAGAAATACTACTAACGAAATAGGAAAAGCTGCCGTGAAAGCTTTTCATAAAAAATTCAATAATCCATATAAATCTTGGAGAGAAAATTCTGTAGCTTTAAACGGTCCTCATGGTGAAGGAACTTCTGATCCTGGAAAATGTTTTGATTTTAACTACGGGGGAATAATGGTGAGCAATATTCCATCCGGATCATATATGTTGGTTAGAATATCAACTTGCGCTGGAGAGCCTAGGGCAATTTACGAAGAATTTGTTATTGAATAAGTAATTAAATTACTTTTCATAAATACTGTGCATTGATAATCTGTTGTTATGAAACAAAAAGGTTTCACACTAATAGAACTTTTAGTCGTTGTCGCCATCATTGGCATTCTTGCTGCCGTAGGAGTGGTTGCTTATAGCGGATATACACAAGCTGCAAAACGAAATGTTACTCTTGCACAACACAAAAAAATTGAAAAATATATTCGTAACACACTTCAATTATGTGAAGCTCAAGGAGGAGGTACATTTAAATTGAGCAACACAAGAACAATCAACTGCAATACCCAGCCTAGTGCTGGTGATATTAATACCTTAAATTCAGTTTTTATAGGACATTTTCTAGATATAGGATTTAAAAACCCCTATGGTGACACTAATCCAGCTGTCTACACTGCTAGAAATGGCACAAATGATTTTGATGGAAGAATGAGATTTGATGAAACAGATTGTCCGGGTGATCCATCAAAAAAACAAATTGCCTTGTGGGTTAAAACACATGTTGCAAGTGATTATAAGCCAGTCGTAATAGCAAAAGAGGGGTGGTGTAATTAATCATTATGGAAAAATTTTTATTTATTAACATTATTATTTCAGCCTTAAATATTTTTATTATTATTTATGCTTATTCTCTTAAGTTTTTTCCACAAAAATGGCGAAAGAAAGTAGACCAAGATACTATTGTAGGGTTAGCGTTAATATTTTTTACAATGTTAACAATGTTTGTCTGGATAATTTATTTTTACTATAAAATATTTTAGTAGCTACCTCTCCAAGAACTTCTGTACGTTGAAACTTCTCCGTGACCAGCACTAGTAGTCACTAAGTCTTTTTTGCCTCCTGATGATTGTCCAGCAATGTTAGCAAATAATTTATCTGCAAAGACAACAATTTTAGACAATACTCCTTGACCGACATAGAAACATTTTTTACTCTTATGAGTTGAAGAATTTGTTCCAAGTTGTGATGAAACATTAGTCCCACACTCATCATCTACAGCACAGATGAATGCATTTCCTAAAGTACACTTATTAACCGAGGTTGTTGGTTCATAAATTGGGAAGTATGCTAACCCTCTATATGCAGTTGGTTCAGCAGTTACTTTTGCAAAATTATCTAGAACAATGTACCAGCCTTTATCAGCTTGTTCAGGACAACTAGCTCCTGTGGTATCGCTAGAAGTATTTTTACATTCTGTAATATCATCAGCGTTAGAAGTAGTTGAGATTTTTTTATATAATGGATAATCACGGTCTTTGATTCCTACTAGTAAATTTGAAACTCCTGAGGTTGTATCATTTATTCTTTCATAATTACCTGTACCTGCAAATAACCATAATGAATTAGTTGTTTGACCAATCGTTGCATCCATCGAGTGAAACATGTATCTACCGTTAGATTTCGTTGATCCCATTGTAAATAAAGATGTGCTATCAAACATTTTAATATCAGTGCCATCCTCATTAGTGTGGGTCATGTTAGTTAAATTAAATTTAGTAATTTTTCCTTCAAGATCGCTTAAATATAATAGTCCACCAGTAAAGCTAATTCCTCTTGCGGTATCTGGAGTAACTAGAACTGCAGATCCAGGTGTTGAATTTACGATCTCACCTGTTACGATATCCTCTATATCTAATACTCTAGACGAAGTTGGTGTTGTTTTGCTCTGATTATAACTATAAACTTCACCATATAATCTTCCAGGGTTTGTTAGATCTTCTAAATCAACAATTGTTAAGTTTGAACCAACTCCTTCAAATTGAGTTCCATATCCACCACCCATTGCAGCTACATAAATATCATCTGCAATATCAGTATCTCCAGTACCATTGTTAGGTATTCTAAAGATTCTTGGATCAGACCAAGTTTCACCTAATTTACTGTAATCATATTCAGGGTTTGTTAGCACACCTGTTGCTTTAGTGCCTGGTTTGATTGATATTCCAAGCGCAGAACTTGTGTTTGCATCTGTTGGAGCAGCGGCGTAAGTCATTTCATGAGAAAAAGTTAAAACAGTATCTCCACTTCCGTTGGTTGTTACCGAAAAATTATTATAGACAGCGTCATTATATATTACTTTTAAATCACTTTTGCTTAATCCTTGAACAGGTAATGTCCAAACTTTACCTTTATAACATGATGTTGTTAATTTATCGCTGCCATCCCTTGTACTCTGACAAGTATCAGAGACGCTACTATTATCATTATAATTATCTGTTACTTCAATAGATTCATTTAATGCAGCCAATGAATATGAACCTGCAATGTAGTCGTAGGCTAAAATATTTTGTTCGTGATCAACTCTATAAACTCGGTGGTTAATGACATCATTATAAATTGAGTATAAGTGAAGTGGTTTATCAGGATCTGTTATTTCTATTACACTAAAACCAGCTCCACCTCTGCCGTAAGGTACAAACATAATTGTATGCCAAGCCTTTGAAGTCGTTCCAGGGGTCTTAAAATACATATCATGAACCACAAGTGATCCATCTACACCAAAGATAGCATTTGATCCTCCTCCACTTGATTGATTTAAATTTGTATTCATTACTAATGGTAAATTTGGAGCAATTAATGGTGGAATAAATCCCCATTCTTCTTTACCTGTTTTAGCATCAAAGGCATGAAGCATTCCACTATTGGATCCAGCATAAACTATTTCTTGTCTATTTGCTTTTGATTGCGCCCATAGGGCATAACCATTAATTGATCTCCAGTACGCTTCTTGATTAGTTCCAACAAAAGCAGTGTCTGCTGAAGGTGCACCAACCACAACAAGTTGAGAGTGATAAATATCTCCTAATGGATTAGTTCTTTGCACATTTAACTTACAACCACCAGCATAATCAAAATAATCTGTTCCTCTTACAAAATTAATTAAACCCTTTAAATCATCTGTTACTCCATCAATTACACCCGCGCTTGTAGCACATCTTTTATTGTGTATAGATCCATCGGCATTATCACTGTCTCTGTGGTAATCTAAAATATCATTTCCATATAAGTTTAATACGTTTCCAATTTCAGTAGCATTTGTATCTTTAAAATTATTATAGTCTGTTTTGTAATCTGTTCCTGGTATTACACTCCATAATTTTCTACTTGCAGGTTTTGGCATTAAGTCTGCAGCACTCCAATTACCCTTATCTTTTGTATCTAAACTGCCATCTGGATTTATTTTAGTTCTGCTGATTGTTCCTGCCCACTCTTTATTTTGTTGGTAATCAAATTGAGCTTGGTATAGTGAACCTCCAGACTCAATGGTTGCTGTTATAGCAGGCGCAGTAAATGATAATTTTGATGCAATAATTTGAGATATCGCAGCTTTTAATTGTGATTTTAATGCTTCAGCAGTTGTTGCTACAATTGCTTTGTTTGTTCCTCCTGCAGCTGCCAACTTATTGAAATTACGTAAGCCGCTAGTACTTATTCCAGTTCCAAACGCTACTGCAAATGTTTTAATTTTTTGATTTGCTAATAAATTTTTCGCTTTAGTTACAGCTGGGCTATGAGATGATTGTACCCAATCTCCATCACCAATAACTACAATATAACTGTTTTGACAAGGTGAGCTTGTATCAACAGGAGAGTAGGTTCCATTAGTATAATATTGTTGTGCAATTTTCATAAAAGCATTTGCATCGGTTCCACCACCTGGGTTTACCGTATGTATCATGCCAGCAATTTTTGCAGCTCCTCCTTTAAAAATTGGTACTTTTAAACAATTGTAATTGTTGCAAGGAGTTGCACTTCCTGTTCCTGTTTTGTGATTACCATTCCATTTAGTAAAACCTGCCGAACCATGAGCCCAATAAGCAAATCCATAATCAACACCTGATGTTAAAGATGCATCAGTTACTAATGACTTAATTGCAGCATGCGCTGCTTGCATACGAGTTGTTGGTGCACCTCCAAAATTTTTAACCCAAGTACCATTGGTATCAAAAATTTGGACAGTTCCTTTATTTAAATCGGCTGCTATTACTCTATTGTTTGTTGCATCCCAGCCTAAACCCCAAGGATAGTAAAAATTAGTAGCCGAAGCTGTACTGGCCGACATAGATCTTCTACCTTTTGAAAAATTTTGTGTATATCCATTTCCAGCTGAGTTCACAGTAAGCTTTTTCATTCGGCTATTTGACCAAGTTAAAGTCCATAGTTCGGTACTATCGCTTGGGTTAGCTTGTAAACCCACATAGCTACCTTCTTTATATCTAAAGTTCACAGTGCTGTTTCCAGGACACCTACTGCCGCTAGTATTTAATGTAGATCTATATACTCTATTGCTTCTATAAAAATAAAGATAACCTCCACTAACAGTCGAACCATAATTATATTTAAAATTATTATTTAAAGAACAATTACTCATGGAGTTATTTGATAAATTAATTGTTTTAAATCCATTGCTTCCTCCCACATACAAATAACCTGTGGTTTGATCGATTGTCATATTGTATGGATAAAAACCTAGATTATATTTTTTTATACATTGTCCATTGCTTGCATTAATAGCTACAACAGCTTTTTCATAATAAGCTGTGGTGTAAAAAACATCATTGTAAATCTCTCCACTATAAGAGTAGGACGTTTTACAATTGGTACTACCTTCATACTTAGAATTACCTTTACCAGATAACCCATTTTTACCAAAACCACTATCAAGAGTTGCTGTATCATAAACAAATTTTTTAACTCCATCTCTGTTATATTGTGAAACTAAAATATCTCCATTACTATCTGCTGCTGCATCATAAGGATATTTCATTCCGGTGGTACCACCTCCCATTCGCCAACCCATACTTCCAGATTTATCTAACATGATTAATACATTTGCAGGAACATCTCCTATTCCAGATCCTGGGGGCAATGCTTTTGCAAATAAGTTTTCACTTAAAACAAAAGTAAATAAAAATAAAGCTAAGACTAATTTTTTAATTTTCATTGTTATTTTCTTCCATTCCCATTTCCATCTTTGCATAAAATTGCATTAATTTTTTATCAAAAGTTGGAGTAGAGATATAAAGCTGTTCATCCATTCCATCTTGACTTGGAAATCTTTTGTAAACAACAAATTGATTTGGTTTTTCAAATATTTCAAAACCAGAGTAAGATTTTGGATTTTGAGATGTATCAAATTTTCCGTAAACTTTTTTAGTATAATTCATTAATGTTAATTTTTCTGAAACATGATTTTTTTCATCATTTAAAGCCACAAGATTAATTGCGATAAGTTGATCATTTAAAAATTTAAATTCAATGCCAATGTCATCCAAACTTTCATTTGGACAGATATCATTTGCAAGCATGGGAAATATTTCTAGCCCTGGGTACTCTGAGGGGAAAGATCTTCCTCCAATTTTTTCCTCAAAAGCAGATTTATTATCACCAAAATTAGCATTAAAATCGCACGCTGAATAAGCTGAAGAAATTAAAAATAGAAATAATATTATTGCTTTTGTAATTATTTTCATAAACTTGTTTATATTATTTTTTTAACTTACTTATTAATTTGTTTGATTTAAAGCTTTTTTAGACACTTTATGTCTAAAGTGAGTTTTGTAACACATATTTATTTAGGTAAAATTACGGTGCTTTCTAAGGCAACAACCATACGATCTGCTTTTGAATTTAATCCACAACCATATATTCTATAGGCCATCCCATCTTGACCACTATCTTGTTGACCTTTCTTAACGCTAGATCCATAACCTCTAAAAGGAGCAGAACCAATTGTTTGCACAAAATATTCATAAAAATATACTTTTAATAAAACTGATTCAGCTTTTTCTTCTACACTCGTATTTTTACCAAAGCTCTCTTTAATTACTGTTCCAAAATTCCAACTTTCTGCAACAGCTACACCTTCCACTTTTAATTTTTTACGATCTAAATCAGGGAAACTGTTAAAACACATTTTGGTAATGTCGCTCCTGGGTGCATCACTAGTACTGTCATAATTTTTTTTAACCATAACGCCTTCAAAAGCGACACATGCTGGTGTGGATGAAGGTCCACAGTTTGTTGGTAAATTTTTTTTTGTAGTATCTCTTGTTCCGTTTTTTTTCCACGGCCCTTGAAATTGATTAAGAAGATATTTTTCTCCTTCCAATAAAGCCATTTCAGCTATATAAAAAGTTTGTTGATATTCATCACTCGTATTGTTGCTTTGATGATCTCCAGATGAAATCACAATTAATGATCCACCCATGAGCGACATTACAAGCAAAAGTACAAGTGATAAAATTAAAGCAAATCCTTTTTCGTTTTTTCTATTATTCATTGTAATCCTAAATTTCTTGCATATGCTGTAACTATTATTGTATCTCTCAAATATTTATCATTTTTCGCACCAATATCCCTTTTGCTATCACTGAGAGAAAATACTTTTCTAATTCTCGAATTTTGAAAAAACTCTTGTGTTGATCTTACTGTTAAAGCAATCTCAACATTTTTTATCTTATAAATTTTGTCTTTATTGTTGCTTGTTGAGGGAGGTGGGCTAATAATTTTTCCATTTTCATCAATTGCATTAAAAATTAAATCTTGCACATAATCAATTATTTTTTCTTTGGGATAAGTTGTATCATCACTATCTGTGTTCGGATCAGCCCAAGCATTTGTAGTCGCATCCCATTTGATTTTTGACTTAACTATATAAAATGCATCTATTGTAGTTTTGCCACCAGGAATTTTTTTATTAATTATTTCAGATCTGCCGCACGCGTAGGTAACTTTATATCTTGTGTAAGTGTACCTTAAACCTTCAGCCTTTGCCTCGTCATAATCAACATCTCCATAAACAATTTCAATTTGGTCACAATTCTTTGAAAAATCTGCACTTTTACTTATTAAAATAGGTTGGTGAAGATCTGATGTTTTAAGACTGTCTCCAAAATACTTAAATCCTGCTAGCCTAATATCTTTTAACAACATTCCTACAATATCTCTTCCAGACTGACTAATTTTTGCTTTATCTGTAACCTGTTGGAAAACACTATTTACAGCATTATAAGATGTAAACATTGCACCCATCATGATTGTTGAAATTACAATTCCAATTAAAATTTCAATTAATGTAACACCAGCAATATTTTTTAATTTTTTTTTCATTAGTGAATTGGAAAATAAAGATATTTTCTCTTTGTTCCATTGTTTAAATAAACTTCCATCTTACCTATAATAAGTTTCTCAGAACCATTAACTAAAATGAACCTGGTAGTGTCATTATCGTATCTGCAACCACTTTTACAAATATCGTAAACCTTTAAGGATTTTTTATCCTTAGCTCCTTTACACTTAATTCTTTTTGTTGAAAATCGGTTATCCCATTTTTGAAATTTATTATCTTTTGCATTATTATGTGATGTGGATGATGAACTTCCTGATGAACAACTACCCATTTCCCATGAGGTAAAATTTTTTTTATCTCTATTATTTGCATCAATCAGATAATCGTAAAATTTTACTGATGATGATATTTGTGTATTTCTATCGCCTATTATGTCCTCAGCTACCATGCTAACTAAGTAATTTGTTTTGGTTCTTTCTCCCGATATATCAATAGACTGTACGGAATAGCTTACCATTTGGAATACTGCTGCAAATCCAATCCCTACTATGACTGTAGAAATTAAAGCCTCAATAAGAGTTACTCCTTTTTCTTTTAATCTTTTACTGTCTAGTCCAACCACTTGTAATTACACCTCCATCTTTATTTTTTGTTACGAACAATTTAAATTTACTTATATTACCAAATCTTGACCATTTTACCAGATGGGCAGGTTTTTCTAAACCATCCTTCCCTGTTAAAGGACACTTATTACCTTTTTTAGCTGCATTAGTTTTTGAACAAATTATCAAATAATTTTTGGTAACTTTTCCTTCGACAGTTATATTTAAATTACTATTTAACTTGCCGTTTGTTTGATAGTATGTGCCGTCCTTTGAAAAACAAACTGTGCCAACAGTATCGAATTGCACGGCAATTTCTGTACTCTCATACGTATCAAATTCATTATTATCAAAAACACCCGAGGTTGCAGTTGAACAAGAAGGCGCAGTTCCTTTGTTTAAGTTACTATTATATTGTGCAGCAGAGTGACCTTTTGTTATAAACTCAACACTTGTGCTAGAGGGTTTTACATACAATTGTACAAAAGGAAGAGATCCTCTTTGTGCTTGAGTGCTTATAGTTGTTAACAAGTTTGCAACATTTTCTGAAACTTTTCTAATTTCTCTATCTTTTGTCCATGATGAAAAATTTGGATATGCCATAGCAGATACACCTGCTATAATCGCCACAACAACAAGAAGCTCTAAAAGAGAAAAACCTTTAATGTCCTGATCTTGCTGCACCTGCATCTATCTTTCCTGATTTAACTAATTCTTCTAGAGATTTTTCCATGGTAATCATTCCATCTCTAACCGCTGTTTGCATGATGCTTGGTATTTGATGAATTTTAGCTTCACGAATTAAGTTTTGAATTGGAGGTGTACATTTCATTACTTCAAATGCAGCAACTCTTCCTTGACCGTCCTTTGTTTTTAATAATCTTTGTGTCATTACCATTTTTAAAGATGTAGAAATTTGTGCACGAATTTGTTCTTGTTGTTCTGGGGGAAATACATCAATAATTCTATTTATAGTACTTGGGGCGCCACTTGTATGGAGTGTCCCAAATACTAAGTGTCCTGTTTCCGCTGCCGTTAATGCCAGACCAATTGTTTCAAGATCTCTCATTTCTCCAACAAGAATTACATCAGGGTCTTCTCTTAGTGCTGCTCTTAAAGCTGCAGCAAAAGACTTTGTTTGTTTTCCAACTTCTCTGTGAGAAATTATACTTCTATTATCCTTATGAATAAATTCCACAGGATCTTCTACAGTTACAATGTTTGCTGATCTTGTTTTATTTATTTCATTTATAATTGCCGCAAGTGTTGTTGATTTTCCTGAACCTGTTGGACCTGTAACTAAAACTAAACCTTTATGAAAATCTACAACGTCATAAAGTGATTGTGGTAAATTAAATTGATCCATTTCAGGAATTTTACTTTCAACCCTTCTAAGAACAGCAGCTGGCCCATTAATTGTTTTATAAAAATTTGCCCTGAATCTAAGACCACTTATCATCACTGCTGCGTCTAATTCATGAGTAGTTTCAAATCTTTGTGTTTCAACTTCATTACAATTCATCGACATTAAATCTTTTAAATCTTGTTCTTTGATAATGAGTTCTTTGATCATTACAATTTCACCGGTTTGTCTGTAAGCAAATGAAGAACCTGTTCTAATATGGAAATCAGAAATTTTTTTATTATTTTTTGCTAAATCTTCTAGTTTTTCAAACAACATAGTTAATATTTTTTTTTTAATATTAGAATATTTAGCACTTTAATTGTTTAAAATAAAAAAAAAAAAAAACAATGAATAAAAATTTTTTGTTATTTTTTGTTAATAACAGTTTAAAAAAAAAAAATAAAAAAAAAAAAAAAATAATATT
>Ga0115002_10010039_pt1 | contig 10233 bp, 8 predicted proteins | sample ArcticOcean_MG_C_8_FD_89576 | JGI IMG/M metagenome (GOLD analysis project Ga0115002, IMG submission 89576) | Marine microbial communities from western Arctic Ocean - ArcticOcean_MG_CB11_86 | ecosystem: Environmental > Aquatic > Marine > Oceanic | place: Arctic Ocean: Canada Basin | collected... | reverse complement strand
AAGTTATTCCTACTTTAAAAAATAATAATTTTAAATTAACGGGAATGTTAACACCAGATCAATTTGTTAAAGCAGGAGACCATTTAGTATATATGTTCCCTTTATGGAAATGGGCTAATACCAACAAAAAAGATGAAGTTTCGTTTATGCCACACAACAAACAAATGATTGTTATGAAAAATATACCTTTTTATACTAAAAATATTTTATCAGATAATACAGATATCAATGATTGGAATATTATAAAAGAAAAAAAAAACAAAATCTTATCTATTACAAAAAAATCTACTACAAAAAATTCTACTTCTACTTTTAATGATATTAATTTAAATGAATTTGAAGAATCTTCCTTAGAAGAAGAAGATTTAGAAATAGATGATGAATCATCTATTATTTATAATAATAATAATTTAGAAAAACATATTAAATTATATGATATAACAATTACTTATGATAATTATTTTAGAACTCCACGTATTTGGTTTTTTGGATATACCCCAGATGGATTACCTTTAACATATGAAAAAATGACAGAAGATATTTCAAAAGAACATAAAGGTATTACAGTTACTTTAGAAACACATCCTTTTTTTGATAATTTAATAAGTTTAAGTGTTCATCCTTGTAAACATGCTGTTGTTATGAAAAAATTATTAAATGTAAATATTAAAACAAAAATAGAAGAATATTTTATATTTTTTTTAAAATTCGTAAGTTGTATTATACCTTCTTTAGATTTTGATTTTACTGCGTCGTGTTAATCTTCATTTTTTTTTTATTTAAAAAAATTATTAAATTCAATTTTTTTATACTTATATATATATATATATATTATGTATAAATACATTATAAATCCTAAAACAAATAAAAAAGTATTAGTTACTGGAAAAATTGGTTCTAAAATTTTAAGAAATTATTTAACTTTAGTCGGAGGTTCTACCAAAACAAGATCTTATAAAAAAAATATAAAAACATTACATCAAAATTTACCAATAGAATTTGAAAAATGGTTAAAAAAAATTAAAAGACCAGGGATACATAGTATGCCAGTTCCTTTTGAATTAAATGATGCTTTATTTTATGTTTGTAGATACATTAATTTTCCAGTAGCAGATTTTAAATTAAATCTTTTTAAATGTCCTAATTTTAAAACAAAAGAAATATTTCAAAAAAAAGGTTTACTTACAAAATGGTTAAATTTATTAGAAAAATATTGTATGCAAAATAATTGTGGTATTGTAATAGATGAATTTAGTAATGATGACTTTTTTATTCATTTGGTAAAAAAAAGAAAATGGATTCCTTGGCATCCTATGTTAAATATATTTTTTTCAAAAAAATTATTTAATAATTATATAAAAGCTGGAACTATAGAAGAAAGAGCTGAAATTTATATGAATAAATTATATAGTTCTTCTGCTATTTTTGTTCCAAATAATAAATATAAATATAAACAAAAAATTAATAAATATTATTTAACACAACCTTGTATCAATAGAAATAAAAAAATTTGTGAAAGAGATTCTAAATGTAAAATAATGGAATTTGAGAATAAAAAAATCTGTTTAAATAAAAAATATAAATCAAATACAAATATACTTTTAAGGTATATTATTGCTTATAATAAACCTTATAGAAAAGATTTGCGAAAAAAAATTGAAGAAGGTCATATAACAACAAAAAAAGATATTGTAAAATATATAAAACACCACCGTGTTTCCGAAAAAAATCGCGTTTAACCCAAAAAAAAAAATAACATTTTATTGAAATGCTTTTCTAATATTCATTTCTAAACTTGATTTTTTCTTTTTTTTTTTCTTTTTTACATTCTTTTTTTTAAAATTTAATGTTTTAAGATTAGAAATTAAAACATTCTTTACAGAATTATATGACATCATACCTTTAATAATATATTGTCCTCTAATTTTATTTGCTGTTCTTTTTCTGTAACTCCAATTTTTTATATCTTCTGCTGCTTTTGCAATTCCTTCTTGTGAAGGTTGAACCCAAAATGCTGTTTGTAAAGGTTGATATAATTTTTGTAATGGTTTATGTGAAATACCATTAAAGGTAAAGTCTCCCATTGCTAAATAATCTGTAGTTACAACTGGCAGACCTACTGCTTGTGCTTCTAAAACTGGTAATCCAAATCCTTCGCTTTTGGTAGCCGCAATTAAAACGTCTGCACAATGATACAATTCTTTTAACTTTTGTTCTGTTAATTCTTCATCATTAATATGGTATTTATCTTCTGGAATTTTTAATAATTTTGCAAGGACTTTAATATCATAAATTCCATTAGGAGACTCTTTGCATGTTAGTTCGATTTGAGCTGAATATGTTTTTCCTGGTTTATATTGTGGATTATATGGTACATCTATATCTTTGTCAGAATATTTTACTTTAATGATCGTACCAACTGGATATTTATCTGGTATTGTAAAGTCTAAAGGACATCTTACTCTTCTTGTATTAGCATTATTCATATATAAATAAGAATTAGGATGTTTTTTTAAAAATTTCAAATATGCCATCATAAAATCATCATAAGATTTTCTATTAGATTGTTCATAATGTTTAGCATTTACTAACCAAACGAAACTTTTTAATGGAATCTTAAATTTTTTCCTTATTTCTTCTTTTTTTAAACTTTTGTCTTCTTCATACTCTATGATATGAGGACAAAATGTAATATGTTTATCAGGTAATATTTTCATTAGCATGGCTGTCACAGTGGGACATAAACTAAAGATTCTGTCAAATATTTTTAAAGATTGAATACTTCTATTATCAATAGGATCGTAATGACAAGGCCACCAGCATGCGCAAGGGATTTCAATGCCCTTCCCTTTTTTGTCACTAAAAATTAAAATATCACACAAGGTAAAAAAAAGATCTATTTTATATTTTTTTACTGCATTATTTATTACTTCTATATCCATGAATACATCTTTATGTAATACATAAGATACATTATTTAACATTTTTTTATCAGTATTATTCAATGTTGACAAATTGGTTCTTTCTGTATTTATTATTTCAGTTAAACTTAATATTTTATTTGATGATTTATTAAAACATGTTAAGAAAAAGAAAACTTCATTGTTAGGATTACCACTGAAAATGCGTCCTAGTGTTCTAATCACCCCTGAATATCCACCAGCACTCTTTATTGGGTTTCCATTAGTATGTATTAATATTCTCATATTACCTTTTATTAAAAAAATTAATAATATTTTTTTAAATATTATTTATAAATTTAATTTTATAAAAGTATTTAATTCATTTTGAACAAAACTCCAATTATATTCCTTTTTATATTTATGATGAGGTGAAATAAAATAGACCTTGTCTCTAATATCGTCTCTTCTAAGAAATATTTTAAATGAAATGTGTGTTTTAAATCCATTTTTTGGTAATTTATTTTTAAATTTTTTAATATTTTCTAAATAATCTTTTAAATTCTTTGGGGCACCATAATAAATAATTTCATTATTTACTAAAGGAAAAGATTCTACAAAATCTTCTTCTTTTTTAAATTTTGCTATTTTTTCTAATAATAATATTAATTTTATAAATATCTTTTGAATTTTCTAAATTAAATAAATAATTTATGTTGTCCCAATAATTTCTTGTTTTTTTGATTTTATTAGGTTTAGAATATAAATTTAATGTTAATCCAGTTATTCCTTTTATATTTTTATATTCAACAGCTTTCATTTTTTTAATTAATTCTGGAATTGGAATTAAATAAATATAATTTTTATATTTTTCAATATTTATATGAACAAAAAGACAATCAAAGTCTTTATAATTATACGGTTTATATGTTACTTTTTTATTTATATGTCCTGCTTTTTTTTTAAAGTTTGTTTGTAAAGCACCATTTCTAATAGTTCCACAAACTTTATTTTGAAATCTTATTTTAACATCATTAACTATAGTAAAACTATCAACAGTAATATGTTCTATTTTAGGTCTTTGTAATTTATATTTTTTAAAATATTTTTTATGTAAATAATAAAAATCTCTTTCAATTTGTTGTTTTGGTGCTGTTGGTTTATCATATTCTTCAAATGTTTTATAATCTAATGTTAAATTATTAATATAATATTTTAATTTATTTATACAATTATTATTTTCTGTAAAATATTTATCATATTTACTTCTTTTTTTACCAATGCTTATTTTAGATTTATTTAAAACATCATCACCAGGTATCAACCATATTTTTTTATCTTTAATACAAACACATACTAATATTAATCTATTATATTTTTGTGTATCAGCAAAAATATAGCTATTATCTCTTAATTCTGAACAAGTTTTCATTTGAATACCATAATATTTATCTTCTTCTTTAGAATCTTTATATTTAATAAGAAAATCTACTTTAGTTCCTTCCCATAAATTATGATTTGTTTCAAAACTACCATCTTTTTTTAATAATTCTAAAAATATGTCTGTTCCCATATTTTCCAGAACATTGGGAGCAATATGTGTTTTTAAATTATATTGGTCTTTATTACATTTTACACAACCATGAAAACTATTAGGATTAGAACACCATTCTCTATTACAGTCAATACATTTCCAATTAATTTTAATTAAATTACTATAATTAAAACAATCCCAAGGTTTAATATCATTTTTATTTTCATCAAAATAATATAATTTAACTAAATTTAAAGGAGTAAATCGTGATTTATTCTTACTTCTTTTTAAATTTTCATTAAATAACTTAACTTTTTCTATAAATAATCTATTATTTTTAACTTTTTCTATGAATTGTGGTGTAAATTTATTAAAATTTGTAAATGCTCTTTGTATCATATTTATTTATTTTAATAAAAAATTGTGTTTGATTTTTAAATATATCAAATTTTAATTTTAATTTAAAATAAATATTATATTTTATAATAATATATATATTATATGTTTACAAAAATAACAAATCCTGAAACAGGAAAAAAGGTTAATATTAATAGTAAAATAGGAAAAAATATATTAAAAAAATATTTAAGTATTTTAAATAAATCAGGTGGAAGTAATATTACAGGAACAGCAGTAATAGTATCTGATAATGATGATGATGATGATGATGATGATACTTTATTTATAGAAAAAGTAAGAAATGACCCTGAATTAATTAAATGTAGATTTCATTCTAAGAAATCTGGCAGAAATCATAAAAAATATTTATGTAAATTTAAAAATTTAAGATTACATAACACTGATATTAGAAATAAAAAAAATAATACTGGAAAACTTATAGGTGATTTTATGTCTGGTTATTTAGTGAACGTTATAGACGACCATTTTTCAAGTTATTTAGAAGATTATTATAATGTTAATGATAATATTTTTATAGAAATACTTGATTTAATGGAGACAAATGATGAGGGTAACTATTATATTAGATTACCAAAAAATAAATATGAAGAGGATTTAGTTACTATTTATAAGTTAATGAATTTTAAGAATGGAGACAAATTTCTTGATTATATGACCTCATCTCAAAAATATATTAAAAAAATTTTAAAAGAGATTACATGGGACAAATTTATTGATTTTATATTTGGTATTAATATAAAAGAAGAAGATATTATTAATATAAGTAAATTAATTGTTGATCATATTAATGTTATAAATAAAAGAATTAATATAAACATGGATAGAGGAGTGCTAAAAAGTTTGCATTTTTATAATGACGACGAGTTTTATAAAATGCCTATAATAAAATATGAGACAATGATAAATGAGATTAAAATATTACATAAAAAATTAAATAAACAAAAAAATAAATATTTAAAACACAAAAAGAAATTTATTAAAAAAAATATAAATTTATATGAAAAAATAAAAACAGAGATACTCAACAATTTAAAAAATAATGAAAATTATCGTGTTACAGAAATTATAAATTATTGTATGGATTATTATACATTTTATAGAATGTTTACTGTTTTTGATGCGGGTAAGAAAACTCCTCTTTATTGTAAATCTCCTATAATGAAAAATATTATTTATTATGCTGGTAATTCTCATATTACTAAAATAGCAGCAATGATAGAAAATCATTTTAATATAGCCCCTTTATTAGAGTTAAAAGCAGATAATAAAATACTTAAAATAACAGATTATACGACAAGAAAGAATGCTAAAGGGGAGATTGTTGTCCTTAAGAATCATGCTTTATTAGGGTTTGAAGATCTTTTTAATTTTACTGGGACATATTATAAAAATAATAATAATAAACCAAAAACTAAATTTTTAGTAGGTCCAGTAAAAATGATTATTTATAATTTTAAAGATAAAAGTAGTAATAACAGGATTATCATTTTATTATCTGATGTCCATACTTATTCTACAGAACATTATAAATTACGAGATTCAGGTCTTAAGAACTATATGGAAATTCAAGAATTTTTAAAACATATTTTAAATTTAAATAGTAAAGTTTGTATTGATTTTTTTTTGGAATCTGGTTTATCTAAGTATCAATTAGGTGTAAGAAAAAAGAAGTTGTGGTGGCAGTCTGACAGGTTTGCACCATTTATATAGGTTAATTAAATCCATTTATCCAATCCATCTTCTTTTTTTTTTATAATCACTCATTTTTAAAATATAATTACTTGTTTATATTTCAATTAAATGAAAAAATTCATCTTTTAAAACATCTTCTATAGAATATCTTTCTAAATAATTTATTGTACATAATTTTTGAAAAAATTTTTTAACAGAATCAGATACTTTTTTTATCCTATCATAATAATTCCAAAATAATTTATAATTTCCATCTTCAAAAATTTCAAAATTTATATCAACAAAATTTGTCCAAGGAAATGTGTTATAAAAAAATAGAAATAAAACAATACCCATTGACCATATATCAGTTTTTTTGTTGTAATATAAATCTATTTCCGGACTCTTGTAAGAAGGTGATCCGATTTCTCCTATTATCATATATCCATTATAATTAATACTAAATCCAAAATCTGCTAATATTAAATTATTTTGTTCATCTAATAACATATTTTCAAGTTTTATATCTCGATGAATTATGTTTTTTGAATGACAATAATTAACTGCTTCTGATAATTGTAAAAAATACAATTTACATTGATTTTCATCTAATTTTGTTTTTTGTAAGTAGTAAAAAAAATCTGTTTTACAATATTTTAATATTAAAATAATATAAAGTTCATCTTTAAAATATTTTTCTAAATTTATTATATTTTTATGTTTTAATTTTTCTAAAATTTTTATTTCATTTAAACCATAATTATAATGATTTGTTTTATAAATTTTAACAGCAACTTTTTTATTTGTTAATTTATTTTTGGCTATTCTAATTGAAGATTGACTACCTTTTTCTATTGTTTTACTTAATTTATATTCTATTGTCACTTTACTTAATAATTCCATATTTGTCATAAACATTATTTTTTTAAATTTTAAAAAAATTAAAAATTTGATTTTAAATTTTATTTTGATTTGTATTCTTTTAAAAATGTCCAACAAATTTTTAAATCAAATTACGACAAGAAGTGGTAAAACTTATTCAATAATAAATGATACAGTATGGGTATGGTATAATGTTCCTTGTGAAGGATTAGTAGTAAGTAAATTACTACTAGATAAAATGTATGACAAAGGTAATGGTACTGGATTTGTCAATCAATTTAATAAAATGTGGGAAACCAGAATTTATAAACAATTTTTAATTGATATTAAAAAAAGAAATAAAGAAAAATTTAACTGTGAATATATATGTGACAAAATTAAATTTAAAAAAAATTTAAAAAAATTAAATAATGACATCTTAAATTTAGAAATTTGTAAAATAAATTTAAAAGCTGATTTTAAAAAATGTATTAAATTAAAAAAAAAAAATTTGAAAACTGATTTTAAAAACAAAAAAAATTTACTAAAAACTAATAAATTTCTAGTAATTAAAAAAAATAGTAAAAAACAACCTAAATTATCCCACTTGAAGATGAATGGCACAGCTTATGAATTTATTAAAAACTAATTTCTAAAGGTTTTCCAGTAATTATTTCATTACATAGTAAATAATCCTTTGATAATTGAATAATTTTTTCTTTTGGTATTTTTATTTTAATACTTAAATCATAAGGATTTTTATAATTATTACCTACCCATTTTCTTAAATTTTCTTTAGATAATCCTTCAATTATTTTATTTTTATAACTATGTTTCAAATAAAATCTGGATGAATCACAAGTAAATACTTCATCAATAAGAATAATTTTATTATCAATATCGATTCCAAATTCTAATTTAGTATCAATTAATAATAATCCTCTCTTTTTTAATTTATTTTCAGCAAATTTAAATAATTCAAAACATTTTTTTTTACAAAACCATAAATCTTCTTTTGTAAGAATATTATTTTCTAATATATATTTTTCATCAATTAATTCATCTTTTTGTCCTTTAGTTGTAGGTGTGAAAATAGGTTCTATTAATTCTTCATCTACTTTTATATTATCTTCAAATTCCAAACCACAATATAATCTTTTCCCTTTACTATAATTATAATATAAACTTGTTTGAGTTTTAGATTTTGCCATATATGCTCTTATAACAAATTCTATTGGTATTACTTTACATTTTTTAACTGTCATACTATTTTTAAAAGATCTTATCATATGATTTTCTATAATATGTTTTGTTTCATTAAACCAATATGTTGTTATATTATTTAAAATAGTCCCTTTATAAGGGACATTTTCTAAAAATCTATCAAAACCAGATATTCTATCTGTTGCTTCTAATAATAAGATATTTTCACATTCTTTACTTTGATAAATATCTCTTACTTTTCCACTACGAATTAAAGAATATTTATTTAAATCAATATTTTCATTTTTTATATTAAAATCAATAGATGTAAAAATATAATTATATTTCAAATTATCTATTAAAATTTTATTTTTATTATCTTCTTGTAATTCTCTAACAATACTTTTTAATTTACAAATTTTTAATACAGCAATAGTCGCATTATAACTTCCTAAAATGAGTAATGGACATATACCTGAAGGCATTCTTAAAGATGAAAAAATATCCATAGGAATTAAATTTGTTTTTAAAGGAGGCACACTTACGACTACAATATCCACATATCCACATACCATTCCTGATAAAGCATTTGAACGACCTGCAATAGTAATAATTAATGGAACACTATTTTTATTATTTTTATCATTTTCTATTTCCATAAATTTATCCAATTGTTTCATCAAAAAATGTGGAACTTTATGGGCACTAGCAATAATTATTATAGGTCTAATTAAAGAATAATTTGAATATTTTGCATTAATTTTATTACTTTTTTTATTTTTAATTAATGTATAATTAATTAAATTATTTTTTATTTCTTCTGCAAAAATCAAATCAGATTTTGACCCACAAATAATCGGAATAATTAGAGACATTTTTTATAAATTATAATTTAATTAATATTTTTAAATATTTTTTTAAATTTGATTTAAAATATAATTAAAAATAATAATAATAAAACAAAATGATTGAATTAAATTTAATTTTGGGATCCATGTTTAGTGGAAAATCATCCATGCTTATTCAAAAAATATCAGAGTATGAAGCAATTGGAAAAAAAACACTATTAATAAATAGTGCTTTAGATACTAGATGTGCAAAAAATGAAATTAAAACACATTCTAATAAAATAAAAAAAGGTTTAAAAGTAAATAAATTAATGCAATTATTAAAAAATAAACAATTTTTAGAAGCTGAGATTATTGGTATAGATGAAGCAAATTTTTTCGGAGATTTATATAATTTTATAAATTGAATAGAACATTTAAATAAAATCATTTTTGTTTCTGGTTTAAATGGATGTTCAAATAGAAAAAAATTTGGTCAGATACTTCTTCTTATACCTTTAGCAAATGATATTATTTTTTTAAAATCATTTTGTGGAATTTGTAAGAATTCAAGAACTCCAGGTATATTTTCAAAAAGAATTAGTATTAATAATAGTAAAATATTGATAGGTGAAAAGGATAAATATATTGTTTGTTGTCGTCCTTGTTATTTTAATTAAAATTTAATATTTTTTTTTTATCTCCATGATTTTGAATAAATCCCACATTTTTTTTTTTTTTTAAATATTTTTTTTTTAATTCTCCTATTTTTTTTTTTTTTTTTTTTTTTTTTTTTTTTTTTTTTTCTTTTTTTCTT
>Ga0115002_10010031_pt1 | contig 10238 bp, 1 predicted proteins | sample ArcticOcean_MG_C_8_FD_89576 | JGI IMG/M metagenome (GOLD analysis project Ga0115002, IMG submission 89576) | Marine microbial communities from western Arctic Ocean - ArcticOcean_MG_CB11_86 | ecosystem: Environmental > Aquatic > Marine > Oceanic | place: Arctic Ocean: Canada Basin | collected... | reverse complement strand
CTCTTCCTGCTATATGTTGTATGTTTGGATTGAGCATCCAAGGAGTATTTCATGATTCTATTTCTAGATTCATTAGGAGTCTCAAACCCCAACATCTTAAGCACTCCTCCTGCCATAGGACTTTGTCCCATCTCATCAAAATCAAACACAAGGCTGCCTCCATAACTACTCATAAGTTTTCCTGTTTGAGTTATGTTGTATCCTTGCCTTAGATTCTGAATAAATCTTGGGGAAAGATAGTTCAGTCCCCTATCTATATCTCCTTTGAACAGGGACGTAGATGCTTTGAATAATCTAGTTGGGTATATACCAAACAAGTTGTCCGTGTCTATCAGACTAAAGATATTACCCGGACCCATTCTTCCTTCCATGGATACGCCTAGTCCCATTGGTATACCACCAGACAAGATATCCATAAATGGATTATCTTTCTCCATCATAGAATTCTTAGGGGAGTATCCAAAGACTGTTCTAGTTAGTAGGTCTAGTTCGTTTGTACCCGGCATACTGAACACACCCCCTAGTGCAATGAATGCTCCGGATATCTTAGCAAAATCTTCATACTGTTCAGCCAAAGTTACTCCTTTACCCTTAGGTCTTTGTGCAAAAGATTTGTATACAAACATAGTTTCTTTCTGTACCCATGTTTTAAACTGCAGGACAGGAGCAAGTGCCGGGTTATTAAACTGGAATGGTACGTTACTCTTGTCATATGTAAAGTTAGTTTCTCTTACAAATGCTTTAGAGAATTCATCTTTAACATTAGCATCAGTCAAAGACTTACCTAGTCTTCTAGACTGGTGGAATAAAGTTCTCTCTGCTGGTTGTAGCACGTTATCTATTTCTTCTATAGTAGATTTCTCTAAGCTCAGTCCTGCTCTCTCTACTTTCTTCATAATTCTTTTACTTAGATTTTCTGCCATGTCATTGGATGCAATATAGGATAGAACTCTAGCATACTTATCCATTCCATTGAATGGTATCATAGATAAATCTTTAAGTTTTCTAGCATTCTCTCTAAGGTTAAGACCAGTTACACTTTTAGTCTTACCTATTTTAAGGGAGCCTCTAAGTATGTCATCCACCCTACCGTCCATCACATTTAAATGTAAATTTAAATCTTCTAGTCCTTTGTTATACTTTGCGTAGGACTCTGTGCCCTCTTTAAATGCAGTCCTAGCTGACCTGATTGCCTTAATGAATGGTTTAAATCCTAGCCTAGGAACTACGTTCATACCCAGAATACTTAACTGTAGTATGGAAGTAGCAATGTTAAATCCTAAAGAAGTGAATGAGCCAACAGAAGTTATGGCTCCAGTTAAAGCTCTAAGGCTGTCACTACCAGGTCTGATACCCAGCTTAGTAAGAGCTTCAGATACTACAGGAATTTTGTGGGCTATTTCTATACCACTATTTACTATTGCATTAACTTGTTCTTCTAGTTTAAAAATTCTTCTGTCTAGTAGTATGTCTCCGTAGTCCTTCATGTACTTAGCTCCGGCTGTATCCCCTACTTCATTTAGGAACTTAACAGCTGCATCTATGTCTGTACCCATTTCTCCCATCTCCGCATACTTATATGACCCGTATGCGTACCTGTCCATGGCATCCTCAAATCTAAATCCATCTGTAAATAGCTTTTTGTCACGTACCTTACTAGCATTAAACATTACATCTACAAAATTCTGCTTACCTATAATCTTACCTTCTGCTTTAAGTGCTCTTATCTGGGCTACTGTCAGTTCAGAACTTTCTAGTAAAGCACCCGTCATTTCTGCTGGGGCAAAAGCATCTAGGGTAGGATGAGCAGGTGTTATCCGTATACTGTCATTGTCTGCTAATGCTTTTAAATTCTTCTCTATAAAATCTTGTGCTGCTTCTTTGCTGGCTACGTTAGCTATCAGTTTACCATTCAGAGATACATCTATGGCTCCGTCAGCAATCAGTGGTGTATACCCAGGTAGATAAGATATCAATTTTTGTGGGGGTATACCATCTTTAATTCTTCTTAAGTTAGTCTTTGTAATTGTTCTATTGTTATGTATACGTATGTTATCATACGTTTTATAGTTAGCTCTTAAAAATTCTTGTACATCAGGATTTGCTCTGGATAGTTTAAGCTCTACCATTTTTTCTATGCTAGCCATGTCCGCATCTGTTAAGTCTTTACCTAACCTATTCTTTTCCCGTAGTACCATATCTGTTATCTCATCTTGTAATGTATGAGCAGGTGCTTCTACACCTTCAATATAGTTAGTTCCATGTTTTTCTTTTAATCTTTTAGATACCGTAGCAAACCCATCTGATTCATTCACTATCTTAGCGTATGCCCCATCTAACTCTGTAGACTTAGGGTGCAACATAGCTTTAACTCTATTAACCTGGTCAGAAATACTATGAGCTATCCTAAGAAAGACAGGGTTATTGTAACGTCTAGCAAATTCTAGTGCAGCATCTACTGGGTCTTTCAAGAATCCATCTACAATTACATTCCGTGTACCTGTAGCATCTGTAGTAGTTGGTCCACCCGTACCGTCAGTACCCTGACCACCGGCTCCACCTTGCCCACCTTGACCATCATCAACTGGTTTCTCTTCTAATCCTTTAACTGCTTGCTTTTGTTTAACTGCACTATCTTCTACCACATTACTTATTGGCTTCTGCATCCCAGGATTATCTATAGTACTAAGTATCTTCTTTAACCTGAGCCCACTTAGAGGTCCTTCTAATTGTATTAAACTATGTAAGTATTTCCTAGCTCCTGTGTCTCCATATGCACTTCTTATTGCGTAGTATAATTTAGTCTCAACAGCAAACCCTTTGTTAAGACCAGCTGCTAGTCTATTAAAATCATCTGGGTTAGCCATAAGATGTGATACAAACTGACGTTCTAGTTGATTTTGTGTAGCCTTATCCCCTGCTGCTACCGCTTCATTCCAACTTTTCTTGAATGGTACAATAGCAAAGTCTTCTATCCAGTCAGACATATTAGATTTAATACCTTGATACAATGTGGATTCTAGTAGGGGTAAGTTCTCTTTAATGAATGCATCATCTAAGTTATTAAAATCAATTTGATTAAGTTTAGCATTGTCTTCACTAGATAGTTTCTTCATAATCTTTGGCAGATTATCTACTAACTCTGTATTAGTTGTTTCTCCATATAAATCTTCTTTAGTACTCTTCTCATACTTTTTACTATTCTCTTTTTTAAGTTTACTTTTTCTTAATGAGCTAGCTTCATACGCATTCTTCTTAGCTTGTTGTCTTATAGCAGCAAAGAATTGTTTCTGTTTAACAGGCATAGAGGCGTTATCCAACTTAGCTGCAGCCTCTCCTATAGCCACTAACTCTTCCATGTTAGAACGGCTAAGAGTGAAGTGGTCTTCTACCAGTGCACTGTTTTTCATAATAGAATCTAAATCTTCAGCCAGTCCATCAAGTAACTCACGTTCTCGTTTAATCAATTCCCCATTTACATCATCAAAACTTTTGGAGGCATTCCCCATTACTTCTTGTTTGTTACGTATTCTTCTATACATACCCTTGCCAGGTTTAACTCCATATGTGTTAGCTAGCCCAGCTTCTCGTATAGTTTCAACTACATTATTAATGTCAGTTGTCTGTTGTCTTGTCATAGGAGCATCTTCTAAACTCTCTTTAGAAAAACCTCTTAGTCTTCTCTTTAATATAGTTTCTCCTATGTAGTTACTATCTAAGCTACCATGTCCTTGACTAGCTAGTACATCATCTACAGCTTGCTTAAGAGCTGTTACAAATTGTTTACTCATAGGACTAGCCGTTAGTTTCTCTGCGGGAGGTAAGGCATCATATGCCTTAACACTTATTGATTTCTCTAGTGCCTTGCCTACTGCGTTTTCTAAAGATTCAAGTTGTTCTACTTCATTAATATCAGTACGTTTTAAGTTCTCATTGTTCCTGGATACTACTATGTCTTCACTATCCGCACCTATTAGTTTTCTAACTGCTTTAGTATTAATAGGTTTTTCTTTGTGTATCCTAGCCATGTTAATCTTATGTCCTCTGACATAAGCAGTCACGTTATCCGCTCCTTCCTTGAATGGGATAACAACGAATCTAGATAGGTAAGGTACTCCTTCTCTCATTGCTTTAGGAATCTCCATTACTTTTAAGTTACTGTTTATTAAGAATCCATCAGGACCTACCAGTATACCCTCGCCTCCATAGTTAGCATTTATCTTGTCTATAGCAAGTTCAATAGACATTGCATCATCTTCATCCAGTAGTCTTTGTATTCTTTCTAGATGTCCTCTCTTTGTTTTAGTTATTGTTTCTCCAAGCTCTACTCCCCCAGCTTTATACACTCGTTCATTGTAACTTTGTCCGTCAGTACCTTTTACAAACTCAGGAGATTCTGTTACTATATCTCCTTTCTCAATTAACTCTTTGGGATTGCTTTGGACAGCATCCTTACGTGTCTGTTTGCTTGTGTATTCCAGATACTTACCGGCATCACCCTGAAGATTTTTCATATCTTGTAACTTTTGGTTGTACCAAGTATCGTATGGAGCTTCTGCCACATACTCAGGTATCTTTTTAAACCAAGGAAACTCTGTAGTTTTTACAAGTTTGTCTGTAGAAGGAAGTCTTCCTTGTCCTGTCATGTATATATCCACCGCAGACATAACTCTGTACTCTCGTTCTATAACTGCATTGTTTAATTCTATAGCTGTATCTACAATCTTCTTAGCATCTTCAGCAGGTACGCTTGCTTTAATACTTTTGTACAATAAAGATTCAGTTTCTTTACCGGATGGCACACGCTTGAACTTACCCAAGTTGTGGTATCCATGAACTCTACCAGCTTGTGCCAAGAATTTATCAAAGTGATTTGCAACATCAAATACTTGTCTGGCTCTATTAAACCTAGTCATATAATTCTGGTATATAGAATCTGATAGTTCTTCAAACGCTATATCTCTTTGTTCAATTGCTAATCCAGCAGCAGACTCCGCTTCTCTAGAACTTTTTGTAGGTTTAACTTTAGCTTCATCAACAGGTATCACACTTGGGTCTGATGGAATCTTTTCAATCTTATCCTTGTTAGCAGCTACGGCTGCTTCTACTTCATCTCTTAACTGTCTTCTTGCAGCTACTCCACTATAAGGTTCGTCTTCTAGTTCATCTACAATTTCTTTTTTCCTATTTTTTCTTTTCTTAATGTAATCTGAAACTGCATCTTTCTTAGTAATCTTTTTATAGTTCTGAGCATCACTTAGTTTGAATACGTTTTCTTCCCCAAGTTGTCCGGACAGGATAGCATCTTCAATAACCTTGGCAATATTTCTATCAGTAATTTTACCAGTAAGACTATTGGCTACATACATGTCAAATCTAACTGCCCCTTTTCCAGATAGCCCCATCTGAATAGCAATCATCCTAGAGACCATTCGGTTATTTTGTAGGACAAACCAAGCAGTATCCTTAGTTGTATCTATCCTATCATTAGATACTCTCTTGTTTGCTTTAACTTTGTATCTCTTGGGAGCTTTAACATTACCAATTGCTTTTTCTCTAGCCTTAACCGCTTGCTTTCTCTTCTTACTTACCTTACCCGTAGCAGGTGCGTTAATCTTTCTTGGGTCTAATTCAACAGGTAGAACGTCTCCCTCTTTGGCAGCTTTACCCAGTGCTGTATCTAACTTTTTCAAGTCTGTATCAGTATAGTTTGCTAATTTTTTCTTAGTAAATGCCCCTCTCTTTTTCTTTGCAGAAAAAATCTGTCCACCGTACTTCTGGTATATAGGGTCATCAGCTCTTCCTCTAGCTAACTTACCTAGCTCATCACTATCTAGGGCTAGAATCTCTTTTAAATCTAAATCAGTTCTTTTCTTTATGTTAGCAATCATCTTAGGAGTAAGACCTTTCTTTTTGAATGCATTAATATAACCTTGAGCTTCTCCTGCAGCTACGCCAGTGCTCTCTATAAATTCTTTTGCCCCTTTCTTACCTAGGCTTTTGTTTAAAGCTTTTAATCCTTTCTTGTCTGACTCAGCTACAACTATAGCAAGCTCTTCGGGAGCCTCTTCTTGTAAAACTTTCTTACCAGGTTTCTTGTCTTTTATCTTGGATGTTACCTGTTCTTTTAAAGTAGCATTAGTATTTAGTACATCAGTGATAGCTGCGTTTTCTATATCACCAATAGTCTCACCAGCTTGTCTTTCTCCAAATACTGAGATTAGTTCTTCATCAGTTGCAAAGACTTGTTCTCCATCTTTAGATAGTAGTACTCCCTTATCTGTTTTAATAGGTGTTTGGTATGTTGTATCTCCACTAGATTTAATTGCAGTTCTATACACAGCTTTAATTTGAGATTCTTTCTGAAAAGTTATTGCATCAATCTCTGCAACTTTCTCTCTTGCTGCAGCTGCTCTTTCAAGAATTTCTTCTCCTGCTTGTATAGGACTCTTACCCTTAAAATAATCTATCTTATCTTTACCAGCAGCAGAGTATTTCTCTTGGATGTTATATGTATCAACTTCTCGTGTAAGTATGTCAGGAGTTGTGTTATTGGTGTTTCCTCGTATTGTTCCTTCTATATCATTAATTTCTCTATTAAGTTTTTCAGTTGTGGTAGCTTCCGCTCTTCTTGTACTACGTTTCTTAAATGATTTGTGTCTACGTACTATTCGTTGAATACCCGCAAACGCACCTTCACCTATACTAGTGTAGAGTAAAGCTTCCTGTAGTCCTTCAGCTCCCTCAAGGTGTTTATCTGTAGCTGCCCATAGTCCAGCTTCTAGTCCAATTCTAGTTCCATATTCAAATTGTTTACTTGCTATAGCTTTTTCAAGAGTAGCTCCTAGTCTGTATGCATTAGGCACGGTGGCTGTAGCACGAGCTGCACTAGAAGTTTGTGCAAGAGTATTGTTTAAGCCTACACTATTCATGTTACTTAAGCCTAGACGTAACCGAGGTACGGCTGCAAAAGCTAATCTGTTGTACCCAGCTAAGGGAATAAAGCTTCCTATTAAATAAGATAAACCTTCAGTTGACAGCATGTTATCCGGAGCCTGCCCTGCATTATGCAATGATGCACCATGTGTAAAAGCACCAGCTAAATCTGACTCAAGTTCTACTTCAGGAGCTACAGAAAATTTAGTAGCCTGACTAGCCAATAGATGGTCTAGTGGGTCTACGTCAGCTAATGTACTTACATATTCTCTAGGATTTATGTCAAAGCTAGCCTCAACATCTACCTGTTCTTCTTCAACATCTTCCGGTGTTACATATCCTGGTGTTATAAATTTATCTTCTGCCATGTGGCATACTCCCTAGTCCCTAGTTACATTCAGTATAGATAGTGGTTCACTACCTTTTTCTGGTATCCTAGTGGCTTTGTCTATATTTAATGAGTAGCTAACAAGCTCTTCATCTGTACTATCGTTAAATAAATCTTGCATAGATTTATATTCTGTTTCATCTAGTCCAAATTTATTACTTTCTTCATACTCCGTTGCAAATTTCTTTCTCAGTATACTAAAGTATTGCTCTTTGCTTAAGCTCAGTCCATCATTGTTAATAAGACCACTGTAATTTTTATTAAGTTTTGTTGTGAAGTTAGCCCGGTTAACTGTTACTTTGTCTTGTTCTTCTAAGATACTTTTTATTCCATGTCCCAATCCAGAATTAAAATTAGTTCTTCGTCCTCCGGATACAAAACCTCCAGCTTCTTTACTGTATTGAATACCACTCATATGGTGTTGATTCGTAGGACCTACTGGTACAAACGCTTGCCCACCTGTTTTAATTTCTTTGTTAACTTTTGCAATCTGATTAGCTCCTTCCCCTAACCCTAGTCTACTTTCTATTGCATCAATATCTTCACTTAGTCCCCGACTATTAATCTCTTGGAACCTAGCCATGTCATTAAGAGTTTCAGCAGCTTCCGGAGTTATTACATTGTGGTCAGCTAGACTTTGGATATAGTCAGCTTTGTCTACATATCTATGCATTACATTTATGTCTTGTAGAACACTGTCAAAAGTGTACCCACCATATGTAAGACCAAAATCTCCAGTAAAAGTGGCATCCTTACTTGTCAGAAAGGATTCATTTGTGTTTAATTCTTGCAACCTGTTGTTTAAAGCCGCCCCTCCGGGTCCACCCGTTCCCAAAGATATGTCATTCACTCTACTTAATTTAGATTTCTTTATGTATAGTTCACGAGCTAATGCTTTGTCAGCTTTGTACATGTTTAACATTTGATTCTTATACCCAGCACCAAACTTTTTAGTGTAAGCAGTATGTATTTCTCTCATCTGAGGAGCCACGTTCTGGTCATAGTAAGCAGCTAATGATGCTTTAAACTCTAACTCTTCTTCCCTGTTTTCAAACTGCAGTCTACCAGGGTCATTTATAATTCCATTCTCTATTAAGAATTCTGCTTTCTTATTATAGCTAGCTGATTTGTCCCAACCTTCTATAGAAGTATCCGTGTTTGCATGATTTTCTATCATGTCGTTAGCTACAGCATACTTCATTATAGTTCCGTATGTACCATTACCTCTACCAGTGGGTACCCCACTTATACTACCTTCCTTACCTGTGTCAGTAGTCATTCTTAAATTGTTAAACTTGTCATAGCCTGTACCTGTGTATGCTATACCAGACTCTTCCACAGAAGTCTGTGCAGCAGCTCTAAACTTATCATCTGTTTTAAATACAGACTGAGCATCACTATATCTAGTTGTAGAGTCTATACTCTGGGATATTCCACGTAGGTTAAACTTAGTATTAGATATATCAGAGTAACCAAAAGCTTTACCATCTGCATCCGTACTTGACCTATCCTCATATGTTTTTTCATGTAGTTCAGTGCTAGTTTTAGGTTTAGTCCTAGCCATAGCTGTAGCCAGGTTAGAGTTTTGAACATTAGTCCGCATTAATTGTTGGAATCTATCTTGGTCTAAAGTTGCAATCTTTGTATTCTCTAAAGCTTTAGATACCGTACTACTTTGACTTTTGGCATCTATGCCTTCAGCAAATAAACGTACATACTTGTCTATCACATCAGTATCATCCCCAAATACTTCTATTAAGTTTCTTCTGGCTGCTCTTAATGTTAATTCTTTTCTTTTCTCAGGGTCAGATATATACTGATTGTAGTCAGAATAGCTAGTCATCTCTACCGTTTTGATAGTTCCATCTGCTAACTTGAACTCTACATCTCTGGTTATAGCATTCAAAGGATTTCCAGCATTATCTAAAACAGCTACTTGTCCGGCTTCCTGTAACTCACTATTACTTAACATACCATGATTAGAGTGTTGACCAATTATCATATTCTGTTCATCAGAAGCCTGGTCTCCAGTAATAGCTTGACTCATATCAAATACTTCACCAGTTTCTTTGTCAGTAAAAGTAGAGTTCCTTTCTTCCACATTAGTGGTTCCACCTGATGCTACAGCTTCTCTAGCTTTTGATAGTTCACCATCTCCGCCACCAATACCAAGTTTACTTAGGATACTACCTCCACCACTAGGAGCCACAGTTGTAGCTTGAGACATATCAGGAGCTGGACCACCTGATACTATCTGGTTTTGGTTTTGACTAGCCTGTTTGGCTACTCTTGCTGCTATACTTCCTCTTCCATATTCTGCCATTAATTTAACTCCTTAAAATTTTGTTGGGTCTGCTGGGTCTTTCTGATTTGGTGCCGTAATACTGAAGTTACTACTCTTAGACCTTTGATTAGATAGTGCAGGTCCTCCAGTTGCTAGTGAAACCATAATCTCATAAAACATCCTCATTGAATTTATTTGTTCTGTATTCTCTCTGTCTATTTCTTGTGCAATGATTCCAGAATAAACCTGGTTCTGTGCTAGGAACTGATTAGTTAACTCAGTGTACATTCCTAACTTTGCATTAATTAAATTAACTTGAGATTCCAAGTCAATAGCCTGACGTTGTGCGTCCATAGCTTGTTGAGCCTCGGCTGTACCTATTACTCTATCTAATGTTTGGAAAGCTAGTTGTTGCTGTTGCTGAGCTTGAGTTAGTGCATTGGTATAAAACCCTGCTACCTGTGCAGTAACATCTGCCATAACTTTTGTAGTTACATCCCCAGCTGCAGCTAGCATAGCTCCACCGGATACGCCACTTGATGCAAACTTACCGTATGTTACATCCAGTTGGTCTTTCAGTACACTCTCAGCATTAGCCGTTAAAGCTGTGATATTATTCTGTATAGATTT
>Ga0115002_10010030_pt1 | contig 10240 bp, 9 predicted proteins | sample ArcticOcean_MG_C_8_FD_89576 | JGI IMG/M metagenome (GOLD analysis project Ga0115002, IMG submission 89576) | Marine microbial communities from western Arctic Ocean - ArcticOcean_MG_CB11_86 | ecosystem: Environmental > Aquatic > Marine > Oceanic | place: Arctic Ocean: Canada Basin | collected... | reverse complement strand
GACACCCTCCCCGAGCAGGACTACGACGATCTTACCGAGCTTGCCGCACACATCTGCGAGACCCCCATCGCCCTGGTGTCGTTAATTGACGCGGATCGTCAGTGGTTCAAATCACGGGTCGGTCTGGACGCCGAAGAGACGTCCCGTGAGATCTCGTTCTGCGGCCATGTGGTGGCGGACCGGGAGCCGCTGATCGTACCCGATGCGACCAATAGATGAGCGTTTCGCCGACAACCCGTTGGTCGCGGGCGCTCCCGACATACGATTCTACGCCGGCATGCCCCTGGTGACTCCCACCGGGCACTATGTCGGCACCCTGTGTGTTATCGACCGCAAACCCAGGCAGCTAACCGAGGCGCAGGTCGTGGCCATGGGTCGTCTGAGTCGGCAGGTGATCAATCAGCTGGAGTTGCGACTGAACCTGAAGCTACTGGGCCAAGCGCGCCAAGAGATGGCACTGGCATTCGATGCGGTCGCGCAGGCTAGCGCCGCGAAGAGTCAATTTCTGGTCAACATGAGCCACGAACTGCGCACGCCGCTAAACGCCATCATCGGCTACTCCGAGATGCTTGCCGAGGAGGCTGAGGATGAAGGTAGAGCGGAATCGCTGCAGGACTTGACCCGTATCAACAACTCGGGCAAACACCTACTGGGACTCATCGATGATGTGCTCGATCTCTCGAAGATCGAAGCGGGAAAGCTCGAGCTCGATCTCGAGGATTTCGACATCACCTCTCTGCTCCAGAAGGCCGGCGAAGCGATCGGGCCGGCGATGCAACGCAACGGCAACAAGCTGGCCGTTCATATCGCAGACGGCATCGGGTCCATGCACTCCGATCCCCAGCGCCTTACTCAGTGCTTGCTCAATCTTCTGTCCAACGCGGCGAAGTTTACCGAGAACGGCGAGGTAACGCTGAGTGCCATCGCGGCGACGGATGAGTGGGTCGAGTTCTCAGTCGTCGATACTGGGATCGGTCTTGCGAAGAATGCCACAGAGAGGCTCTTCAAGCGCTTTGAACAGATCGACACCGGCAAGCGATGTCCTGAGGGTACCGGACTCGGTTTGAGCCTGAGCCAGGACCTGGTTCGAAACATGGGCGGAGAGATTTCGGTCGAGAGCGAAGAGGGCACAGGCTCGACGTTCATTCTGCGGCTACCCCGTTACTGTGTGCCCAACGCCTAAACCAATGAGTCTGAATCAAATTCGGCCTCTCCTGCTGTCGGTCCTTCTGCTGGCGATCCCACGGGCGGCCGCAGCACAGGTAGAGCTGCAGCAGAGTCTCTTTGAAGCCCTCATCGATCAGCTGCACCGATCGGAGCCGCAGCGATCGCATATTTTTCTCGATCGTCTCAGCAGCGACAGCGGTCTGGCGGATGCTGATCTGCGTCAGCGGTTGCGGGAATTACTCGACCAGCTCGAGGCCCAACGCGAGAGTAGATCACCCGCATGGATGCAGCTCACGACGCTTGGCGGCAGCAGGGTATCAGCCAAAAAAACCGACAAGTTACTCAAGGAGCTGAGAAAGAGGGCGGACAAGATCCTTAAGAAGAAAGGTGACTATTCACTGTCCGATCTGCTCACTGACGCGGCGAAGCGCGCCAACGTGCCCGATTACCGCGCCCGGGGGATCCTGCTCTCGGCCCTCGGCGTCGACCCGGACACGGCGGCCGTGTTCACGGGGCTGCCGCGCCGTGTGAGCCTGCAGTTGAGGGTTCGCAGTTCGAGCATAGGAGGAGCCGACGTGGTCAAAATTCTGCCGCGGGACGGCGGGGTTGGCCTGCCCCCCGGCGGGGTTGGAGCCGGCACCGTTCTCGGTCGTGAACTCGTGACCGCGCCGATGGAGTACTACTTGAAACGTGAGATGGAGAAATCGGATTATGTAGAATGGGTGGTGGCCGGACCGACGCCGCGCACCGCACCAGAGTGCGGGTTGCACCTCGACATCCTCACATTCGCCACGAGCTGGCGTCAAACAGCTGCTGCAACCGAGGACAGGCCGGCTCAATTCGTCCTGAACGTGGGCATGCAACTCAAGGTCGAGCTCTACCACTACCGCTTGAAGAGTTTGGTGTACAGCGAGTTCAAAGAATATAACTACGATTTTCCGAGGGAGATGGATGACGAAACACGCCCGGGACTGCAGTTCGACAAGTACTATGAGCGTGTCCTCCGCGACGTGCGCGCTTCGCTAGAGATCTTTCTCGCCGACTGATTATCGCTCACCCGGAGACCGAAATGCAATCGACACCAATGAACATCAAGGTCGAGGCCGAACACGGCGTGGTGAGTTCTTTTGCCGACGACTTCCTTGGCTATTTCGGCTGGCCGACGTTGGCAAAAATGGACGACGGCACGCTGGTGGCGGTGGCTTCGGGTTTTCGCAACGAGCACGTATGTCCCTTCGGTCGCAATGTCTTCTGTACCAGCGCAGACGAGGGCCGCACCTGGTCCAGTCCGCGCGTGGCCAACGATTCGCCGCTGGATGATCGCGACACCGGAGTGGTGTGTCTGGGTGGAGATACCCTGTTGTTGTCGTGGTTTACTACCGATAACCGGTCGAATGGCCACCGCGCCAGCCCGGAGGTGGCGCCTATCTGGCAGAGGGAATTTGCGCGGATCACCGACGACATGGGGGCGCGCTGGGCAGGTGCCTGGATTCGCACCAGCGACGACGCCGGTGACAGCTGGAAGGCGCCCGTAAGAGTACCGTTAACGGCACCACACGGACCGATCCGTTTGCGCAGCGGCGCCCTGCTCTACTTCGGCAAAGACTTTGGCCGCAATATGGATGAATTCCGCACCGGCGTTGGCGCGATCGCGGCGATGAGCAGCACGGATGAAGGGCAGACCTGGAAACGGCTCGGCTCAGTACCGATGTGCGAGGGCACGGAGGCGGGCAACTATCACGAGCCGCACGTGGCCGAACTCGCGGACGGCAAGCTGGTGGGGCTGATCCGCTTTGCCACGGCAGCCAGCGAGGGCGACGATGACATAATGGGTCTGCTGAAATTTTCGCTGTTGCAGTCGGTGTCCACCGATGGTGGGCAGACCTGGAGCCGCGCCGAGCCACTAGGGTTTCACGGATCGCCGCCGCATCTGCTGGCGCATTCGAGCGGCGCGCTGGTCTGCGTCTACGGGTATCGGCAGGAACCGTACGGGGAGCGGGCGATGATCAGCCGGGACGGGGGAGGCAGCTGGGACTACGATTTCATTTTGCGCGATGACGGACCCGATCGCGATCTGGGCTATCCCTCGAGTGTGGAGTTGGCCGACGGGAGTATCCTCACGATGTACTATCAAAAGATTGAGTCAGCTGACGAGAAGTGCAGTCTGCTATGGTCGCGGTGGGGGTTGCCGCAGTGACCGAAATCTCCGACGACCGATTGGCGCAATACTGCGAACAGGGCTACACGATTTTCGAGGGGCTCTACGACGAGAGCCAGATGCAGCCCTGGCGGGATGAGATTGTACGTCTCGAGGCGGCATCTGTGGGGATGCACGCCCAAAGTCAAAGCTGGTGGTTCGGCAATATGTTGGAGAGGTCGCCGGCGTTGATGTGGCCGACGGTGTCGAACTCGGTGATCCTTGATTTTGCCGAGCGCGTCGTCGGTCCGTTCGTGCAATTGGACAACCTGACCCTGGCGGCGTTTCCGTCCGTGCCGCAGGACGAGGCCCATGGGAAAGTCGGCGGCTGGCACCGAGACCGATGGGCGCGCATGCCAAGGGGGGCCTACGAGCGACCGTTGGCGATGAATGCGATCTGTTACCTGCAGGATCTGAGTGATGAGTACGGGCCACTCAGGTTGGTACCGGGATCCCACGTCAATCCGGTGGGCCTCAAGCAGGAGCAGAAACAGCTGCCGCACGCAGCCGAACAGATCGTCTCCATGAAGGCCGGAGACGTTGTCCTCACCCACAACGGCTTGCTGCACTCGGGGACGCCGAACACCTCGGGCAAGCGCCGGTTCTTTTTCAGTGTCTACTACAACATCTCCTGGCTCAAGCACACCGACACCTACGACGGTCCCAACTGCAGGCAATTGATTGACTGGGCGCGCCAGCGCAACGACCATCGTTCGTTGCGACTACTGGGGGTTGAGGATCACCTGCAGGCACGGGGCAACAGCGGCTTCCAGGAGCCCGACGAAGAGCGCTGGAAGAAGTGGATTGCCGAAGATAAAGCGGCATTGACAGAGACGGAGGAGACCCGATGAAAATCCTGATTACCGGAGCAGCCGGCAGTGTCGGCACCGTACTGACCAAGGGCCTGCGCGAGCGCCACACCCTGCGCGGTTTCGACCGCCAACCCATGCCCGAACTCGAGGACACGGTAGTCGGAAATATCGGCGACTTCGACACGGTGCTGCGTGCGGCCAAAGGCATGGAGGGGATCGTTCACCTGGCAACCTACATGGGTAACGGTGACGACTGGGAGGATTTTTCGACTTCCACTCTCCACGGCACCTACCATGTCTTCGAGGCCGCTCGACGCCAGGGGGTAAAGCGAGTCGCCTTCGCCAGCACCATTGGCTTTGACTGGCCCGGCATGGAGCCCGGGTTCCGCACCCCGGACATGCCGATGCATCCTTCCTTTTTCTACCGCCTCGGCAAGCTCTACGGCCAGCAATTGGGCTACATGTATGCCCACAAACACGGCCTCGAAGTCGTCTGCGTGCGCATAGGCGGCTTCGAACCAGAGCTCAAGCGTCCCACAGGGCATGCCGAACTCGGCAGTCTCGACACCGTGCGCGTCTTCGAGCGGGCGATGATCCACCCCGGCGTGCATTACGAGGTTGTCTTTGGCGTGTCTGCTCAGGCCGGCGTGGGCTTCGATCTCGAACCGGGTCGCAACGGTATCGGCTACGAGCCGGCTGACCTGTCCGAATACCCCGATGAGTGAACGCTGAATACTGCTGCTGTCACTATCGTCAGGGGGTGTAGTGCCAGGGCCCTGATCATCGGTCTGCTGGGAGCTCTGATCATCAGCCTGGGTTCGACCTACAACGACATGATCATCAAGGGCGTGCCGTTGGCTCGTTGGAGCCTGACGCCCGCAGCGATCTTCGTGTTCTTCGTCCTCGTCGCCATCATCAATACCATTTTGGCTTTCATCCACCGCAATCTGGCCCTGCAGCAGGGCGAGTTGGCGGTCGCCTACCTATTGATGGTGTTGGGCAACACCTTGTCCGGCGGGTTCTCGGCCTATGTCCTGCCGGTGATCAGCGGCGCCTACTACTACGCCAATGCCGCCAACAACTGGAACGAGGAGGTGCTGCCGTACCTGCCGGGTTGGATAGGTCCTCGCAATGCGGGGGTCATCCGTGACTTCTACGAAGGCAATCCAGGCAAAGACGTTCCCTGGGAGGTGTGGTTTCTGCCGTTGCTCTACTGGCTCCTGTTCGCGCTGGCCCTGTTTCTGGTCATGGTCTGCATGATGGTGATCCTGCGGCGGCAGTGGGTCGTGCACGAGAAGCTGGCCTACCCCATGGCGCAACTGCCCCTGGCCATGATCGCTGATGACAAGCAGGGGAAGAGGATCGCGCCGCTGTTCCGCAATCCGGTAATGTGGCTCGGCTTTGCCATTCCATTCACGCTGGCCTCGCTCGACGCTCTGCACAGTTACTCCGCCAATTTTCCTCGCATCAATCTGTCGTTTGGAAGCGTCGAGCTGTTCTCCTCCGGGGTTAACATAGAGCTGTCTTTCTGGTCGTCGATCACTGGCTTTTCGTACCTCATTCACCAGAACGTGGCAGCAGGATTGTGGTTCTTTTACCTGATCACCCAGATGGAGCGCGCCATCTACAGCTCCATCGGGTGGTACGAGCCGGAAGCCGCCGCCGGGCACTTCAGCCGCAGCCTCGACCCGATCCTCATGCACCAGTGCATGGGGGCGATGGTTGTCCTGGTGTTGGGATTCCTCTGGATCGGCCGGCGCCATCTCAAGGACGTAGCCCGTAAGGCGTTTTTCGGTGATTCGGCGGTCGACGATTCGGATGAGATCATCTCCTACCGTGTCGCCGTTTTCGGTCTACTGGCGGGCCTTGGGGGAATGAGCTTCTGGCTGTGGCAAACCGGAGTTCCCGCGCCCTATGTGCCGTTGGTTTTGTTCGGCGCCTTCGTGGTATTCCTCACGGCGACGCGACTAGCCGCGCAGGGCGGAGTGGCCGCCATGTACGCACCGACCGTCGCCTCGGACATTGCCGTCTCCGCGGTGGGGGCATCCGCTTTGGGACCGCATGGCATGGCAGGGCTTGCCCTGACCTATCCATGGAGTACCGGACGCGCGATGATGATGATACTGATGGTGGCCTGTGCCAACGGACTCAAGGTTATCAGCGAGGTCGAACTGCCTCATCGGCGCCGCCTGTTCGGCAGCATCGTGGTCGTCATCATGTTGTGTCTGACAGCCTGTGTCAGTTTGATCTTCTATCTCAGCTATCAACACGGGGCCATCAACCTGAACTGGTACTTCATCTCCTACGTAAAGTACCCGTTCGAGTTCATGGCGAAGAACGTCGTCGATCCCACCGGGCCGAATCTGAGTGGATGGCTCTACAAGGGAGCAGGTGCGGCGATCATGGCGGGACTGATGGTGGTGCAGCACCGCTATCCGCTGTGGCCCTTCCACCCTTTGGGTTTTCCGATCGGCCCGGTCTTTGGCCGCATGTGGTTCAGCGTTTTCGTCGCCTGGTCGATCAAGGTGTTGATTCTGAAGTACGGCGGCTCACGGCTTTATGCGCACATGCGACCGATGTTCCTCGGGCTGATCCTGGGTGAACTGGTCGTCGCAGGTCTGTGGGTCATCATCGACTCGTTCACCGGCATGCAGAACAATCGCCTCTCAGGAGTGGTCTTTTAGCCGTCCCCATCCCGTCTTATGCCGGCGCGTCTTGCTGAAACAGGGTAATCCCTATCTCCAGGTACTTGTCGCGCTCATTCGGATGGGTAGGCGTGCCCATGGCCAGGCGAATGTCCGTGTCGGCCAACTGGGATGCCACATTGCGCATGCAGTCGTCGACATTCTGCAACGGGTACCCCGGGTGGTCGTCGATGTTGAACATGAGATCATTGGGGCCGAAGGTGACGACACTGACCCCTGGTTTGGCCAGTTTTTTGATGTTGGTCACCGCCTCAACGGATTCTATCTGAATGCCTAAAATCACGTAGTCATTCCACCACGCCGCATAGGTCAGCCGATCCGCCCCTATGGTGCCAAGGCCTCGGCGAAAGGCACCGCCCCAGCTACGGCGTCCGATGGGCCCGTAGTACGCATAGGCGATGGCGTCATCAACGGTCTCGGGTTCCATCACCTCGGGAACCAGAACCGCGCTGGGTCCAAAATCCAGAAAGCGTCCAACCAGGTAGGCCAGTCGGGTGTGGGGGATGCGCAGTTGAACGTCGATGCCCAACTCTTCGGCCGCCGTGCAGTAGCTGACCAACTGGTGCTCAGTAAAGGGCGTATGCTGACCATCGATCCAGATGTAGTCGTAGTACCCTTTTGACCAGATGTCAGCCAGTTGGGATTTGCTCGTCGCCAGCGAGCCGCGCAAGGCGACCAATACTTCTCCCGCTCTTATGCGCTGCCTGAGGGTTTGCGCTTGAGACATAATTCGCTCCAATTCAGTAGGTGAGTCTGGTCAGGGTAAGTCGCTTCGGCGACTACTATCCGTCTGTTGCCCGGTCTCGATCGCGATCATAGACGATGTGGCCGTCAGCGACGAATGGCACGGCCATGCCCCAGAGACCGTCACCATCGGCACGCGCGATCGGCGAGCCGCTGTATTGTGGTAGGTAGACCCGCCGCATGGCTTCACTGGTGTTGGCGCCGCTGCGGTGGAAGTTGTAACTGGTGAAGGCGACGATCGACCCCGCTGGCACCGTGATCGGGATTCCGGGATCGTCACCGCTAAAGCCGATAAGGTCGTTGGTACCCTCTTCGCGTACGTGGGAGTGAATCGTATCGCGACTGTTGCCCCGCGAGTGCGGCAGCAGGAACACGGTGCCATTGTTCTCGCTGACATCATCCAGATTGCACCAGCAGGTCAGGTACGGTGGATGCGTGGTGTCGGGATCACGGTTCTTGACGTACCCCGAATCCTGGTGCCAGGCAAATTTCATCCCCTGCTCCGCTCCCTTGATCACCCACTGCTCGTGGAACAGACAGACGGAGTCGCCCAGAACGCTGCTGGCGATCTCCGCCATGAGCGGACTGAAGATAAAGCGCCACATCCGACTGCTCAGTCTGTACTGGTTCGAAATGAAGTAGCGTTTGCCACGATGCGATAAGCCCTGCGTTGCCTCGCCGGCGGCATCCATCTGTCCGTCGCAGTAGCCAAGGAAATAGGCGCACTCCTCGCGCAGCAGGTCGAGCATATCAGGGGGAATGACGCCTTCCAGGATCATGTACCCCTCATCGGCGTGCAGGGTCTTCATGGCGTCGGTGACCAAGCCAGTGTTGGGTACGGGTTGCGCCATCTGTTCCTATGCCGCGAGTTCAACAGGTTGTACGGTGGCCAGGTTAACACGGCCACGCGCCTGCCAGAGATCGAAGTTGTCCTGCATGGTGAGCCAGCTTTCGGGTGTGGGGCCAACGGCTCTCGACAAGCGAAGGGCCATTTGCAGGACTAACGCCGCCTTGCAGATTGAACCCCGGGGACTTTCACGTCGCAGATGACTTTGCGTGGCTTGAAAGACTCAATGGCCGACGCAATGTAGCATGTTGCGCAACAGTATGCGAGTTCCGCTTTTCGGTGGTTCCTTGGTCTCGCCATCTACTTCGAGGGGGTAGTAGCTGGCCGTCCGCTTCAGTTGCGTTCGCTTACTCGATCCTGACATCGAAAGACAGTTCGTGTATGCTATCGTATTGCCTTTCGACTACTAACCTGCCACCAATCTGCCACGAAGAGTTGACCTCCTTCGCTACCGTGATTCTGGCCGTCCAGTTTTCGACCACCGAACCGATTGCCAGCCAGGCCTTTGCTCCCACCGGCCTGGTCAAACACTACATGGTTGAGCGAGCCGCTACCGCGATCGTCATCGACGGACACCTGGACGAATTCGCCTGGCAAGCGACGGCACAGATCAACGGCTTCGACCGTATCCTCCACAGCTACAACCAGGTTCTCTACTCGACCCGAGCACGGATGCTTTGGGATGATGAAAATCTCTATGTCGCCTTTGTCTGCCAGGATCCGAACATGTGGGCGACTTACGAGAACGAAGACGACCCGCTGTGGGAAGAGGAGGTTGTCGAGGTCTTCATCGACCCGGATGGTGACGGTCGCAACTACCTGGAACTCGAGGTCAATCCGCACAATACGGTCGTGGACCTGAATATCGTGCAGCTGCGACCAAGCTGGAAAGCGAACAAGGATTGGGATGCCGCCGGCCTGAAGACGGCCGTCGAGACCCAGGGCACGGTCAACGATTCTCTCGATCAGGACCAGGGATGGACCGTGGAGATCGCCATTCCGTGGGCCGCCATGGCGGCTGGCATTGGCGGCGGTGGCAGGCCCGATGCGGGCGACATGTGGCGTCTCAATCTCTACCGTATCGAGCGCAAGGCTGGTTGGGAAGCGCTGCGCCAGATCAGATCGCTGCGGGCCCAGATAGAGCAGATGACCCCGGCGCTGGGGGAGGCACAGCAGGAGCAACTTCAGGAACAACTAAGTCGGCTAACTGCTCACTTCGAGGATCAGACCGAGTACACCGCCTGGAGTGAGACCTATCAACGCGGTTTTCATCATCCAGAGCGCTTCGGCATGGTGCAATTTGCTCAGTAGGTTCAGGTCCCGTAGGCGCCCACTTATTTTCTTGACGGACCGTAAACGGTGTTCAATGTCTGAATGGCGTCACGCCCCTTGAATAGAAGAAGAAGGAAGAAATGGGTCGTCTGAGAACTATCCACCTGATACTGTTGGCCATCGGCACCGCGCTGCCCGCCGATTCAACTGAAACCAACCAAGGCTCTGTCACCGGCAGGGTAGTCGACGCCGCCACCAAGCACCCGATCGCTGATGCCTCGGTCACCCTTTCCGGAACCAACATCGGCACCGTAACGGGTGATGACGGCCGTTTCAATCTACCAGGGCGGAGTGAAGGGCTGTACAAGCTCGAGTTCGGCCACGTCGCCTACTACCGCTTTTTAGAGACCGATGTGCGGGTCGTGCGCAACAAGACAACCTCTGTGGACGAGATCGAACTCGCTCCGGCTCTTCTGATGGGTGCAGGCGTCACGGT
>Ga0115002_10010024_pt1 | contig 10245 bp, 7 predicted proteins | sample ArcticOcean_MG_C_8_FD_89576 | JGI IMG/M metagenome (GOLD analysis project Ga0115002, IMG submission 89576) | Marine microbial communities from western Arctic Ocean - ArcticOcean_MG_CB11_86 | ecosystem: Environmental > Aquatic > Marine > Oceanic | place: Arctic Ocean: Canada Basin | collected... | reverse complement strand
CTGTATAGGGCGGCAACGTTTTCGTTATTACGAGAATCGATTGATGTGAAGGAATGGGAACATCTGACAGTGAGCGACTTGGATCTGCTGAATCTTCAGATTCTACCAATGGATGATAAGATTATCATGTCTTGGGACCAGAAAAATATTTCTTCTGAGATTAGAAGTGCTGAAGTAACAGAGAAAGTGTCATATGTGGCCAGTTTGCCTCAGGTGAGAAAGTGGTTATTTGAGACGCAGCAAAATTTGGGTTTGAATGGGCGCTTGGTGGCAGATGGCAGGGATATGGGGGAAGTAGTTTTTCCGGAAGCCGAGGTCAAAATTTTTCTGACTGCTAGTCTTGAGGTGCGAGCCAGACGTCGTTTGCTGGAATATTTAGATCCCGAATCTCACGATGAAATATTAGACGATGAAATGAAACGAATTAATAAGAGAGACCTTGCAGACCAAAATCGGCAGCACTCTCCTCTGGTCCAAGCACAAGACGCTATCCAGGTAGACACAACTGAGTTGACTTTCCACCAACAGATCAAAACTTTGCTTGGAATCATAAAAGACTTGACTGGCATAGGGTCGTAGGAATATCCTTTATCTCCTTATGTTGAACAGCATACTTCTACTACCTTAACCCCAACCTCGGATAACCAGCTTTGCAACTCTCTGTAGCAAGGGGGCAACGTTGAATTTTCGATCGAGTGACCAATGACTGATAACGAATCGATGGATCCTAACACCGAGCAAGAAACTCCAACCTCTGACAGTAGCGTTTCTGGGGTGAAAGATAGTGAACAATCTTTGATTGAGAATGATTCTTCACAGATTACACATTCAAATATTAGCGAGTTGTCCCCCGAATTAATGTATGATCCTTATGGCGCAGAAACCTTAGACGTTTCCGACGACGATTTTCAAGCACTGCTTAACCAGCAGGCGGACCTTATAGGGGACTTCAGAGAAGGGGAAGTCGTTAATGCTAAGGTGATCAAAGTAACACAGAATGTTGTTATCATGGATTTCGGGTTTAAGAGTGAAGGGGCAGTAGCTCTCGATGAATTCAAAGATGCAGACTCTCTTCAACCTGGAGAAATGATCGAAGTCCTCCTGGAAAGCCTTGAGGATGATGACGGGGTTGTAATTTTATCAAAGAAGAAAGCAGATTTCTTGAGAGTTTGGGAGATTATAAGAGAGGCGCATGAGAACGAGAATGCCGTCGAAGGTATACTGACCAGGAAAATAAAGGGTGGTGTAACTGTAGATGTGATGGGAGTAGATGCTTTCCTTCCTGGTTCTCAAATAGCTCTTAGGAGGGTTCCTAATATTGATGACTTAATTGGGCAAACTCTCAATTTCAAGATAATTAAGCTAAATAAGAGACGCAGGAATATTGTGGTTTCTCGTCGAGCTATACTTGAAGAGAGCAGGGAAAGAAGTCGTGATTCGCTCGTTAATGAATTACTAGTCGGCCAAGTGAGGCAGGGTGTAGTTAAGAATATCACTGATTTTGGCGCCTTTATAGATCTGGGTGGTTTAGATGGCTTGCTACATATAACCGATATGTCTTGGGGGAGGATAAATCACCCTTCTGAGGTGCTAGGTAATACCGATGAAGTCGATGTTAAGATTTTGGATATAGATTGGGACAGGGAGCGTATATCACTCGGATTGAAACAATTATTGCCTTATCCTTGGACTGGAATCATCAATAAATTCCCCACAGGAAGTAGGGTTTTTGGTAAGGTTGTTTCGATAACCAACTATGGAGCATTTGTAGAGCTTGAAAAAGGTGTCGAAGGTTTGATTCACATTTCAGAGATGTCGTGGACTAGAAATGTCCGGCATCCATCGAAATTAGTAAGTATTGGCGACGAAGTTGAAGCCGTGGTCTTAAAGGTCGATCTCGAAGAAGAGAAGATTTCTTTGGGAATGAAACAAATCGAAGAAGATCCATGGTTGACTCTTCCAATGAAATATCCAGCAGGCACATCAATGGAAGGCACGGTGCGGAATCTAACAACATTTGGAGCTTTTGTTGAGATTGAAGCTGGTATCGATGGATTGGTACATGTGTCAGACATGAGCTGGACTAAGCGAGTTGAGCATCCTTCAGATTTTTTGGAGAAAGGACAAGATGTGGAAGTAATGGTTCTCTATATAGATCCTGAAGCAAAAAGGATTTCTTTGGGGATGAAGCAGACTATGGACGATCCGTGGCCTGAGATCTGTGAGCGCTTTGAAGTAGATCTTGAGATTGAGGGAACCGTAGTCTCCTGCAGTGAACAGGGAATCTTGGTTGATCTTGGGGAGGATATAGAGGGCTTTGTTCCGATCGCTAATTCTGGGCTTTCCGAAGAACAAGGAAATCTTTTGGAATATTTCCGACAAGGTGAATCTCTTGACTTGAAAGTGCTTGAATCTGATGCAGCAGAGCACAAGATTTCTCTGGAATCTTTGGTTCTACCCGAAAAAATAGAACTCCCAGAACCCGAAGTCACCGAGGAAGTCACCGAGGAAGTCACCGAGGAAGTCACCGAGGAAGTCACCGAGGAAGCCACCGAGGAAGCCACCGAGGAAGTCACCGAGGAAGTCACCGAGGAAGTCACCGAGGAAGCCACCGAGGAAGTATAAAAATTAGAGGAATCAATCTGATATTGAATAAGTTTCCTGAATTTTCGTCATTAAGAGCCCGGACGACTAGAGCGTCCGGGCTCTTCTTTTTGATATTTACCACTGGGTGTTTAGCGGTCAGTCACCAAAAACCAAACAGTGATGTGGCAGGACCTAACTACATCGCAACTATTGAACCAACAGAGACGGCAGATGTGTTGGCTTCCGACAGTGCTGGTACAAGCGTGGTGGCTGAGGACGTATCTGTTCCTTTTAATCCAATAATTGGGGCGATTATCCCTAGCCTAGCCTCTCCTCGCACGATGGTGGTTTCTGGAGAAATCCTAGAAGGAATCAGGGTTGCATTGGATGTTTTCGGAAAGAAAAACGAAAGAATTGTCGTGCCAGAATTAGTGGTTATTTCAAAGGGAGATCAAGTGAAGGGAGTAATGGAAGCTCTGCAAGAATTGTCGGATTCACAGATTGTCGGAGTTGTTGCTCTATTACGGGATGAAGTGATGCTGGAATTGTCCGGCCGATATGAGAACTCTGTTCCGATTATTTCACCTATCTCATCTTCAATCACACCCGCCGTTCAAAACATGTTTTCCTTGGCAAGTGTAGACCCTGGTGTGGCCAGAATACTGGCACGGCAAGCATTCTCGAGTGGTCTATCGACAGCTGCTATTGTCCATTCACAAAACTTGGAAAGCACTCTTGAAGCTCAGATGTTCACTGTCGCATTTCAAGAGCTAGGTGGTTCAGTGTTGGGATCATTTGAATACCCAGTAGGATCTACTTTTTTTGAAGAGCAATTAAGAGCAGTCGAGGCTATTATGCCAGATGTACTTTTCTTGCCAGTGCCCTTAGGGGACATCGAATTGATAGCACCTCAGGTGACTTTTTTTGGACTGGATTCTTTAGGTATAAGAGTCTTCGGGACTGCGGGATGGAGTGAAGAGGAAGTATTGAACGTTGTAGATACAAGACACACTGATGGTGTTGTTACCGCAAGTCCCTTTCCTCTCGGTGAAGTTTTTTCGAGTTATCAAGAATTCTTGTCAGCCTACGGGGATATTTATCAAAGAACTCTTCCTAGTGTGATTCCCGCTCTTGGATATGACGCCGCTTCAATACTTCTGGAAGGGATAAAATCCGGTGCTCAAACGTCAGAAGAAATTCAAGAAACACTGGGTGGACTTACCAGCTTGCCTGGTGCTACCGGACTTCTTTCAATAAAAGATGGACGGGTGGTTAGAAAGTATTTTGTGACTTGCTTGCAGGATAGAAAAAAAACTGAACTATTCCCACACCAATCATCTCAACCGATCTTGATGCCGCCTCTGCCAGATCCAGAAACCGACTCTATACCCAAAGACGCGCCTGACAGGATAATGGGATTCAAATGTTCTGATTCAGAATTATGAGTACTGTCAATATGTCACCAGACATACCTGAGGAAACAATCCATATCATGGGGGTCAATTCGTCAGGACAAGGAGTTGGTAGATTGCAAGACGGTAGCGTTATCTTTGTCCCAAGGACTGTGCCTGGAGATACAGTAAAGGTTACTGTCACCATGAAGAAATCCCGTTGGTCCAAGGGTCGACTCATTGAAATAATGTCTCCGAGTTTAGACAGAGTTGAACCAGTCTGTGAATACTTTGGGGTTTGTAATGGATGTGCACTGCAGCATATGGAATATGGCGCTCAGCTAAAATGGAAAATCAATTCTGTAGAAGAGTCGCTTAAACGAATAGCGGGCAAGAACATCTCTGTTTCAGGGATAGAACCCAGCCCTCAGGAGTATAACTATCGGTCCCGGTTGACTTTTACTCTATTGCGGTTGCCAGAATCCAGAGTGGTAGCAGGCTTTCATTCACTAAATTTACCAGAGAGAATAGAGGACATTGGAGAAACATGCTCTATCGGGGAAACGAGTTTACTGGAAGCCTGGAAATCTTTGCGTGAGAATTGGGGTGAAAATGCGAGACTTCTTCCTGCAGGACGGAAGCTAAAACTCACTCTTCGGACGGTGGATGGAGGCGTTGCCCTAGTAATCCACGGTGGGAAAAAGTATGGCAGGGCAGATTTGCTAATTGACAAAACCCCTGAAATAGTGTCTATCTGGAATGTAGATATAAAAGGTGAGAAACATTTGTTGGCAGGATCACGCCTTTTATTCGATGAAAGGGTAGGAAGCACGATATCAGTTGGTGCTACCAGTTTTCTCCAGGCAAATCGGCAATGCGAAATCCTTTTAAATGATTGGGTCTGTAATCAGATAGAACTGGAACCCGATATGCGCCTAATAGATGCTTATTGTGGATTGGGCTCTTACGGTAGAACAATGATGGCTCGGGGAGTAGAGGTGATTGGAATAGAGCGCGATCTTATGGAAGAGTTGCACGAGACTGGTACGAATTCTGGTAGCCTGAAGTGCCTTAAGGGTACCGTAGAAAACATACTTCCAGGGCTGCTTCCAGCGGATGCTATTATTCTCAATCCTCCACGGACAGGACTCAGTCGACCTGTTGCCAAATTGATCAGTGACAGAGGACCATATCTAGCGATTTATGTCAGTTGTGATCCAGCTACTCTGGCTCGGGATCTAGCCAGATTAGGCGAAGCCTATGAAATTATCGATGTCCATCTTTTCGATTTATTTCCTCAGACACCGCACACGGAAACTGTAGCTGTGATGCATAGAAAGGTGTAGGATGTGATGGTAAAAGAAAAAATCGGTTAGGCTGGTATTGATTACTCAGATTAGGAAAAGCCACTGTGAAGGAAAAATCTGAAGCGACTTGTTCTGGCACTGAGAGTGATTCTAAGGACCAGGAATGTTCTGGTGGCGAACACTCCGAAGAGGCTGGAAAATTTCCTTTTACCCGCGGCATACATCGGGACATGTATAAACATAAGCTTTGGACCATGCGCCAGTATGCGGGATTCGGGACAGCAGAGGAAACCAATAAAAGATATCATTATCTCCTAGATGGAGGCACCAGTGGTCTTTCAGTAGCTTTTGACCTTCCCACTCAGATGGGCTTGGATTCGGATCATCCTATGGCCAATGGAGAAGTTGGTCGAGCAGGAGTGGCGATAGATTCACTAGAGGACATGAGAAGATTGTTCTCTGGTATATCGCTTGATGAAATATCCACATCAATGACCATAAATTCTACGGCAGCTATTTTGCTAGCAATGTATATCAGTGTAGCAGATGAACAGAAAGTGAGCAGGGTTTCCCTAAGAGGTACTGTCCAGAATGATATTCTCAAAGAATATACTGCCCGAGGAACTTACATCTATCCAGTGGAAGAGAGCCTCAGGCTGGTATCCGACCTGACTGTTTTTTGTGCAGATGAACTTCCGGGTTGGAACCCAATATCAATTTCGGGATATCACATTCGAGAAGCTGGTTCAAGCGCTGCCCAAGAGATCGCTTTTACGCTGGCTAATGGCATAGAGTATGTGGATAGATTCTTGAAAAGAGGAGTGGCCCTAGAAAAATTTGCTCCTCGTCTCTCGTTCTTCTTTGCGGCTCACAACGATTTGTTCGAAGAAGTGGCAAAATTCAGAGCTGCAAGAAAGCTGTGGGCTCAGATAATGAAGACAGAATATGGTGCATCAGATAGATCCTGCTGGCTGCGTTTTCATACGCAAACAGGAGGATCTACATTGACTGCACAACAACCTATGAACAATACCGCCAGAGTCACGATACAAGCGATGGCTGCAGTATTGGGTGGTACTCAATCGTTACATACTAATGGTTTCGATGAAGCCTCAAACCTGCCGACGACTGATACTGCCAAATTAGCTCTTCGGACCCAACAGATCATCGCATATGAATCTGGTATAGCGAGTGTACCAGATCCAATGGCCGGTAGTTTTTACCTTGAAGAATTAACTGATAGAATGGTGGAAGTTGCTCAAGGATATCTGGATAGAATCACAGTATTGGGTGGGGCTTCAAAAGCAATTGAGTTCATGCAAAAAGAAATTGCAACTACTGCCTATGTTCACCAGAAAAATATTGAAAAAGGGGAAAAAGTGGTGGTCGGAGTCAATCGGTTTGTCGAAGACAAAAAGAAAGAAACTTTCCCTGAAACTGCTGATTATTTTGAATTGGAAAGAAGTCAGTGTCTTACTCTTAAGGAAGTGAAAGCGAAAAGAGATAAAAAGAAAATTGAACAGGCATGCGATGACATACGATTAGCAGTCAGGTCGGGACAAAATCTGATGCCGTTTTTGATAGAAGCTGTCAAGGCTAATGTCACACTGGGGGAGATCAGCAAACTCTTAATTTTGGAATGGGGTGAATATCAACCCTAGTCACTTTCTCTAGAGTTGTTATTTTGAGAGTCCGGTGAATGTAAATGACAGAAACATTTTTCTAAGAAGTATCATTATGCCTACTTACGAATACAGATGTTGTGAAGGTCATGAATTTGAGCGTTTCCAGAGCATGAGTGATGAGCCAGTAACGGAGTGTCCTCAATGTGGGGCTGTATGCGAGCGGTTACTATCTGGGGGAGCAGGATTTATCTTCAAAGGGGATGGGTTTTACATCACAGATTCTCGCAGCGAAGATTATAAAAAAGCTGCTTCGTCTGATAGTGAATCTCCAGGAAACTCGGAATCAAAACCGAGTAAGAATGAGCCAACTTCTCCGACAGAGAGTACTTCAAGCACAGAGAGTACTTCAAGCACAGAGAGTACTTCAAGCACAGAGAGTACTTCAAGCACAGAGAGTACTTCAAGCAATGAGCAATCGAAAAATAAACCTAAATCTAGTAAGGATTAGCCTGAATAAAGGTATCTGGAAAATCAATGGACAATAAAAAAATTCAGGATAGCCTGGAGATCATTCTCAAGGAGATGGGTGTTGTAGGCATGCAGGTAAAGCTTGATAGGCCTAAGGATGTCAATCATGGTGACTTGGCCACTAGTGTCGCATTGGCATTGGCATCCAAACTAGGAAAGGCGCCCAGGGAGATCGCGAGCGAGATTCGTTCTCGTTTGAACCAATTGGACCTCGGTATAGACAATATCGAAATCGCAGGCCCAGGGTTTCTCAATTTCAGGCTTAGTGTGAACACGCTGTCCTCAGGACTCAAGCGGATCGTGTTGTCCGGGAATGGATATGGCAGTTCAAAATTAGGAAATAACAACCAAGTTATGGTTGAATTTGTCTCCGCAAATCCGACTGGCCCCCTACACTTAGGACACGGCAGGCAGGCAGCCTTGGGAGATGCCATTGCTACACTACTTGAACGGACCGGATGGTCTGTTAGTCGTGAGTACTACTATAACGATGCAGGCACTCAGATCGATCGGCTAGCTGAGAGTGTTTGGGCACGTTATCAAGAGGAATTGGGAGAAACAGCGGAGATTCCCGAAGGTGGTTATAACGGTGATTACATCTCTCAAATAGCCAAAAACTTCGGACGTGAACATGGAGATCAATTTCGCAGTGATAAGAGTGCCGGAGTATTGGAACAAATGAAAGAACTAGCAGTCACTGTTATTCGGAATGACCAGGATTCCGATTTGGAAGAATTCGGTGTGAATTTTGACAACTATTTTTTAGAATCGAGTCTTTATGGAGATGGGCGCATTGAGGATACGCTAGAGTCTCTCAGAAAAACTGGGAAAGTTTATGAATTCGAAGGAGCAGTTTGGCTGAAGACTACAGATTACGGAGATCAAAAGGATAGAGTCATGGTCAAGAACAATGGCTCTCCTACATATTTCCTTCCAGATGTCGCTTATCATATGGATAAGTGGAAACGGGGATTTCGAAATGTGGTGAACGTGCAGGGCAGCGATCACCATGGAACGGTTGATAGGGTCCGGGCAGGTCTCCAGGCGCTAGGATTACCAGAGGAATATCCAGAATATGTATTACACCAAATGGTGAAACTCGAAAAAGATGGAAAAGAAGTAAAATTTTCTAAACGATCAGGTTCCTATACCACTCTTCGGGAGCTGGTTTCCGCTGTAGGCATGGATGTTACCAGGTATTTTTTCCAAATGAGGAAAGCCGAAGGACATCTCGTTTTTGACTTAGTCCTAGCACTGGATCGATCGGATAAAAATCCTGTGTTCAAAATTCAATATGCGCATGCTAGAATGTGCAGTATTTTTAAGAAAGCTGGCATGAACATTAATAATGATTTAATGCAAAACGCTAATCTTGATTTGCTTAGGAACGCAGATGAAAGAGGATTGATTAAACAGCTACTTGATTTTCCCGGAATAGTAGACAATGCTGCAAGTAATCGTGCCCCTCATTTGATTTGCGACTATTTGGAGCGAACATCTGGTTTGGTCAACTCTTGGTATCATTCGGGAAACCCTAATCGCAACCCTGAATTAGCAGTCTTGGTAGAAGATGTCGATGTGAAACGTGCTCGCTTGGTGTTGGCCCAAGCTATCAGAGTAGTACTTAGAAATGGATTAGAGATTTTAGGGATTTCTGCTCCAGAATATATGGCTCGTGAGATAGAGGATGATGATTGATGGATAGAAACCCTTTGTTAGTTGTTGGCAGTGTAGCTTTGGATTCAATAAAAACTCCTTACGGACAAGTTGAAAAAGCAGTGGGAGGATCCGCTGTGTTTTTCTCAGCAGCAGCCTGTGCTATGTCGCCTGTAGCTGCCATAGGTGTGGTCGGAGAAGACTACCCTATGGAAAAACTGGAGAACTTGAAGGAGCGAGGTGTGGACCTGACAGAGATAAAACAAATAGCGGGATCAAGTTTTTTCTGGTCTGGGGAATATTCGGAGAACTTTGAGTCGCGAGAAACATTAGTGACTGAATTAGGTGTTTTTGAAGATTTTAACCCTTTGATCCCTCAGCGTCTGACTGATTCTAGGTGTCTTTTCTTGGGCAATATTCATCCAACTGTTCAATCGAATGTTCTGAACCAAATGCACGGACCGCAGTTGGTTGTCTGTGATACTATGAATTATTGGATAGACCAAAACAAAAAGGAATTACTGAAGCTGCTACAGAGGGTAGACATTTTAATGATAAATGATAGTGAAATTCGAGAATTGACAGGCGAATCAAACCTTCTCAAGGCCAGTCGTGTTGTTCAGAGTATGGGTCCTGAATCAGTGGTCGTAAAAAAAGGAGAACATGGGGCCATATTTTTTGGGATGGACTGGTCTTTTGCTGTTCCTGGTTTATTGTTGGATGGGGTGATTGATCCCACAGGTGCCGGAGATTCTTTTGCCGGGGGATTCTTGGGATATCTTTCCGGGAAACAGGTGTTCACTCACGAACACTATAGAAAGGCGATGGTCTATGGGACGGTTATGGGTTCATTTGCTGTTGAATCTTTCAGCATCGATCGACTGGAAATAATAAGCAAACAGGATATTTTGGACAGAGTGTCAGAACTTAAAAAATTGACTTCATTTGAATGAAGTACAAGAGAGAATCTATGAGTGAACAAAATGGAATGGATTATCGATCATCGGGAGTGGACTTAGATGCAGCAGAGCGAGTTAAGGAACAACTTGGTGAGCTCGTAACATCCACTCAAGACGAACATACATTGTCACCGTTTGGACTGTTCGGAGGACTTTATTCGGTCCCCGAAACTTTTGAAAAACCGGTTTTAGT
>Ga0115002_10010022_pt1 | contig 10245 bp, 10 predicted proteins | sample ArcticOcean_MG_C_8_FD_89576 | JGI IMG/M metagenome (GOLD analysis project Ga0115002, IMG submission 89576) | Marine microbial communities from western Arctic Ocean - ArcticOcean_MG_CB11_86 | ecosystem: Environmental > Aquatic > Marine > Oceanic | place: Arctic Ocean: Canada Basin | collected... | reverse complement strand
TCGCGGGCGCGATGCCGCACACGCTGTCGGGAGGTGAGGCGCGCCGCGTCAGCCTTGCGCGCGCGTTCGCCGTGCAGCCACGACTGATCTTCCTCGATGAGCCGTTCTCGGCGCTCGACCTCGAGACGCGCACCGAACTCGTCGGCGATCTACGTGCTCTGCTCCGCGACGAGGGCGCCACCGCACTCCTCGTCACCCACGATCACAGCGAGGCCCAGCTCCTCGCCGACCGCTCCGCAATCCTGCTCGACGGCACCGTCGCCCAGGTCGATCGCACGGACCAACTCTTTGAGCAACCAGCCTCGCCCGAGGTCGCAGCGTTCCTCGGCTACTCCGTCGTAGACGCCGCGAAGCTACCGCCCGCCCTCGGAATCGCCGCTACCGAGGTCCAGGTCGCAATCCGCCCGACGGCTGTCCGCCTGCTCGACACCCCCGAGGCCGGGCAACCAGCCGAGGTCCGCGCAGTACAGGGCGCTCACGGCCAGGGCCGCCTGTTGCTCGCCGTCGGTGACGAGACGCTGGCCGCGGCGCTGCCGATCGAGCGGATCAACGCCCTCGGCTTGCGGCCCGGCGCCAGCGTTCGCTTCGAGGTGGATCGCTCCGGCGTGGTGAGCTGGCAGCGCTAGCGGCCGCCTGCGAACTCGGAACTCGCGACTGCTACGGGAGCGAGTCGGTCCAACTGCCGCCACCCCACGGCCATTCGAGGAGCAGGTGCGTGCCGGTGGAGTTCCAGCGTGCCAGCGTGCCGGTGCCCTCAGTCGGGACGCTGCTCGCCGCGATGTGCTCGGTAAGCGTCGCCATCTGAACGACGATGATCTCGGTGTCGCGGGTCAGCGAAAGCGCACTCGCGTCCGGCGCCCAACGCGGATTCGTCCCCTGCAGGCACTGCCCACGCGCGATCAGCTCGGGGTGGATCACCAGCACGCCGCCGCAACCGGGGGCATTCTGAATAACTGCCGCCAGACCGGCGTCGGTCATGATCACCGGCTCGAATCCAATCATGTCGAACGGCTCGACCAGCCCACCGAACTCAACGAGCTGCTCACCGGTCGTCGCATCGAAGACGCGCGTGAGCCCCTTACTGAGGAAACTCACGGTGACGACGCGCCCGCTCGGGTCGAAGCTGCTCGTGATGTTCGTGGTGCTGACATCGAAGGACACAGCATCGAGCTCGGGGAACTGGATCAATTGCAGCTCATTCGGTCCCGCCACAATCAGCAACGCGTCCTCGGTGGGCGACCATTCGGTGGAGCCGACCGACGGTCCGAGGAACTTTTCGCCGGTCCGGGTGTCGTGAGCGATCGTGCCATCGAGGCCGACTGTCGCGATGAAGTTGCCGGTCGGCGACCAGGTCGCCAGGCTCACGCTCCCACTGGTGGCCGATAGGCGGTTGGTGAACGTCACACTCACGCTCCCGTCCAGGTTGTGCACCGTGAACGAAATCGCAGCCTCACCACTGGCCGCTGGAATCCCGGTATAGGACAACAGTTGTTCCCCGGTCGGCGAGAACCCGAGCGGGAGCGTGGTGGTCTCGCCCTCCAGCTCCACAAGTGCCCCATCGACCTCGAGGGTGGTCCGGAAGGTCTGTCCGTTCGCGTCGCGCCCGCCAAACGCACGCGCCGCCCCATCGTCAGTGACGCGCGTCTGCAGCTCTTCCGTAGAGTCCGCGAGCACCGAACCATCGAGGCCGATCCTCACCGTCCGAGGTGGTACTCCCGCGCCGGTCACCAGCACGTTGACGGCCTGGCCGTTCGCCTCGAACCATCCGTTCCAGGCCCCGGCGCCGTCAAACAGCGTCTGCTGGTTGAAGGTCGCGAGGTCGACCAGCGCGACGAACGATGTGTTCGTATCGACCGGCGCCACCGTGGTTGGGTTGCCCGCCGCGGTGGTTGGCTGACTGGGCTCAGCGGTTGGATCGGATTCGGAGTCCCCGCCGCACGCGACGAGGGCGGTCGCCAGCAGGGCAGCCGTGACGATGACGGGTATTCGCATGCGCTCGATATTCGCACGTTCCCCGATCGAGTGCAGGCTCCCTCCCCCCGTCACATCGAGGCTGGTCTTGACCGCAACCGGATCACGCCCCGTCCGCCGGGTGTGGCCGGCTTAGTGATTGCCGCCATCCACCGCCAGGATCGCCCCCGTCGTGAAGCTCGACGCGTCACTCGCGAGGTACAGCGCCGCCCCGATGACCTCCTCCGGCTGCCCGCCGCGCTGCATCGGGATCGTTTCCTTCGCGCGCGCCTCGAACGCCTCGAGGTCCCACGCCTTCGAGATGTCCGTCAGGAACGGCCCCGCCATGATGCAGTTCACCCGCACCTTCGGCCCGTATGCATACGCCATCGAACGCGTGATCGAGTTCAGCCCCGCCTTCGCCGCCCCGTACGGTTCCGATCCCGGGCTCGGACTCACCGAGGCCGTGCTTGAGACGTTGATGATCGCCCCGCCATCGCCCTCCGACATGTGCTTCCCGACCAGCGCACTCAGCCGGTACGGCCCCTTGAGGTTCACCCCCACGACCTTGTCGAAGAGATCCTCGCTCACCTGATCCAACGAGGGGTACAGCGGCGACATCCCCGCGTTGTTTACCAGCACATCGATCTGTCCGAACCGAGCAATCGAGGCGTCCACCAGCCCATCTAGCTCGTCCCAGTGCCCCACGTGCACCGCGTAAGGCAACGCCTCGACGCCCAACGCCTCGACCTCGGCTGCCGTCTCCTCGCACGAATCCAGCTTTCGGCTCGCCACCACGATGTTCGCCCCGGCCTCCGCAAACCCGAGCGCCATCGCCCGCCCGAGGCCACGGCTCCCGCCGGTAATCACCACCGTCTTCCCTGTCATGTCGAAGCGGTCTGCCATCGTGCTCTCCTGTCGTGCTGCTGATTGCTGCTGTGTTCGTTCGTCCGAGGTGTCAGCCGACTGTGACTCGGCCTGTCGTCTGATGTAGAACTAATGTTCTATTATCCCCACTAGGACCGACTATGATCCCACTCCTACGTCCGGCGGTCCCACCATCCAAGGCCACCCGGCAGTCCGAGTTCGCCGCCAAACCCGGCATCCGCCCCGACATGATCGAGCCACATCCACTGCGCGTCCCAACCTCGCCACAGCGAGAACACTTCATGGTCGAAGCCGAAGCGCTACGTCGCTACATCGAGGAGGGCGGCCCTGTCTCATACGTCCGCTCGAACCAGCCCGGCGCCCGCGCCCGCGTCGCCTTCCTCGTCGACCGCCCGCGCTTCAACCGCGCCGCCGCCGCCCTCCGCACCGAATGCACCGGCAACCGCCCCTGGATCTGGCAACCCAAACGAGGCCTCCACAGGGTGTCTTCAACACTCGACGACCCTCCAGCCCACCCCACCACCAATCGAGGGCGTTCCGATGTTCCCGAGGTGCGAGCCGGGGAGCCGCCAGAGAAACTCGCGGCATAACGTCGCGACCGAGATCCGTCCGCTCCGAGCCACCGCAGACAAGCGAATCTATCGAGGTGCATCACTCCTCGCACAGCAAACCGCGAAGCGTCGTTGAATTTCCTTCGGGGCCCTAGAGGTTTGCGGAGAGGCAGGTGGTCGTGCGCTGCACGCCGTCGAGCGTCTGCAGATACTGCATGATCGCTTTATCCAACTGATCGAGGTCGTCAGCCTCAAGTTGCACGATCACATCGAACGGCCCGGTCACCGTATCGACCGCGGTAATCGTCGCTGGAGCCGGACGCGATGTGCCGAATCGTCTCGCCGACCGCCTGTGTGTGGGACCGGCCTCTGTTTCCACAAGCACATAGCCGCGGATCGTTATCCGGCGCGCCCTCTCGATGCTGTGACTCTGACTTGCCGAGCAGGCGGCCCCGCCGCACGGACTTTTCCCCGCCAGCGCACCTCCCGCCTTGCGGCGCGCGACGATCTGGGACGGGAAGTCCGTGCGAGTCGCCCCAACCCCATGTCAACGGCGAGGAACATCGCATAATTCGGAGCGACATAAACGCCACCCCTCCACCCCTCCCTCCGAAGCACCCGCTATCCGCGACCGCCACGCGTCCGGGGCTTCCAGCCACGGACCACTTGCAGTGCTCGGTGCACCATCGCACACGCTCAACGACTTCTCTCCGAGCCTCCACCGAGGCCAGACTCATACGCGCCGCAACCCCAGGCTTTGAGGGGGGACCGGGAGGCACGCCGCCTCGTCGGGGGTGTCGGGGGCACTCGCCCCCGACGAACGACTCGACCTCAAGCGGTCTCACGAAAGCGAAGCAGTTAAGTCGTCCACCTCGACCCGTGCTCGCAGCGCGGACTCCGGTCCCGCCGCAGCTCCGTCAGCTATCGTGTCCCCATCTCGCAGCCGCGACACGACCGTCCGAGGTAACCCCAATGCCCGATCTCACGAACGTGAAAGCCCTCGTCTTCGACGTCTTCGGCACAGTCGTAGACTGGCGCACCTCTGTCATCCGCGAAATCCAAGCCACCGCCGTCAGCGAGGCTCTTGAGGGCATAGACGCCCCAGCCATGGCAGACGACTGGCGCGCCGGCTACCCCCGCGTCATGCAAGAGACCCGCGACGAAAAGCGCCCCTTCGCCACCATCGACACCCTCCACCGCGCCATCCTCGACGAAGACCTCGCCCCCAAACACCACCTCGAAACACTCACCGAGGCCGCCCGAGACCACCTCAACCGAGCCTGGCACCGCCTCGACGCCTGGCCCGACTCCGTAGCAGGCCTTACCCAGCTCAAACAGCGCTACACCATCGCCACCCTCAGCAACGGCAACGTCGCCCTGCTCAACAACATGGCCAAACGCGCCGGCTTACCGTGGGACGTCGTCCTCAGCGCCGAACTCTTCGGCCACTTCAAACCCGACCCTGAGGTCTACCTTGGTGCCGCCCGTCTCCTCGGCCTCACACCGTCCGAGGCCATGATGGTCGCCGCCCACCCCGGCGACCTCCGCGCCGCCGCGGCCCAGGGCCTCCGCACTGCCTACCTCCCCCGCCCCCTCGAGTGGGGCCCCGATCGAGAGTTCCGAGGCAAGCGCGAAGACGACACCTTCGACCTCGAGGTCGACAGCTTCGTGGAGCTGACCGAGGTGCTGGATCCCTCGATCGTCCGGCGCTAGGAGGCTCCCGATGCTGGCGGACCACGGGGAAGGGCTCCGGGTCCCAGAGCCGCTCGAGGCTAGCGACCGAGTCCGCAGCGTCTTCGTGGTAGTAGACCCTGCGGCTGTCGGTGTCATCGGTTGCTGACTCGGTACCAAAGCTAGCCAACGGATTTCCGTTGAGGCAGCTCCCAAAGGACGCGGATGTACCCCAAGGTACTCAAGGATTTCGACAACTCGTTGCTGTGTCGACGGACCGATCGCGGCAAGGTGAAAAGCCGAGTCGTCTAGGAGCGCCGATAGTTCTTCGCGCAGGGGGGGATGAGGGCGCGGAGTCGGGAATCCCAGAGTGCCCGTATTGCCTCGTGATTCGGATAGCTGCCGGGCAACTGATGATGGAAGATGCCGCGGAGGGTGGGGCCGTCGCTGTAGTAAACCGCGCTGCGGAGGGTTCGAGCGAGATGGTGTTGCAACGCGACGTGTGCTCGTTCGGCGATTCCTTCGTGATTTGACGAAGCGATCGCTGACAAGCCCAATAACTGTTTCGCGGTCGATTCCTTCGCTGATCGATCGAGGAGCGAGACGAATTGGGTTCGGGCCGAATCGTAGTCGTCATTTGGATCGTCTGCGGCGCATTGAACGAGGTGGCACACCTCCGGTCAAGCGAATTACTGACCACTATTGCTCGTTAGCTTAGGACCGTCTGGCGATTGCCTCGGCGGCGCACCTCGTACCACTCAGCCTCCAGTTGGGCCACATGCATCGCACTCGGGATGCTTTCCCGTACCTCATGCGTCTGTAGTGCCTCGGCCGCGCCCAAGGGAATCGGGTGGATCCGCGCCCTCAGCTCGGCGAACGAAGCGCGCGATGCCGCGAGTCGATCCGAGGCCTCGAACATCGCTAGCGGGAATGGATCGACCACGACCAGTCTGAGTTTTTTGTTCTCCGACATAGCCTCTGTGACGATCGTCTTGACATGCAGGTCGCGGAACGAGTAGCCGATGACAACTAGTGCAGACGCTTTACGTAGGGAGGTCCGAAGTCGTTCAACTAGCGTCGCGTAAGGCTCAGAGTGGGCGTCCTTGCCCGCCGCTCCGGGTTCCATCCGGGATCGATCCGTCTGTGAACGCGACGTCGTGTCGCAAGCACGCGAGCTCGAGCGCCAAGTCGTAGTTTAGAGAAGAGACGTCCACGCCAGCGTGAATCAGCGCGAAATCGACCAGATAATCTTAGTAGTCCGACTCACCCTGTTCAAGATGCAGTTGTTCCCGGATGTGGCGGTGGACGCTCTTTCGCAGCGACGCGTAGACCGATGCGGGGTAATCCATCGCGCTGACCCAGCCGTCGGTGAAAGCGGCTAGGACCTAGGAGTCACGCGACTCCAACTGGTCCAAGGCGCTCAGCAGTTGCTCTATGTCTACGACGACACCGAGCGCGCTGAGTCGTTTGTTGATCTCGCGAGCGAGGCCGATGTGATCCACGTTGTCACGCTCGAGGAAGGATTTAGCAAGGCCTCTCGCATCAGGCAGACCGGCGTTTCTCGAGGCACCAGTGCCTAGAATCAGGACGAGATTAGACATCTTAATCTCGCTTCTTTCTTACAAGTAAAGGTGATGCTTCGTCGTTTCTCCGTCAACGGCGGTGGAACACCACCCTTCCGCCTGCTCGGTTCTACTCTTTACACTCCGAGGACCATGACCACCGACACCACTCCCACAGGCCTCGTCGCCCTCACCGCTGTCGAGGGCGACGCTCGCATCGGTCTCGCCGCCGCCGAGGACGAACACGCCCTCGAGGCCTGGCGCACCACCGTCCTCGGACGCTCCGGTGCTCTCACCGGCATCCTCCGCGGTATCGGCGCCCTCAACCCCGACGAACGCAAATCCGTCGGACAGGCCGCCAACGTCATCAAACAACAGCTCGAAACCGCCCTCGACGCCCGCCGCGCCGAACTCAAAGCCGTCGCCCTCGCTGGGGCCGAACCGATCGACGTCACCCTCCCGGGCCGCCCCCGCCGCATCGGCCGCCTCCACCCCGTCACCCAGACCATGCGCCAGATCCTCGACATCCTGCAGCGCCTCGGATTCGCCGTCATCGAAGGCCCCGAAGTCGAACTCGACGAATACAACTTCGATCGCCTCCGCATCCCCGAAGATCACCCCGCCCGAGATATGTGGGACACCTTCTGGATCGCCGAACAAGAAGGTCGAACCGGAGCGCGCCAGACCCTGCTCCGCACCCACACCAGCCCCATGCAGATCCGTCATCTCGAAACCCACGAGCCGCCGATCCGCGTCGCGGTCCCCGGACGCTGCTACCGCTACGAAGCCACCGACGCCACCCACGAATGGATGCTCCAGCAAGTCGAAATCCTCGCCATCGACGAAGGCATCTCCCTCTCCGACCTCAAAGGCACCCTCCACGAATTCGCCCGCCAGATCTTCGGATCCGACACCGAAGTCCTCCTCCGCAACAGCTACTTTCCCTTCGTCGAACCCGGCGTCGAACTGGCCGTCAAATTCCAGGGTCAGTGGCTAGAAATACTCGGCGCCGGCATGGTCCACCCAGAAATCATCGCCGCTGCCGGCTACGACCCAGAGCGCTACACCGGCTTCGCCGCCGGGATGGGCGTCGAACGCATCGCCATGCCCCTCTACCAGGTCGACGACATCCGTAACTTCTACCAAAACGACCTCCGCTTCCTCTCCCAGTTCTAGGCCCCACGGGGTCGTTCACCACCCTTCGGGTCTTCCTGGCCGCCCTCGTCGTTGGCTCGACCGCTCCGGTCCGGGACTAACCACCTTCCCCTAGGGGCAAGTGGTCCGGGGCTTCCAGCCACGGACCACTTGCGTCACGCGGTGCACCATCACACAGCCCCCACGACATCTCTCCCAGCCTCGGCTTCGAGGGGGACCGGGGGCAGGCTGCCCCCCGGCGGGGGTATGGGGGCAGCCTGCTCCTATGGCGATCGCGACCCCAACAGCTCGCTCGTTAGCACAGCTAGCAAGCCGTCCACCTCGCAATATGCTCGCCGGCTCAACTCCGACCCCGGCAGACGGCCGAGATGCCCTCGCCTCCCGTTTTTGGCACCATGAGCACGAGCCACAAAGCAAAGCGACCCCACATGCCAAACCCAGCCCCCAAACCCGACCCCAAACCACCCCCCAACCACCCCACGCGCGAACAACTTCTCGAAGACCTCCGCCGCAGCCGAGGCGCCCCCGAAGACCGCCCCTCAGACCACACCCAACTCCCACCCCACTACGGCAACAACACCTAACTCCCCCAACAACCCTGCGCTCACCCCTCCAAGGAGCCCACCCCAATGGCCAAAAACGAATCCTTCGACATCACCACCGGCTGCGACCTCCAAGAAGTCGACAACGCACTCAACCAGGCCCGCCGAGAAATCGGCAACCGCTTCGACTTCAAAGGCATCAAAGCCGACATCGACTTCGACCGCGAAGCGGGCACCATCTCCATTCACACTCAGGAACGCTTCCACCTCGACCAGATCTGGACCGTCCTCATCAGCAAATTCGTCGCCCGCAAAGTCCCCGTAGAAAACATGGAACGCGCCGAAGCTGAAGACGCCGGCGGCGCCACCACCCGCCAACTCATCACCCTCGTCCAGGGCATCGACAGCGACACCGGCCGCAAAATCAACAAATTCATCAAGGACCTCAAGCTCAAAAAAATCCAATCCCAGATCCAGGAAGGCACCGTCCGCGTCAGCGCCCCCAAACGAGACGACCTCCAACAAGTCATCACCGCCCTCAACTCCGAGGACTGGGGCATGTCCCTCACCTTCACCAACTACCGCTAAGGGTCGTGGAGGGTCGACGACCTTTAGCGGCAGTTGGCCTCCCGCGGCCGCTAGTTCAACCTCCCGGTCCGCGCTCAACGACCCTTCAGACCTCGTTAACGTCCCGGGTTGAAGTCGCCGCGCCCACACCCGGTTGACTTTCTCTCGAAGGATTCGGCCCGGCCATCCCGCGACCCTGTCCGATGACCCATGAGCCGCTGATACCACGATCGTCCGGCGTCCGGGGCTTCCAGCCACGGACCACCTGCGGCCCGTGAAGCACCATCACACAACCTCGACGACCTCTCTCCCAGCCTCCACAGCCCTTGGCCTAACACGCCCCACGTCGCAAGGCTTCGAGGGGGACCGGGGCACCCCCGTCCGTAGGGCGATCTGCCGAGTCGCAGCGCCCCCAGGGCGATCACGACCTCGTAAGCCCGCTCGCGAGCACCCTTATTAAGCCGCACACCTCGCAGTTGGCTCGCCAGCGCGATCGCCAAGCCTCCACCTCTCAAGCCGCTCGCCACCTTGAACCTCCGTCTCCGTTTCCACCGACGACGGCACTCCACACCCTCAGCTATCATCTACCCCCACCACAGCAGCGCCCCTCACTCCCCCCGAGGCGCACCACTCTCCCCCCGAGGCCCCAATGACCTTCCTCACCCCAGCCCAAACAACCCTCGCCAACGAACTAGCCACTCTCCTCACCACCCGAAACGAAAAAGTCGCCGTCGCCGAATCCAGCGCCGGCGGCCTCATCTCAGCCGCCCTTCTCCACGTCCCCGGTGCTTCGGCCTATTACGCCGGCGGCGGCGTCGTATACACACTCGCCTCCCGCACCCAGCTCGCCGGATCCGACCCTTCCCTGTACGAAAACTACAAAGGCACCACCCCCGACATGCTTGCCTCCCTCGCCGAATCCATGCGTACCCGCCTCGGTGCCGACTGGTGCATCGCCGAATCCGGCCTCGCAGGCCCAACCGGCAGCCGCCGGTCCGCAGCCCCCGCCGGCCGCACCGCACTGGCAGTGGCCGGCCCCATCTCCCGCACCGACCTCCAGGAAACCGGCCTCGACGACCGCGCCGACAACATGTCCGAATTCACCACCCGCGCTCTCCGCTTCCTCCGCGACGCCATCACCGAGGCCTAATCCCGCCCCCCGAGGTAAGCCGATCGAGCCAGGTCGCGCGGTAAGCCATCGCTGAGCCCCCGGCTCGCAACGAAAGCTCACACCTCAGTCGGTTGGTCGGTTTGACCAGACCCGGTTCGGGAGTCTCACTGTTTATGAGAGTCCGTCTGTTTGTTCAGCCTTCCAGCGTTCAGCAAACGTAGCCGGGACCAGCCCGCCCAGGCTGCTAT